>ERZ825324.2230-NODE-2230-length-20870-cov-3.302859_pt1 | contig 20870 bp, 16 predicted proteins | sample MGYA00519859_ERZ825324 | MGnify/ENA primary metagenome ERZ825324 (study PRJEB31778, sample SAMEA3449198) | human gut metagenome | biome: human gut; feature: human-associated habitat; material: faeces | place: United Kingdom | collected 2010/2012 ... | reverse complement strand
GTGATGTAGCCGCGCACGATGCACTCGATGGGCAGCATGGTCAGCTTGCGGCACATGGTGCACTTGCCCTCAAACTCGGGCTGCTGGAAATACTCCGGCATATCCTTATTGTCCACGCTGATGAGGTGGTTGGGCACCACATCACGGGTGTAATCAAACCAGAACTTGCTCATCTGGGTGAGCACTTTGCCCTTGTTGGTGATCTTATTTTTCAGGATGTAATCAAACGCAGAGATGCGGTCCGTGGCAACCATGATGAGGCTGTCGCCATTGTCGTAAATTTCGCGGACTTTGCCTTCCTTGATGGGCTTAAACTCTGTCATAGCAAAACACTCCTATTTCTTGTGTAACCCTCTCCGTCGCTTCGCGCCAGCTCTCCTGTCCGGAGAGCCTTTGGCAAAGAGAGAAAGCCTTGCGGTACGCCAGGGTCACCCCTGTCAGGGGAGGTGTCACCGCAGGTGACAGAGGGGTTTTGTTTTCAGCTTCCATCAATATCTTATCACAGAACCTGTCCGTTTGGAAGAAACAGAATCCAAGGAAAATGCCCTCATTTTTCGGTTTTCTTCGTGAAAATTGCTAAAAATCAGCCTCGTTTTTCGTCGTATCGACGATAAAAGTCGTACTTTCTCCCGGTTTCCCCGGCCAGCAGTGCCAAAACCGCGGGCCGATTTTTGTACAAAGCGTGACTGGACACGCCGCCGGGATATGGGGTATAGTGGTAGCAGAAGAATTTTTCACAAACAGGAGGGCATTTTTATGGGCAGATTTCCAAAGGATTTCTTATGGGGCGGTGCCACCGCCGCCAACCAGTGCGAGGGCGCGTACAACGAGGGCGGGCGGGGCCTGTCCAGCGTGGATGTGGTACCGTTCGGCCCTGATCGCTTCCCCGTGGCCATGGGCACGCTGAAGATGCTGGACTGTGACGCCGGGCACTTTTACCCCTCCCATGAGGCCATCGACATGTACCACCATTATAAAGAGGACATCGCCCTCTTTGCGGAGATGGGCTTCAAATGCTACCGGCTCTCCATCGCCTGGACCCGCATCCTGCCCCACGGCGACGATGCCGAGCCCAACGAGGAGGGGCTGAAATTTTACGAGAGCCTTTTTGACGAGTGTCACAAATACGGCATCGAGCCGCTGGTCACTCTCTGCCACTTCGACACCCCCATTGCACTCATCCAAAAATACGGCGGCTGGAAAGACCGCCGGATGGTGGACGCCTACACCCACTACTGCGAGGTGCTGTTCCGCCGCTTTGCGGGCAAGGTGAAATACTGGCTGACATTCAATGAGATCAACATGCTGCTCCACATGCCCTTTATGGGGGCCGGCCTGCTGTTTGAGCCGGGCGAAAACGTGCTGCAGACCAAATACCAGGCCGCCCACCATGAGCTGGTGGCCAGCGCCAAAGCCGTCCAGCTGGCCCACAGGCTGATGCCCGGGGCCATGGTGGGCTGTATGCTGGCGGCAGGCCAGTATTACCCCCGCACCTGTGCCCCCGCCGATGTGCAGGCCGCGGCCGACGCCGACCGGGACAATTATTTCTTCATTGATGTCCAGTCCCGGGGCGAATACCCGGTCTGGGCCAAAAAGAAGATGGAGCGGGCCGGCATTCAGCTCCGGATGGAGCCGGGCGACGAGGCCCTGCTGAAAGAGGGCGTGGTGGACTTCATCTCGTTCAGCTACTATTCCAGCCGCTGCATCACGGTGGACAAGACCCTGCTGGGCGATGCCGACGGCAACGCCGTGACCGGGGCTGCCCGCAACCCCTACCTCAAGGCCAGCGAGTGGGGCTGGGCCATCGACCCGGTGGGCCTGCGCGTCACCATGAACAGCCTGTACGACCGCTACCAGAAACCGCTCTTCATCGTGGAGAACGGTCTGGGTGCGGTGGACAAGGTGGAAGCAGATGGTTCCATCCACGACACCTACCGCATCGACTACCTGCGGGCCCACATCGAGCAGATGGAAAAGGCCATCAACGAGGACGGCCTGCCCCTGCTGGGCTACACCACCTGGGGCCCCATCGACCTGGTCAGTGCTTCCACCGGCGAGATGAAGAAACGGTACGGCTTCATCTATGTGGACAAGGACAACGAAGGCAAGGGCACGCTGGCCCGCAGCCGGAAGGACAGCTTCTACTGGTATAAAAAGGTCATCGCCTCCGACGGCGAAGATCTGGCCTGAGCCAACTGTGAGGAAAGGAATCATAACACAAGATGACGACACCCCAAATCATTGCGCACCGCGGTGCATCCTATCTGGCCCCTGAGAACACGCTGGTCGCCTTCCGCAAGGCGATGGAGATCGGCGCGGACGGCGTGGAAATGGATGTACAGAAGACCTACGACAACGAGCTGGTCATCCACCACGACTACATGGTGGACATGCACACCGACATCTCCGGCCAGATCTACGACCTGACCATGGGCGAGCTGAAGGCTCTGGATTTCGGCAGCTGGAAAGATGCCATCTACGCCAACGAGAGGATCGCCACGCTGCAGGAAGCGCTGGAGCTCTGCGCCGGCATGGAGGGCACGCAGGTGCAGCTGGAACTGAAAAGCCCACTGGAGGACGACCCCGACTTTGTGCCCCGGGTGCTGGATGCAGTCCGCGCCGCCGGGCTCACCGACCGGCTCACCCTCATCTCCTTCCACCACTCCCAGCTGTGGCAGGCAAAGCAGCTGATGCCTGAGCTGAAGGTAGGTGCGCTGACCTACGGCGCTTTCCTCAGCATGGTGCTGCCTCCGCCGGTGGTGTGGAAGGATCTGGGCCTTGTGAACAGCATGGACGAGCCCTTCAGCGAGGAAAACTGCATCGACCTGCGGAACAATCTCATCTACCGCACTGTGGCCGACAAGGTCGATATGCTCCGTGCCAACTTCCCCGGCGAGACCGTGGAGCAGGTCATCGGCCATCTGGAGGAGCAGGCGGATGTGGCTGCCTACATCAAAACGCTGGATTTCCCTGTGGACATCGTCAGCTGCGAGTACCACACCGCCTACTCCAACCCCGATCTCGTGAACCAGCTTCACGCCATGGGCATCCAGGCCGCGTTCTGGACCGTGGACACCCAGGACGCAGTCCGTTCCCTGCTGCCCCTTGGCCCTGACTGCATCGTCACCAACCGGCCTGACCGCGTGCGGGAATGGGTGAATGCGGAAATGAGGAAATAAAAAGATCACAAAACGTCCCCGTGCAGGATATCAAAACTGCACGGGGACGTTTTCTATGTCAGCACTGCATTATCTGATGTCCGGCATCGGTATGACGGCGCTCTCCTTGCGAGCACGCTCTGCGCAGAAAACGCCCAGATGCCCATTGATCGAATCTTTGATCGTTGTGCAGGAGATGGAAGGCTCCTCGCCCTGAAGCACATGAACAAAGTCCTCCACCAGCCGCAGGTCGCCGCCGCCATGAGAGCCTGTCATGCCGCTCTTGTCTCCACCGATCTTCAGGTCTACCACTTCCTCGTTCCAGCCCTTCTCGCTGGCGGTATCTATGGTGCGCACAGTGAAAACCGAATCGTCAAACACGCCCTTGATCTCACCCTTTGTACCAATGATATGGATATTACGCTCCGGCTTCGCTGTGCCGCCGATCATATTCAGGGTCGCAGTTGCGCCATCCGCAAAATTCATCAACACCGATTGATGATCCACCACCGTATGTTCACAATCCCACACACAGCGTCCATGGATATTGTCTGTCATCAGCGACTTACGCTTGTCCTCCAGCGTCGGCTCCTCAATATTCTCCAGGCAGTCCCATACATAGAACGCCCACCGATCCGGGTGATCCAGATAATGCTTTTTGGCAGAGTACAGACAAGTCTCCTCGCAATGGCAATCCACCAGGCAGCGCTTGCCTGCCCCTGCGGGCTTCTTGGCAGGATCAAACTGGAAGTCACTTCCAAAGCTAGCGATCTGTTTGGGCGAAACGCCGCTCTTCAGCCACATGATGAGATCCATGTCATGGCAGCACTTTGCCAGCAGCATCGGAGCCCCGCATTTTTCTTCGTTGCCCCATTTGCCGCGCACAAAGGAGACGGCCAGATGATGGTAGCTGACATGCTCCGTGGCCTGAATATTGATAATGTCACCGATCTCCCCGCTCAGCAGTCTCTGCTTGATTGCGACATAGAAGGGCGCATACCGCAGAACGTGGCAGATCATCACCTTCCGTCCGGTCTCTTTTACAACCTTATATAAATAGTATACTTCCTCCTCGCTGATCGCGAAGGGCTTTTCCAGCAGCATATCATATCCTGCACGCAGGAGCGGAACCGCAGTGGGCACATGCTGGCGGTCCATGGTTCCATTGATCACCGCGTCTGCCAGCTTGGGTCTTGCTGCCAGCTCCTCAGCACTCCTGAAGCACATCTCCTCCCCGAAGCCATGCATCTCCGCAACCTTTTTCCGCCGGATCGGATCCGGATCTGCTACGCCCACGATCTTCAGCTCGTCCGGGTGTTCCAGCGCATACAGGCTGTACAGGATCGCCCGATGGCCTGCGCCCACGATGATGGCTGTGATTTGCTTCCTCATAGTTTCTCTCTTCCTTTCTTTTGAATGGATCTCCGATTCCAATTTTGTTTCCAGCATATCTTTTTGTGCCAGAATCGTCAAGGTGAAGGAGCATGACATTTCATCCCGCACCATGACGAAAGGAAGAATAATCGCATCTTTGTGGATATTGTGCAACAATCACACTCAAAAATGAGAAAATCTTTTGTGCGTTTTGTATCAAAAAATGTTGCAATTCCAAAAAGAACATGATATGCTTCTGAGTAAGGAAAAACCACTGGTCGGCAGCGTACGAGCTGAACGGAGGTTATGGAAGCACGGGGATCTTCCCCGTCCCATTCCATAAATCAAGGAGGAAAAGATTTTATGAAAGAAAGAAAAATCAGCAGACGCGCCGTATGCAGCGCTATGGTTGCTTCTCTGGCATTGGGTGTTCTGGAGGGCTGTGGCAGCTCTTCCTCTACGACTGCTTCTTCTGCTGCCGGTTCCGGAGCAGCTGCTTCCAACGAGCGCATCACCGTGCGCATCCTGAAATCCAAGGCCGCGAACGAGGTTGCTGCCGAGCAGATGGATGTCTGGAAGGTCCTGGGCGAAAAATTCAATATGGATTTTGAATTTGATAACCCCCCGCAGGACAATTACAACGAGCGCCTGAATCTCGTGATGATGGATGCACAGCTGCCGGACATCATTATGGATATGCCCACCACCGAAGTTCTGAAGTACGGCGAGTCCGGCGTGATCCTTTCCCTGAACGATTACATCGAGAACGACATGCCCAACCTGAAGAAGGAGATCGACAAGCGGGACGGTGTCGAAAAAGCACTGACTTACAGCGACGGCAATATTTATTATATGCCCATGCTGGATGAGAAGGTCTCCGGCAATATGCCCTACATCGTCCGCACCGACTGGCTGGAAAAGCTGGGCATCGAAAGCCCCGTGACCCTGGAGGACTGGGAGAACTACTGGCATCTGGTCAAGACCACCGACCTGAACGGCAACGGCACCAACGATGAGATCCCCTTCAGCTCCTACGATATGACCGGCCTGCGGAACTTCTGCACTGCATTCGGCTGCCTGGATGACTTCTACACCGACCCGGACGATGGCGGCAAGGTCCACTACGGCCCCATTGATCCCAAGTATAAAGAGGCCGTGACCTGGATGCATGACATGTATGAGAAGGGCTATATTGATCCCGAGATCATCACCATGGACTACGCTTCCTTCGTGCCGAAGCTGGCCCAGAACACGGTGGCTTCCTTCTACGGCCCGCTGGGCGGTATGCTGGCTGCACAGAACGCCACCATGCCTGCTTCCTTCCCCGGCTTCCATGTGGAAGCAACCGTGCCGCCCAAGGGTACCGCACAGATCCATTCTTATATCGATCAGGAGCCTCGTGCAATCGCCGCAGCCACCATTACCGCAAGCTGCAAGAATGTTGACCGCGTGATTGCTCTGCTGGATTACATGTACAGCGACGAGGGCACCCTGCTGATCAACATGGGCATTGAGGGCACTCACTACACCATGCAGGACGGCAAGCCGATCTTTACCGATTATGTTATGAAGAATCCTGACGGCCTGTCTCCCAAAAACGCGATCGGCACCTTCACCTTTGCACAGAGCTCCGGCCCGTTCATTCTGAGCCAGGATGAGGTCACGCAGCTGGATGATGATTCTGTCAACCGCGCAAAGCAGGACTGCATCATTCCCTTCCTGGAAGAATCCAAGAAGTACGTCATTCCCGGCTCCACCTCCTTCTCCTCTGAGGACGATGCCGTCCGTCGTGCAGTGATGGCAGACGTGGATACTTACGTTGACGAGATGATCATCAAGTTTGTTTCCGGCCGTGAGCCGCTGTCCAACTGGGACACCTACGTTGAAAAGGTCAATGGCATGGGCATTGCAGAGGTCATCGATATCTACCAGAAGACTCTGAATGGCTGATGCCTCAGCAGGCACCTATTTTTTGATCCAGTAAAATAACGGCCGGGGCAGGAACACCCTGTTCCCGGCCTATTTTTTCCTGGGTTCTTCAGAACGAAAACAGGAGAATACCACCATGAAAACTGCCACCGCAGCAAAACCGATCACACTGCCAACAGCGAACCGCCTTGATCATGCCTGCAAAAAGTTCTGGCGCAGCCGCTATCTGCTTTTGATGCTGCTGCCCGCCCTGGTATATCGTGTTCATGTACGCGCCCATGTACGGCGCGCAGATCGCCTTCCGTGATTTCTCTCCCGTACTGGGCATCACGGGCAGCAAGTGGGTCGGCTTCAAATATTTCACCCAGTTCTTTAAGTCCGAGTATTTTGGCCGTCTGATCAAAAACACACTTGGCATCAGCCTGTATTCAATTATTGTGGGCTTTCCCATTCCCATCATTCTGGCTCTGCTGATCAACGAAGTCCGCGGTAAATTCTTCAAACGCAGCGTACAGACCGTGGTGTATCTGCCCCACTTCATCTCCGCTGTGGTCGTTGTCAGTATTCTGAGCGCCCTGCTTTCTCCTTCCAGCGGCCTGATCAATCAGCTGATCACCGCCTTTGGCGGTACGCCGATCCACTTTATGGCCGAGCCCAAGTACTTCAAGACGATCTATGTTCTTTCTGACATCTGGCAAAGCGCCGGCTACGGTTCCATTGTGTACATGGCGGCACTGACCGGCATCGACCCCTCTCTCTACGAGGCCGCCACCGTTGACGGTGCTTCCAAATGGGACAAGCTGATCCACATCACGCTGCCCGGCCTGCTGCCCACGATCATCATCATGCTGATCCTCCGCATGGGCTCTATTTTCTCGGTCGGCTATGAAAAGATCATGCTGATGTACAACCCCGCAACCTATGAGACTGCCGATGTGATCTCCACTTACGTTTACCGCCGTGCCTTTGAGAGCGGCGATTACAGCTTCTCCGCGGCTGTGGGCCTGTTCAATTCTGTGATCAATTTTACCATTATCATGCTGTTCAACAAGTTCAGCAAAAAGATCAGTGAGGTGAGCCTGTGGTGATGAAAAAGAATATTGATGCGATGAATCACCCCACGAAAGTGAAGGAAAGCATCGGGGAACGAATCTATACCATTGTTGTGTATCTGCTGCTGATCCTGATCAGCGCAACCATCATTCTGCCGCTTCTGCACATCATCAGCGGCTCGTTCAGTGATCCCATGCAGCTGCTGACAGGCAATGTTTCCTTCTGGCCCAAAGGCTTTACGACCTCCATGTACGAGAAGGTTCTGAAGGATGCCAGCATCTGGACGGGTTATCTGAACACGATCCTGTATACCGTGCTGGGCACCCTGATCAGCGTGACCCTTACCGCCTGCGCCGCCTACCCCCTGTCTCGCAAGGATCTGTTCGGGCGCAATATCTTTATCAGCCTTTTCATCTTTACCATGTTTTTCAACGGCGGCATGATCCCCACTTACCTGATCATTCAGAAGCTGGGCATGCTGAATAAGATCTGGGCGCTGGTGCTGCCTTCCGCCATCAGTACCTATAACATGATCATCATGCGCACCTTCTTTGAAAACACCATCCCCAATGAGCTGATCGAGGCCGCAGCCTTAGACGGCTGTAACGATATCACGACCTTCTTCCGCATTGTTCTTCCGCTCTCCGGTGCAGTGTTCGCCGTTATGGCGCTGTTCTACGGCGTTGCACAGTGGAACAGCTGGTTCCCGGCATTGCTGTACATTCGGGATCGCTCTCTGTACCCTTTGCAGATGATCCTGCGCGAGGTCCTGATCCAAAGCGACATCGGCAACATGGCCGGTTCCACCGGTGATGTCGAGGTCATCGGCGATGGTCTGAAATATGCCACCATGGTGGTTTCCACCCTGCCGATCATGTGCCTGTATCCGTTCCTGCAGAAGTACTTTGTTGCCGGTGTTACCATTGGCGCGGTCAAGGGCTGATGGGAGGATACCATACCATGCAATCACATGATCTTTCCTTGCCTGCGTGGGGTCCCTACACCAAACGATACAGCGGCATTTCCCATGTTCCTGCGGCCAACGATGGCGTTCGATTTGACCTGTCCGTTTTTCCAGGAATGTATCGCCGCCGGGTCGATGTGCCCAATGTACGGTTTGAAAGCGGCTTTCACCCCTGGGCTGCGGCTCCGGATCTGAGCTGCTACACGTTCCGCCACGAGCTCCTGTGGAAGGATCAGCTGTATGCAGACATCTCTTTTGCTCCCTTGGGGGAGGATGCCCGGTTGATCCGTGCCGAACTCCACAACAATACCGATGCTCCGCAGAATCTGGTGCTTCATTATATGGCATCCGCCTGGGATCCCGTTCCTTCCTACCGCGGCTTCTCCCTGCCGGGCTGTGAAGTATCCCTGCCGGAAAACGCGGCCTTTGTCTGGGCAAAGGATTATGACACCCTGGATTTTTCCATCCACCGTCCCAATGAATGTCTGACCTGGGATGGTCTGCGCCGGGGCGAAGAAGCCGTTCCCGGCTTTGGTCAGGGATACGGCATTGGCACGGGGTTCGGCTGTTCCGAAGGCAAAGGACCTTTTGGACAGGTCGTGCCCAACGGAAAAGGGGACACCGTTACCTTTACGCTTTCCCTTACCGCGCCCCTGCATACCCCCTGTCTCTGTGTACGGTATTGGAATCCGGCAGATGAGAGTTCCGAGTACGATGTCAATGGTCAGGACACGCTGCGGCTGCCGCCCTGTCAGAAGCCTTCTATTGCCATCCTGCCGCTGAATGCTTCCATTCCCGCCGGGAAATTCACTCTGGCCCTGACTGCTGCCGGTGTTGGAGGGGCGAAGCTGGATTGTCTCGCTCTGTGCGAGCAAGCGGACGCTGGTAGCTTTACCGTTACCCTGCGCGGAGATGGCTTCCGGCCTCAGGCCGAGCCCGCCGCAGATGAGAACTATCTGACCCTGCAGTATCCCCACATTCAGGAGTGCTACGGGATCCTGTGGGATGATATCACCACCCATATTCGCACGATCGAAAACGATGAGCTGGATATCTTTCTGCGTGACACCGTACACGACCATGTAAATGCCACGCTGCGCGGCAACGGAAAAGGGCATTACGTCAATCTCTTTATGGGGCCGATCCCCTTGGAGGCAGGACAGACAAAAGTGATCTATGGAGCGGTCTGTGCTGCTCCGGATGCTTCTGCCGCCGCGCTGCGCTGCCATGAGCTGCTGACGCAGCGCAGCGATTGGGAGCATGTATGGCAGCAGGCTTCTGCCTCCCTTGCAGCACCATCCGCTCTACCGGCTGCCGAATCGCTTGCCTTGGGCCAACAGTTGATGAATGCTGTTCTCTGCACCAACGTTGTGTATCCGGTGTACACGCGGGGACAGTATATCCGCCACTACACTCCCGGACGCTGGTGGGACTGTGTCTACACATGGGATTCCGGATTCATTGGAATGGGCCTGGCTCAGACCAGCCTGCGCAATGCCTTTGACTGCCTGAACACCTACCTGATGCCCCCGGATTCTGTGGATGCTGCTTTTTTGCACCATGGCTCCATGGTGCCAACGCAGTTTTATCTGTATGCCGAGCTGTTGAATCGCACCAGCAGCAGAGAACTTGCCGCCTACTGCTATCCGCGCCTAAAGCTGTACTACCGCTTCTTCACCGGGCAGGAAGGCGGCTCCACTACCGCCAACCTGCACAGCGGCCTGCTGCGTCCCTGGGATTATTTCTATAATTCCGGTGGATGGGACGATTATCCCCCACAGCAGGAGGTCCATCGCCGCCGTTTGCAGGCCAGCTGCGCGCCCGTGGTCACAACTGCCCATGCGATACGCTGTGCAAAGATCCTGGCGTACACCGCCCGCCTGCTGGGCGAGACAACCGACGCAGATGCTTTTGATGCCGATGCGCTTCGCTTGGGGCGCTCCCTGCAGACTGCATGGGACGAGGAAAGCGGTTACTTCGGGTACCTCCTGCACGATCCTTCTGGTGATGCTGCAGATATTCTGCGCACCGAGCAGGGTTTGAACTACGATATGGGCATGGATGGCGCTTCGCCGCTGTTTGCAGGTGCCTGTACAGAACCGCAGAAGGAACTTCTGTGGCAGAAGCTGCAGAGCCCGGAACACCTGTGGTGTGCCTGCGGCCTTTCTACCGTAGATCAGAGTGCGCCGTACTATCGGCGTGACGGCTACTGGAACGGCGCTGTATGGATGCCTTACCAGTGGATGTTCTTCAAATCTGCACTGGATGCGGGCCTTGCCGATTTTGCTTACCGCATTGCCGACACCGCTCTTACCCTGTGGCAGAACGAGTGTGCCGAAAGCTACTGTTGTTTTGAACACTTTATGATCGAAAGCCGCCGTGGTGCCGGCTGGCATCAGTTCAGCGGGCTTTCTTCTCCCATTGTACAGTGGTTTTCCGCTTACTACCGCCCCGGCACCCTCACGACCGGTTTTGATACCTTTGTCCGGCATACGGATTGGGCACCGGACAACAGCGCCTTAAATGCCACGCTGGATTTTACCGCAGCGGGCCGCAGCACTGTTCTGGCTGTTCTGCAGCCGGGTTCCAAGGCTGTTACAGCCTCTGTTCCCTGCACCGTAACCACACGCCATGATGGGCTGCTTGAGCTGACCTTTGCATTGGATGCTCCCTGCACTGTTACCATAAGCATCCATCCCTGAATCCACCTGTAAAAAGAAACGAACGATGTCTGTCCGAATGGGCTGACATCGTTCGTTTTTTTTTTGCGCTGAAATCAGTTATCTCCTTTGCGAACTGCAGAAGGTGAGAGCTGATACTTCCGCCGGAATGCCTTATAGAATGTATTCGCCGTGGAGAAGCCGCACTGTTCTGCAACATCCGTAATATTCAGATCTGTCGTTCTCAGCAGCTGCATCGCATGATCCAGACGCAATTCTTCCACATACTCTGTATAGCTCTTTCCGGTTTGCTCCTTCAGGAATTGCGAAAGATACTTTTTAGAGATCTTGAACTGCTCCGCCGTCATCGCCGCATTGATCTCCGGATTCTGGAAATTCTGTGCCAGCCAGTCCAGAACATTCTTTTGAAGCGCATCATTGTGGCTATGCTTCAAGAATTGCACATGGTTGCAGATCTCCACACAGCAGTCCTGCAGCCGGCTCAGCATCTGGCGGGCAGTCAGTTTAGAGTCATAACTGCACAGATAAGCGATATCCGGACAGCATACCCTTTCCGCCGTGTTCAGCAGAATGCCGCCTGCCGTGTAAAAATCCTGCTTGAAGTTTTCCGGGTCCAGATTATCCACCGAGAACAGTTCACTCAGAAGCGAAACCGCTTCTTCCGTGCATCCGGAAAGCAGATATTCCCGAAGCCGCGCTGCATTGGTTGCATTGACCGTGGTACCGCGCTGCGCACTGCTGTTCCCCAAATAGCAGATCTTCTGTGTTGGATCCGCATAGGCCGCCACATTGCGGGCCTTCCAATAAATATCTGACAGCTGCTCCATTTTCTCAAAAGGATCGCTCAATATCAGGGGAGTTGTCAGATGCAGCGCATCATACAGCTGCTCTGTGCGGAAACACATTTCCCGCAGTTCCTCTGCTTCATCCGTTTCCTGCGTCAGGATCACCAGGATCAGGTCATCTGCCGTTGCCTGTACATAAAATCTCTGCCCGTAAATTTGACGTATCTGCTCTGACACCACCACAGTACGCAGCTCTTCTTTCAGTGAGCACTCGGCGTTTTCCTGAAGAGATGGGATCAGCAGCAGGAAGTTATAGGCTTTCAGCTGCACCGCATCCGTCAGCTGCTGAAGGGATTCCTGACTTACAGATCCTGTGCGCAGCAAGATTTCCATTTTGCCGTGTTCCAGCTCGCTGCGTGAATGCTCCAGTTCCCGCGCCAGTTCATGCTGGCTGTTTACATTACGGAGAAAGATCTCATTCAGCACTTTCCGTGATGCCAGATCCGATTCGTCCAGCGTGTCCAGCATCGGACGCAGGCTGTTCATATCCTCCAGTGTCATGCAGACGCTGATCAATACACAGCCCAGAACGCCCACGATCAGATACAGACAAATTGCACGCTGTACTGCCAACAGACCCGCTTCGTAGAGCGACGGCGGCATTCCAATGACCGCCGTTGCATTCAGAGATGCCACATATCGCGTTGCCATCAGATAGCGCTTTCCCTGATAGGTCTCCCAACCCGTATCATCACTCGTCAGGGAAAGTGTCGTTCCGTCATAGTTGTTTCCCGCCAGGATCGTTCCATCATCGGAAATCAGGCAAAAAAGGCCTTCCTCGCGCCATTGCTGCTGCGAAAGAAACATCGAAACGACATCTTTTTCCTTGATCAGCACCGTCATTGCGCCGCAAAGGCGGCCCGCCGTGTTCACATAGGGCTGATATACTGTGACATACGAATTGCCATAGCTGGAATGCATCAGTTTGACAACATGGGCGGGCTTTATCGTCATGACATCGATCTGATTCTGTGCATCCCATTCCTCCTGAGACACATCCTCATACTCAAGTGCTCCCGGGTAAAAATTGCTATGGCTTTCATACGCGCTCCGGTCATCCAATATGATGCCATTCCGCTCAAATGTAATATAGCTGTATGTGATCACAGAGGAATCGTAGGTCTTATCCTGTAACGATTTGCTTGCTCTCGTCAGTGTCTGATAATCTCCCAGAATACTGTTATCATAACTGCTGGCAAGCAGAGTATACTCCGTTTCGCTGAACAATTTGTTCGTTGTACTGCGAATGTTGCTCAGGCATCGCTCCAACTGGGTGGTGCCGATCGCCAGCATTTCCATCGTGCTGGAGGACTGCGCTTGGATCGTCTGGCGGATCATCAGGCTATACAGAGGAACCACGACCAGGAAGAACCCAACCGGAATACAAAGATACCTTAAAAGCCTTCGGATCCAGTTTCTAACAAACAGTCTCTTACGCATCTGCAAAAGCTCACTCCAAGCAATGATGATTTCTATGGAACTGTTGGCTGCACCTGTAAGGCGTTTATGGAGCTGGTGCATGTTGCACAGCTCCTCCCTCCGCAATTTCGCAGCATCTTTCTAATTATTTTACCACAGAAGGATTTTTTCCTCAACATTTTTATTGATTTGTAACAAAAATCCACTTTATCACCATGATTTTCAATGCTTGAAAATCTCTGTCAGATGGTCTATCACTTTGCTCCGCAAACCGTGTTGTCGTTCAAAGCCACCACCCGGGGCCTGATTGTCTGAGGGAACTCGAATCCCTGGCCCTCTGATTAAAAGAGAGTAATTCTCAGGATAACTTCGTCTTTATATTCATCAAATTTACCGATAACTCGTTATTTTCGTCCCATTTAGTTACAGACTACTCTGCATTGTTTCTGTGCATTGTCGCATTTTTGTCGCGCATTTTTACAATACTATAAATAGGACTTCATTTATTTTCCAGCTTACAGTTCCTTAGCAGATTTTTCTCGTAGGATATATAATAATTTTCAATTTCGATTGTGTTGTAATTGGGCAGATCTCATATGGAAAGATTTCCATTGTCGCACAAAAAGTTACTGGCTCAGATGCTAAATTTCACCGGGCGTGATTTTGAGTCATGGTGTGGGAAATGTAGTCATTTCGTTCGATATAGAACAATCCTATTCATTCCGAGTCACATCAATTACCATTTATATAAGAAAACCGTGTGAACTGCCAGAGCTTTAACTCTACGCTCCGACTGATCCACACGGCTCTAAAATATTTATTTCAGCTTTGCGAGGATCTCATCTGCCGTCATACCGGATGCCAGCAGCTTCTTCAGCACATCCTCAGCTTCGGCTTTCTTTGCGGATTCCGCTGCTTTGGTTTCGGCTTTGACCTTTTTAGCTTCAATTCTGGCGATTTCCTTATCGATAGATTTCAGCTCAGCTTTCTTGGTTTTCAGGTCAGCTTTCAGCGCATCGATATTAGCGGTGATGGATTCGATTTCAGCAGCAGCGGCTTCCTTTGCGGACTGCTTTTCGGCAATTTGTGCAGCAAAGTCAACGGTTGCTTTTACGGTCTTGGGCTTGTTCTTGCTTCCTTTGGGACGGGGCATAGGGGACACCTCCATTCAGTATTTATAACATAAGTATAGCATTACAAATATTGGATGGCAAGAAATATCGATCAGCAGAATATGCGTTAAACAGCGTAGCCCTGTGCCTTGATGACATCCATCACCTGAGAAACGTACCTCTGGCAGGTGTCATGGTCGGGAGCCTCCACCATCACACGCACAACAGGCTCCGTACCAGATTCACGGACAAGGATACGGCCAGTGTCACCCAGTGCCTCGGCTACGGCTTTGACTGCTGCCTGCACTGCTTCGTCATCCTGTGCAGCTTTCTTGTCGGTCACACGGACATTCTCCAGCACCTGCGGGTAGATCTTCAGCGGGGCGGCCAGCGCACTCAGAGGCTTCTTCTTGGCCAGCATGACCTCCATCATCTTCAGGCTGGTCAGGATGCCGTCACCGGTGCTGGCGTACTTGGAGAAGATGATGTGGCCGCTCTGCTCACCGCCGATGCGGCAGCCGTTCTTGGCCATATACTCGTAGACATACTTGTCGCCCACGGCAGTCTTGGCGTAGCCGATGCCCTGCTCGTCAAAGGCCTTGTACAGGCCGAAGTTGGACATGATGGTGGTGACGACGGTGTTGCCCAGGAGCTTGCCCCGCTCCTTCATGTACTTGCCGTAGATGTACAGGATGTGGTCGCCGGTGACGATATTGCCCTTTTCGTCCACGCACAGGCAGCGGTCGGCATCGCCGTCGTAGGCAAAGCCCACGTCCAGCCCGTTCTCCACAACATAGCGCTGCAAAACCTCAATGTGGGTGGAGCCCGCGTTCTGGTTGATGTTGTAGCCGTCGGGGGCGGCATTGATGACGTAGGTCTTGGCGCCCAGCGCGTCAAAAACGCATTTTGCAATGTTCCAGGAGGAACCGTTGGCACAGTCCAAGCCAACCTTCACGCCCTTGAAGGAGTACATGCCCAGACTGATGAGATAGCCGATGTAGCGGTTTCGTCCGGCAACATGGTCAACGGTGCGGCCGATCTGGTCGCGCTTGGCCAGAGGCAGTTCCTCCCATTTCCGGCCGAAAGCCTCCAGATTGCCGTCCAGATACGCTTCCACCAGACTGATGACGCTTTCATCCATCTTCTCACCGAAGTTGTTGATGAGCTTGATGCCGTTGTCGTAGTAGGGGTTGTGGCTGGCGGAGATCATAATGCCGCAGTCGAAGCCCTCAGTGCGGACGACGAAGGCCACGCTGGGGGTGGTGGTGACGTGCAGCAGATAGGCGTCTGCGCCGGAGGCTACCAGACCGCCAACAAGGCTGTACTCGAACATATAGCTCGACCGGCGGGTATCCTTGCCGATGACGATTCTGGCGGAGCCGTCAGAGCCGGAGCGGCGCTTCAGCTGGGTGTAGTACCAGCCGAGAAAACGCCCGACCTTGAAAGCGTGGTCAGCGGTAAGGTTGCAGTTGGCTTCTCCCCGGAAGCCGTCTGTTCCAAAATATTTGCCCATGGAAATGGACTCCTTTCACTTTCTGATGGCCGGGAAATGTCCCGAAAACATTATTTTTTGGCGACAATAATTCCGCCGGTTTTCCAGATGCTGTTGGCGGGAACCATGCCCCGGACGCAGGAGGTGGGGTAGACGTTGGAGTGTGGGCCGATGACGGTGCCGGGATTCAGGACGCTGTTGCAGCCGACCTCCACGAAGTCGCCCAGCATGGCGCCGAACTTTTTCAGCCCCGTGGGAACCTGCTCTTCGCCGTTTTTCACCACGACCAGCGTCTTGTCGGACTTGACGTTGGAGGTGACGCTGCCAGCGCCCATGTGGGACTTGTAGCCCAGAATGCTGTCGCCCACGTAATTAAAGTGGGGAACCTGCACGTTGTCAAAAAGAATTGCGTTTTTCAGCTCCACGGAATTGCCCACCACGCAGTTTTCGCCCACCAGGGCGGAGCCGCGGATGAAGGCGCAGTGGCGCACCTCGGTCCCCGGGCCGATGATGCAGGGCGCGCCCAGAAAGGCGGTGGGGGCGACTGCGGCGGTCTTATGTACCCAGACGGTGGGGGACACTTCCGTATAGTCCTCGCCCAGTGTGGGGCCGAGGGCTAAGATCAGCTCTTTGATGCCCTTCAGCGCCTGCCATGGGTACTCAAATCCGGAGAGATAAGCGCCTGCCAGCGTGTGGGACATGTCGTATAATTCAGCGGTTTTTAACATGGATATTTCCTCCATTTGACCTGAGGAACCTCTGAATAAATCGCCTTCGGCTGAGTCAAAATCTTCAGCCGCCAGCCCTCACCGATTTAATCAGAGTTTCCTTGAGGCTAAGTCGTGATAACGCCCCTACTATACACCCCGTGCCGGGCGTTGTCAATCAGATTTGGCAAATTTGGTGCAATATTCAATTATTTTTGTGCAATTTTCTACGAAAAGGGAACGGCAAAGGACGGGCAGTTGTGTGTGATACTGATATTCTATGGAGGTCGGAAGCAAAACGTGTACCCGAACCGTACAGAAAATCGGGCTGCGGAATGCCTGCATAAAAGAAAAGCGGAGCCGTATAAACGGCTCCGTCGATCATTTACCGTATTTCTTTCTGCACAAGCTCCAGAAGTTGCTGTAAATCTGCCTGAGTGACTTCCTCCCGCTTCAGCAGCGCCTTGAACAGACCTACCGGTTCCGGTTTGTGGCGATGGCTGAAAATGGTGTTGGCAAAGTATTCCTCCCGGGTCATGGTCGGTGCGAATACGCGGCCAAAGGTTTTGCCGCGCTTCACAAGGCCGGCCTCCCGAATGGCCTCCTTCTGCAGCAGACTGTTGAGCAGTATGTGTACGGAACTGTCCTTCCAGGTCTTTTCCTCGGTATGCTCCAACAAATCCGCACGGGACAGGGGCTTTCCGGTTTCCCAGAGGACATCCATGATTTCCATTTCGCTTCTCGTGAGTTCCATGTTCGCACCTTCTTATTATTTCTCAGTCATCGCTCATTATACCTTGAATTGCGGAACTTGTCAATTCAGATAATGCGTGTTTACAAAAAATTTTACAAAATTTTTTTGGCATCATGAAACAAAAATCCAGAACATGAAACATTCAGGGGAAAAATTACAGGAAAATATTTCCATTTATGAAACGGGACATAGTGCGGGTCATCCGCCCAGAGTGTCTTTCAGCACCTGCCGGTTGGCTTCCAGATCGGCCACCAGCACTGCCATGCCGTCGATATTGCGGCTGGCATAGGTTCCGGCGGCGGGGATGTGCTGACTGACGACCTCTCCGCCGGTCATCAGAGGAAAGAGGCTGACGGCGTAGCCGAGGATCTCCCTGTCTGTCATGTCCGTGGTGATCAGGGGGAGAACCTGCTCCAGAAGGGACAGGGCGGAGGAAAGACTGGTGTCCCGGTAGGCATCCAGCAGCGCGGTGATGACTTTGCGCTGGCGGTTCGTCCGGCTGAAATCCCCGTCGGCATCCAGTTTGCGGATGCGGGCGTAGGCCAGTGCCTGCTGACCGTTCAGGAGATTTGTTCCCTCCGAAAGGCCGCTGCCGGTCTCCCGGTTGACCCATTGGGCTTCGTCGTTGCGCAGGTCTACCTCCACGCCTCCCAGAAGATCGACGATGTCGGCAAACTGGTAGAAGTCCACCTCCACGTTGCCGTCGATGTGGACGCCGAAATTGTTTTCCAAAGTCTTATTCAGAAGGGGCATTCCGCCGGCGGCGTAGGCCACATTGATCCGGTTCTGGCCGTAGCCGGGGATTTTGACATAGGTATCCCGGAGGAAGGAAGTCATGGTCAGTTTCTTTTCGGATTTGTGGAAGGTACACAGGATCATGGAATCCGAACGCGCCCGGGTCTCGTCCTCCCGGCGGTCCTGACCGATGAGCAGAATGTTGATGATGTCGCTGTCCCTGCCGATGTCGGCGTCGTAGTCCGGGAAGGTGACGTCCTCGGGGTCCATGGTGGGGGCGGTGTTGATCTCCTCCGGCTGGGTGGCGAGATAGGCGTCCAGCTCCTCCGGGGAAAGGGTCGGGGCGGTGCCGGAATCCACATAGTGGATGCGCCCCAGCAGGTGCTGTAAGTAGACCGTTCCCACAAGCATCACGATCAGGATCAGCCCCAGCACGAAGCACAGCAGTACGAGCCTGCCGCGGCGGTTAGGGGGAGAGGTTTGCTTTTTCATGACAGCGCCTCCAAGTCAGTTGGTATCATTAGGGTATGTCCATTTTTCCGATTCATTCCTCATTGTTTCCGGCGTCCTGATTCAGCCGCAGAGCGTCTGCCAGACGGGAAATGAAGGCGGCGTTGGACGGGCGGGGAATGACGCCGTCGGAGCCGACGCGGAAATACCGCTGCCAGACACGGTCGTCCCGCTGCTTCCATGCGGTATCGATGGCGCTTCGGATGGAGCGCTCCACGTGGGTGCCCTTGCAGCCGAAGACCGCGCCCACCGCCGGATACAGCACCTTTGTAATGGGCTGGTCGGGGTCCTTCATCATCCTCGGAATGGCTTCCCGGAGGTATGCGTAGCCCCGGAGTTTGGAAGGAATGTTCAGGGAAAGCAGCAGATTGGTCACCTGCGTCTGAGGGTCGGGCGGCGTTACCAGCGGCGCGCGGATATGGCGGCTCAGGTCGCCGATTCTGGCCGCGGTAGCGGGGATGTCGCAGGGTTTTCGCATCATGTAGCCCACGCTCAGCTCGCCAAGGGCGCCCAGAATATAATCGTTATAAAAGCGGGAGGTCACCAGCACCATGGGACACAGTCCGGCACTGGCGGCGGATTGCAGCAGGCTGATGCCGTCCAGCTCGGGAAGCATCAGATCAAGCACCAGAACGTCAGGGACAAAGGAACGCAGAAGCGACAGCGCCTCTTTCCCGTCGCCGCAGCACCGGACATGGTATGCCCCCTGCAGCTCGGCGGCAAGCGCCCGCCGGAATTCCTCGTTTCCATCCGCAATCAACAGCTTCATTGCGTCCATATGTCTCCCACCTTCCGATGGATATAGAATATCACAGCTGCACTCAATTTTCAATTCACTTCCTTTCGCCAATTTTCGACAATTTGGGGACAGGAAAGAAGCGCTGTGCATAGAATGGTCAGGAGGTGCTTAAATTATGAGAATTCCATCCGCAAATCCGCAGGCGATCGCCTGCGTCCGGGGCGGCATCGACGCGCCGAAGCTCAAGGGGACGGTGCGGTTTTACGCCATACCCGGCGGCACGCTGGTGACGGCGGAGGTCAGTGGGCTTCCGGAAAACGATACCGGCTTTTTCGCCTTTCACATCCACGAGGGCAGCGGTTGCGGCGGTACGGACTTTTCGGATACCGGAGGACATTATAACCCGGGCGCCCGGGAGCATCCCCGTCACGCGGGAGACTTGCCGCCGCTGCTCAGCATGGGTGGTCGGGCGTTTCTCGCGGTGGAGACGGGCAGATTCACGCCCTGCGAGGTGGTTGGGCGGACGGTGGTCATTCACGGAAGCGCGGACGATTTTCACACCCAACCGGCGGGAAACGCGGGCAAAAAAATCGCCTGCGGCGTGATACGGCGGGTGTAATGAGGGGATTTTTCGGAAAATAAGGAAGACTATGACGAAAAACTTCCCTTCGCCCGCTTTTTGTGGTTGTAAAATTCAAGGCAATGTTGTATAATGCTAAAAGTTGCGGAAAAATTTCGTTCTGTGCTCCGGCGTAAGGGAATCAGAGATTCCCCGGGTCCGGCCGGGGCAGGATCACCTGTGGGGGAACTGACATACATGCTGAATAGTAAGAAAATCACGAGATATCTGACGCCCGGCCATCATGTGCATCTTGTGGGGATCGGCGGCGTATCCATGCGGCCGCTGGGTCTGGTGCTGAAGGGCATGGGCATGGAGGTCACTGGTTCGGATATGAACGCATCCGTGTCCACGGATGAGCTGATCGAACAGGGCATTCCCGTCGCCATCGGACACCGGGCGGAGAATATTGAGGGCGCGGACTGCATCATCCGCACTGCCGCCGCCCACAATGACAACCCGGAGATCGCTGCCGCCCGTGCCGCAGGCATCCCCGTGTTTGAGCGGGCGCAGGCATGGGGCGAGATCATGAAGTCCTACCATAACGCCATCTGCGTCTCCGGCACACACGGAAAGACCACCACCACGTCCATGGTGACCCATATCCTCATGGAAGCGGATATGGATCCCACGGTCATGATCGGCGGCTACCTGCCCCTGCTGCACGCGGGACACCGGGTCGGCCACGGGGACACCATCGTGCTGGAGAGCTGCGAATACTGCGATTCCTTCCTGAATTTCTTTCCCACCCTGGCAATCGTGCTGAATGTGGAAGCGGA
>ERZ825324.2221-NODE-2221-length-20913-cov-6.236264_pt1 | contig 20913 bp, 20 predicted proteins | sample MGYA00519859_ERZ825324 | MGnify/ENA primary metagenome ERZ825324 (study PRJEB31778, sample SAMEA3449198) | human gut metagenome | biome: human gut; feature: human-associated habitat; material: faeces | place: United Kingdom | collected 2010/2012 ... | reverse complement strand
AGCGGCCGCGTGACCGCGGAGCTCGAAATGGCGCTGCCCGGAAAGTTTGAGGCCAAGACCGCCGAAGCACTTGGCAAGGAGGCCTTTTCCAAGGCCGCCGACGCCGATGGCTACGAGATCGTCGTTGACACCCACGGCACGCTCCTCTGGGGTGAGAGCGCCGAAGACGAGCGTCCGCTGCTCATCCTGACGAGCGAGCAGGTCAGCAAGGAGTACCTTGCGTATCTCAACGGCAAGCACATCTCGTGGATCGCCTGCGGCAAGGAACACGTCGACTTGAAGCGCGCGTGCGAAATTCTCGCCGCGGAGTTTGACGTCAAGAGAGCCGCCGCGGTCGGCGGCGGACACATCAACGCAGGCTTCCTCGCCGCGGGGCTACTCGACGAGGTCAGCATTCTGATCGGCGCCGGCATCGACGGCCGCGGCGGCATGCAGAGCGTGTTCGACGGCCTGCCGATGGAGCGCGGCGTCACGCCGCTCAAGCTCACGAGCGTGCAGCAGTACGGCAGCGGCGCGGTCTGGCTGCGCTACAATGTGGAAAAGTAAAGCAGAGGAGGCTTTTTAACATGAAGTACGAAAATAAAGAAGCATTTGAACAGGTCAACATGTTCGGCACCGGCACGCCGAACACCGCTTACGCCAAGTTTTTCATCGGCGATTCGTTCTTAAATCCTCTGACTGACCCGAAAGGCAGCCTCTTCGCCGCGAACGTGACCTTCGAGCCCGCCTGCCGCAACAACTGGCACATCCATCACGCGACTTCCGGCGGCGGACAGCTCCTTCTCTGCACCGCGGGCGAGGGCTGGTATCAGGAAGAGGGCAAGGACGCCGTCAGCCTGCACGAGGGCAGCGTCATCATGATCCCCGCGAACGTGAAGCACTGGCATGGCGCAAAAAAGGACAGCTGGTTCAGCCACATCGCCGTTGAAGTCCCCGGCAAAAACTGCCGGAACGAGTGGTGCGAGCCGGTCTCGGACGAAGAGTACAATAAGCTGTAATCGGAGGCAATTTCCATGATCTTAAACGAAACTTATACGCTCGAAAACGGCCTGAGCATTCCCAAGCTCGGCCTTGGCACCTGGTTCATCGACGACGATCAGGCCGCCGAGGCCGTCCGCACCGCCGTGAAGCTCGGCTACCGCCTCATCGATACCGCGCAGGCCTACGGCAACGAGCGCGGCGTGGGCGAGGGCGTGCGCACCTGCGGCGTTCCGCGCGAGGAGCTTTTTGTCGCCAGCAAGGTGGCCGCGGAGCTCAAGACCTATGACGAGGCCAAAAAGTCCATCGACGAAACGCTCGAGAAGATGGGCCTTGACTACCTTGACCAGATGATCATCCACTCTCCCCAGCCGTGGAACCAGTTTCGCGTCGAAAAGCGCTATTCTGAAGAAAATAAAGCCGTCTGGCGCGCGCTCGAGGATGCGCAAAGCGAGGGCAAGGTCAGAGTCATCGGCGTGTCGAACTTTCTGCGCGACGACCTTGAAAATCTGCTCTCCGACTGCCGCGTAAAGCCGATGGTCAACCAGATCCTGCTGCACATCAGCAACACCGACCTCGCGCTGCTCGACTACTGCCGCGAGCAGCGCATCCAGGTGGAGGCCTACTCCCCCATCGCCCATGGCGAGGCGCTCAAGAACCCCGCCATCGCGGAGATGGCGAAAAAGTACGGCATCAACGCCGCGCAGCTGTGCATCCGCTATGTCATCGAGCTCGGCGCGGTCGCGCTGCCGAAGACGGCCAACCCCGACCACATGGCGAGCAACGCCGCCGTGGACTTCACCATCTCGAGTGAGGACATGGAGACGCTCAAGCACACGGACCGCATCGCCGACTACGGCGAGTTCAACATCTTCCCCGTCTTCAGCGGCAAGCCGCTCGCGTAACGAACGCAAAAGGAAAAGGAGAGAACGCAGCAGCGTCCTCTCCTTTTTTACAAAAGCATGCAGAAACCAATCTGCATACAGAGCCATCTTTCAAAAAGTCTCTTATTTCTTCTCTTCCTCGCGCACAAACATCATCAAAAAGCTGACTGCGAGCAGCAGACAGGACACCCAGATGCCCTTTTCGGCAAAGCGCGCCGTCAGGACGCTGCCAAGCCCCGCGCCGACGGCAAAAATACCGATGACGCCAAAATACGTCAGTGCCTTTTTCAGCACCTCGCGGTCGTGCGTGTGGAAGTAGGCGCACAGCGCCTCGGTGCCGCTGCGCATGTTGCCGATGCACATGGTGCTCGCGTAGGCGTGGCCGCGCACCTTGCGGAAGGTCTGCACCTGCATTGCGCAGACGAACGAGACGAGCGCGTTTGCAAAGGTGTTGACCTCCTGCGGCAGGAAGCCGACAAAAAACAGCAGCACGATCTCGGCCAGAATGATGAGCTGGCGCCAGTGCACCTTTTCCATGCACTTATAGCGGCGGTGGACGCATTCCGCCACAAAAATGCCCGCCATAAACGAGATCAGCGGCACAAAATAGCGGAAAACACCTGCCCAGTCACCTGCAAAAAGGTGTGTGCTCATCAGCACGATGTTGCCCGTCTGCGCGTTGGCAAACACCTTGTCGCGGCAGCAATAGGTATAGGCGTCCTGCAATCCGCCGGATAAAATGATAAACGCGGACATCAGGAACGAATCGGACATCTGCCCGTGCGGTCGATCAAGCTGCATGGTTACATTTTGGCTCCTGTTCGTTAAAATTCCGCCATGATTATACGGCGGTGGCCGCGCTTCGTCAAGTGGCTTTTGCGTCGAGCCGCGCGGTGTATCTGCGGATGCACGCCGCAGCGTAAACGGCGGTGACAAGCTCCGTGATGGGCATGGCGAACCAGAGCGAATCCGCGCCCGCAAGAAACGGCAGCATCAGGATCAGTGCACCGCTGATGACGAGTCCGCGCGCGACCGACACGATAAACGCCGCCTTCGGCTGTAAGATGGCCTGGAAATAATACGTCGAGAAGATGTTGAACGGCAGCAGCAGGAATGAGATCGCATACGCGCGGATGATGGCCGGGGCCATCGCCAAGATCGTCTCCGTCGGGCTCATAAAAATGCGGATGTAGAGATTCGGGCAAGCCACGCTCGGCGTCGTCCAGAAAACGCCGAAAAATACGACCGTCCACAGCGCATATCGCAGCGTCTCGCAGATGCGAGCCTCTTTCCCCGCGCCGAAATTCGTCGAAATGATGGGCTGGGATGCCTGTCCGACGCTGTACGCGCAGCACTGGGCGAATGTGCTGACGTTGATGATGGGGCCGTAGATCGCGAGCGCGTCCGAGCCGAGGTATTGCATGATCTGGCGGTTGAAGAGCGCAGTCAGAATACCCATCGCCATGTCGATAAAAAAGCTCGAAAAGCCCGTGACGGCGATCTTCCACAGCTTGCGCGCAAGCCTCTTTGGTTTCACGAGGCGCAGCGTGTTCTTCCTGCTCGCAAAGTGCGTCAGCATCACGAGGAACGACACCGCCGAGCCCAGCGCCGTGGCAAGACCCGCGCCGTAAACGCCCATATCGCATGGGAAGACGAAGAACCAGTCGCCGAGCACATTGAAGATGCCGCCCGACAGCACACCAAGCGTCGCAAGTGCGGGCGCGCCGTCGTTGCGCAGAAATGCCGCGAGCATCTGATTGAAGAGGAACAGCGGGAATACAACTTTAACGGGGATCATGTACCGCTGCGCGAGGGCGAGCAGCGTCTCATCCGTGCCGAAAAACATCAGAAGCGGACGCTCGAAGAGGATGAGCCCGACCCACGCGAGCGCCGCCAGAACGACCGAGCCGATGACCGCTGCGGTGAAATACTGCTCGTCCTCACCGTCGGCGCTCATGCCGCTGCCGCGCTTCGTGCTGAAGATCACACTGCCGCCGATGCCCACGAGAAGGCCAATGCTGTAAATGACGTTCCACACCGGCGCGACCGCAGCCAGCGCCGCCGTGCCATCAGGCCCCTGATACTGCCCCACCATCGCCATGTCGACAATGCCGTAGATGCTGGAGATCAGCGCGCTGCCGAACGCCGCCGACAAGTATTTGAAGTAAAGCGTTTTGATATTTCCACGCAAAAGGTCCATCCCAAATGCTTCCGCGGGGCTGTCGTTTTTCGCTTCCCCCTTGGAATGAGGTCATTATTGCCCGCCAACCTAAAAAAACTAAAGGAAAGTTTGAACATTTTGTTTTTCACGAAAACGCAAAAAGCAGTGCCGCCTGAAATCAGGCGGCACTGTTCCTATTGATATGATGTTCCCACCGGCACGGCGCAAGCGGTTAGTTCGCTCTAACTTGCAGTCTTTTGAAAAGCCGCCGCAGGGCAGCTTTCCAATATATCCTGCTTTCCCGCTTGCCTTCGGGAAGGTGATCGACCTTGCGTATTGTAGCATAGCGATTTTCGCATTGCAAGAGCGGTTTTCAAATTTTTGCGATATTTTCTGTGCATTCTACGCGTTTTCGCCCCGCTTGCCGCGATAGGCTTTTCCCATTCCGCGCCCCGCGGCACTTGCATCCCGCGGCTTTCGCTGGTATACTATGTCCAGAAGTTAGATGTATTTAACAGAATTGATATTTCACACAGAAAAGACGGTGAACGATATGGAAGCATTTTACGGCATTTTGATCCCATTTCTCGGCACGTCGCTCGGCGCGGCGTGCGTGTTCTTCATGAAAAAGTCGCTCAGCGACGCTGTGCAGCGCTCGCTGACGGGCTTTGCCGCGGGCGTGATGGTCGCGGCCTCGGTCTGGAGCCTGCTGATCCCCGCCATCGAGCAGTCGTCGGCGATGGGGAAACTCTCGTTTCTGCCGGCGTTTCTCGGCTTTTGGGTCGGCATTCTCTTTTTGCTGCTGCTCGACCACGTCGTCCCGCACCTGCACGCCAAGAGCGGGCAGGTCGAGGGGCCGAAGAGCCAACTCCAGCGCACGACGATGATGGTGCTGGCCGTCACACTGCACAACATCCCCGAGGGCATGGCCGTCGGCGTGGTGTATGCGGGCTATCTCTCCGGCAGCGCACAGATCACGGCGGCGGGCGCGCTGGCGCTCTCACTCGGCATCGCGATCCAGAATTTTCCCGAGGGGGCGATCATTTCGCTCCCGCTGCGCGCCGAGGGCATGGGCAAAGCAAGAGCTTTCTGGGGCGGCGTGCTCTCGGGCATCGTCGAGCCTATCGGCGCGGTGCTGACGATACTCGCCGCGTCGCTCATCGTTCCGGCGCTGCCGTATCTTCTGAGCTTCGCCGCGGGCGCGATGCTCTATGTCGTCGTGGAAGAGCTGATCCCCGAAATGTCGCAGGGCGCGCACTCCAACATCGGCACGGTGTTCTTCGCCGTGGGCTTCAGCCTGATGATGGTGCTCGACGTGGCGCTGGGATGAAATACGGCAGAAATGCAAGCAGGAGGCGATACCGAGCGGTACGCCTCCTGCTTTTTATGCTGACGCCAGCCTTGCGCCTATTTTTCCACCCGAATGAGATTGCTCTCATACGGCCGCTTGCCGGAGAGCACTTCGTCGTAAAAATTCTGCTTCCAGTCGATGTAGGCGACGCTGTCCTGCAATTCCCGAATGCCTGCGCGCAGTGCCTCCTGCTTCTGCGCCAGCAGGATCTTGCGCTGCGGGATGGTGCGCTCGCCTTGCAGGCAGAGGGCGAGGTAGTCCTTCATCTCCTGAATGCTCATGCCGCATTTTTTCAGGCGCGTCAGGCTGCTGATCCACGCGACGTCCCGCTCGTCAAACACGCGGCGGTTGTTTTTGTCGCGCTTGACGTTGGGGCCAAGCCCCTCGTTGCAGTAAAATTTTAAGGCCTGATAGGTCATGCCCGTTTCCTTGCAGACCTGCATCATGGTGTAGCGCATGGTAATTCCTCTCTGCTGCGTAAAAATTGTGTTTTTTCCTCAAAAACCTCTTGACCGGTTGTTACAACCGGTATTTATAATCGGCAGTATCAACCGGAAGTTGCCATCGGCAATGATAGTACACAGCGGCGAATACCGCAAGAAAAACGGTCAGAGAGGATGCGTTATGATGAATAACTTTATTTTTGAAAACAAGACCAAGGTATCTTTCGGCAAAGGCGGCGTGAAGGAGTACCTCGGCGGCCTGCTCGCAAACTTTGGCGAAACCGTCATGCTGGCCTATGGCGGCGGCTCGATCAAGCGCAACGGCGTGTATGATGAGATCATGGGTATCCTGAACGCGCAGGGTAAGTGCGTTGTGGAGTTCTCCGGCATCATGTCCAACCCCACCTATGCCAAGGTGCAGGATGGCGCGAAGCTGGCGCGGGCGTCCGCCATGGCAGAGAACGGCGTTCTGAAGATCGGCAAGGTCACGGACTTCCAGTGCCATATGCAGGAGCATCAGCTGGGCGCTTACACCGACTGCAACCACGGCGCGGGGCTGGCGGTCATCCACCCTGTCCTGTACCGCCACATCTACAAATCCGGCACGGCGCGGTTCACCCGCTGGGCGCAGAACGTCTGGGGCATTGCGCCCAAGGGCAGCGACGAGGAGACTGCTGCCGCCGGTATCGACGCGCTGGCCGCGTTTATTAAGGAAATCGGTCTGCCGACCAGCTTTGCAGAGCTTGGCATCCCCGCCGACACCGACTTCCGCGCCGTGGCGGATTCTACCAACATCACCGCTGGCTGCTGCAAGAAGCTGACCCGTGATGAAATTTGCGAAATTTTGCAGGAATGCCTGTAACATCTGGTGTTTCCGTGGCGGCAGGACGTCGCCATTTTTGGCCTTTCTGCCTCTTGCATTTGGCCCGAAGCGTGATATCATAGGCCATACAAATTGCGGAAAGGGGCGGTAGAGTTGAAAGCTGCATCGCAGAAAAGATCATTGGATATGCTCCACGGGACGCTCTGGGATAAGATCCCGCGCTTTGCCGTTCCGGTGGCGGCCACGGCGATTTTGAGCCAGCTGTTCAACGCCGCGGACATCGCCGTCATCGGCAACTTTACCGGCGAGCTCCGCACTGTGGCGGTCGCGGCCGTCGGCACAAACAGCTCGATCATCAGCCTGATCGTCAACCTGTTCATCGGCATCGCGCTGGGCGCGAACGTGACGATCGCGCACGCCATCGGCGAAAAGAACGACACGATGGTGCACCACGCGGTGCACACCTCCATCGTCGTGGCGGTGCTGGGCGGTTTGATCGCGGCGGTCATCGGTGAGCTGTTCGCCGTTCCGCTGCTGAATCAGCTGAATGTGCCGGACGATGTGTTCCCGCTGGCGCTGCTATACCTGCGCATCTATCTTGCGGGCCTGCCGGTGATCCTGCTCTACAACTTTGAGGCGGCGGTCTTCCGCAGCGTGGGCGAGACGAAAATTCCGCTGATCGCGCTGACGGCCTCCGGCGTTCTGAACGTGATCCTGAACCTCTTCTTCGTGGCTGTGCTCCACATGAGCGTGGACGGCGTCGCGATCGCAACGGTGCTGTCGAACGCGGTCAGCGCGGCGATCTTGTGGGGGGTCCTGCTTAAAACGGACAAGGTCATCCGCCTTGAGCCGAAAAAGCTGCGCATCGACGGGCTGTGCCTCAAGCAAATTCTGCGCATCGGCGTTCCTGCGGGTGTGCAGAGCGCGATGTTCTCCATCGCGAATATCGTCATTCAGGGCGCGATCAACAGCCTCGGCACGGTCGTCATGGCGGCGTCGAGCGCGGCCTACAACATTGAGGTCATCACCTACGATATCCTCAACTCCTTCTCGCAGGCCTGCACGACATTCGTCGGACAGAACTTTGGCGCGGGCGAGATCAAGCGCTGCAAGAAAACGCTGCTGCTGTGTCTTCTCGAGGGCATCATCAGCCTCGGCGTCGCCATCGCTCTGATCCTCTTTTTCGGAAAGTCGCTGCTCACCATCTTCAACGGCGACCCGCAGGTGGTAGAGACGGGCTATATTCGCCTCATGCTGATCATGCCGTCGCACCTGTTCAGCCTTTGCTACGAGGTGCTTTCCGGCTACCTGCGCGGCTTTGAAATTTCACTGCCGCCCGCCGTTTTGACGATGCTGGGCGTCTGCGGCGTCCGCCTGAGCTGGCTGCGCTGGGTCTTCCCGCAGTACAAGACGTTTATGAACATCATGCTGGTCTTCCCCATCAGCCTTGCGACCACGGCGCTTCTAATGCTGGCAGCGGTGCTGTACTTCCGCCCCTCGCGCCGCTATGCGCATCTGCAAAAGAGTGATGGCGCGGCTTCGGCAAAAATCGAAGGATAAGACCATTCCCAAAATCGACAAAGCAGGGCGCTTGCCTTTTAGGCAAGCGCCCTGCTTTACTTTTTTGATGGGGCAGCCGTTTCTAAATCGCGGATGGGAAATTTTCACATCAGCTCGCGCGTGAAATCAAGCACGCACTCGCGCAGACGCAGAATTTCCTCTGGCGTGTTCTTGCTCAGGTGCATACCGATGCCGAGCTCCCGTCCCGTTTTCGGGCTGACCGGCAGCGTCTTTACGCCGTGCGTCCGCCCGCGCATCATGATCTCCGTCATCATTGTGATGCCAAGGCCCTTGCTGACCATGCGGATGACCGTTTCATCGTCCACATGGCAGGGGCGGATATTCGGCTTCACCTTTTTGGGACTCAGCGCAGCGTTCACGTCGATGTCGAAGCGCCCGTAGGGCATCAGGAATTCTTTTCCGTCGAATTCCTCGATGGGGAAGGTCTCTTCGCTGCCGGTGGGATAGTCCTCCGGCAGGATGGCGTACATCGCGTCGTAGTAGAGCGGTGTCCAGTCGCAGTTGATGTGGCTCTGCCGCGCGGCAAAGATGACGTCCGTGCGCCCCTCCTCGAGCAGTTCAAAGGGTTCGAGCTCGTGGTCCACCATGCGAAGATCCACGTCGGTCTCCGGACACACGCGGCGGAAGCGGTACAGAATTTCCGGCATCCAGTGCATGGCAAGGCTCGCATAAGCGGCGATTCGGATCGTCGCCGTCCGCTTTTGCGTGATGGTCTCGATCTGGTTTTCGAGCTTCGCCGTCGCGCTGAGGTATTCGCGGATCGCGGGCAGCAGCGCCTCCCCGTCCTCTGTCAGCGAAATACCGCTGTGGTCGCGCCGGATGAGCTTCATGCCGATCTCGCGCTCCAGACCGTTGATGAGGTGCGTCAGCCCCGACTGTGTGTAGCCCACGACCTCAGACGCTTTGGAAAAGCTGCCGAGGTTGACGGCGGTCATCAGAATTTCAAATTTTTTACTGTCCATATTCCCACTCCTATAAAGGGTATTTTGATTTGTAATATATCTATTATAACCGAGCGTTTCTCTTTTTCAAGTGCAGGGTGTAATATTTTCAACACAAAGGAGTTGATTATCCCATGACTACTAAAAAATTGACCTTCCGGCAGAAGATTCTCGTCGCCGGAACGCTGTTTGGAATGTTCTTCGGCGCAGGCAACCTGATCTTCCCCGTACATCTCGGCCAGATGGCCGGCCGCAACGCGGTCGTCGCCATGATCGGCTTTATCATCACGGCGGTTGGCATCCCCATCTTCGGCGTCGCCGCCATCGGCATCACGCATTCCGACGGCCTGCAGACGCTCTCGAGCAAGGTCGGCAAGGGCTACGGCATTTTCTTTACCTGCCTTCTGTACCTGACCATCGGCCCGCTCTTCGCCATCCCGAGATGCGCGACCGTTTCCTTTACCACCGGCATCACGCCCCTGCTGGGCGCGGATTCGCAGGAGTGGCTGTATCTGCTTGTCTTTTCGGCGGCGTTCTTCGCCTTCGTGCTGTTCTTCTCGCTGCGCCCCGGTAAGATCACCCTCTGGATCGGCAAGATCATCAATCCGCTCTTCCTGTTCTTCTTCGCAGTGCTGATCATCGCGGCGCTGCTCTCCCCCGGCGCAGCGATCTCCTCGGTCGAGCCGACGGAGGCCTATCAGAACGGTTCCTTCTTTCCCGCGCTCATTGAGGGCTACGGCACGATGGACGCCATCGCCGGTCTCGCCTTCGGCATCGTGGTCATCGACGTCATTCGCCGCATGGGTGTCAACAACGACGACATCATCGCCGAGGACGTGCTCTCCTCCGGTCTTCTTGCCGGTGCGCTGATGGCGCTGATCTACGTGCTGTCCATTCTGGTCGGCGCGCAGTCGAGAGGCATTTTCGAGCTGTCCGAAAATGGCGGCATCGCCCTCACGCAGATCGCGGGTCATTACCTCGGCGGCGTGGGCCAGTTTATCCTCGCCTTCACCATCACCTTTGCCTGCCTCAAGACCTCTATCGGCCTTGTCACGGCCTGCTCGGAAACGTTTGTCAAGATGATGAACGGCAAAATTTCCTACCGCACCTGGGCGATCCTCTTCACGGTGTTTTCGTTTGCCGTTTCCAACATTGGACTGAGCGCCATCATCGAATACTCCGTCCCGATGCTCATGCTCATCTATCCCCCGGCCATTGCGCTTATCCTGCTGGCCTTTATCGGCAAGTTCTTCGCTCATGACCGTGCCGTGTATGTCGCAACGATGATCGGTACATGGGCAGCCGCTATTTTCGACTGCATGAAGACGCTGCCCGCGTCGGTGCAGACTTCGCTCCGCCTCGATGTGCCTATCGCCTTTGCGGAAAAATATCTGCCGTTGTTCGACAAGAACCTCGGCTGGCTGCTGCCTGCACTCGTCGGCTTTGCGATCGGCATGGTCATCCGCTCGAGCCGGAAGGGCGCGCTCGTCCCCCATGCCTGACGAACCAAATTAAAGTAAAAACGCACCGCACGGCAGAGCTATTTCTGCCGTGCGGTGTCATTTTTTCAGCGGCTCCGAAAACGGAGAATCAGCAAGCTGAACCGCAACCCGTCAAGAGGACAGTGAAAAAATATAAAGTTTTCCCGGCCAGCAGCTAAGCGCTGCTGGCTGCTTTTTTATGCGGCGAGACAAAGTGCGTGCTTTTCCATCGGCATCAGGATACCCAGATTGCGCTGGACACGTCTCGTGTTGTAATAGCGAATATACTGCTGGATTATCTGGACAAGCTCGTGCTTGCTGGTAAACCGTCTGCCGTAATAGCGTTCCCGCTTCAGAATGCCCCAGAAGCCCTCCATCGGACCGTTGTCAATACAATGCGCCACACGGGACATGCTCTGCGTCATCCCTGCCTGCACGAGCTTGTGGTGGAAAGTGCGGTTGGTGTATTGGAATCCTCTGTCGCTATGAAACAGGGGCTGTGCGTCCGGATTGGCCTGCACCGCTTTGTCGAAGGTTTTGAAAACCAACGAATTATCGTTGCGTTCGCTGAGCACGTAGGACACGATGCGCCGGTCGCAAAGGTCGAGGATGGCGCTCAGGTAGAGCTTGTGGATCTCGCTTCCCTCATACCACTTGAATTCTGTCACATCAGTGAGCCACTTTTCATTGGGCTTTGCGGCATAAAACTGCCTGTCCAAAAGGTTTTCGGCAAGATACTGCGGATTTTTCGCGTGCCTGGTGCAGCCACGGTTGTTATATTTCACGGTAGAGCGGATATCTCTGGCCCGGCAGATGCGGAGCACCCGTTTGTCGTTGACATGGATGCCGCAGTCATGGCGCAGATCGTCATTGAGCCTCCGGTAGCCCTTATCCGGGCTTTCCTCATGGAGCTGTTCGAGCTTTTCAGCAAGCCGCTCATTCTCTGCGGCCCGTTGGCTCACTATACCCAAGTTTTCCTTTCAGCATTGTTTCTACCACCAGCTTCTTGAATTCTGGTGTGTATTTCTTGTTTGGCACTTTTTTTGGCATAACAAAACACCCCACTTGTTAGGTAGTATATCATACTGTCTAACATGTGGGGTGCTGTTCAGAAGCAGCGGCTCTTTTTCAAATCTTCAAATCTCTTACAGCGTGCGTACACGGTTATCAAATTTCGGCACGCGAATGCGGATGGTCACGTTATCATCCACGACCTCGCTGATCTGCGCGTCGCAGGTGGCGCTCATCAGGCGATAAGCGTCCGGGAAGTTCAAATCAAACTTCTTCATCAGGAAGTTGACCGCATCCTCGGTGCCGACCTTGACACTTTCCTCCAACGTGCGGCGGGAAGCAAGGAAGTACAGGCTGTCCGCCGTCTCGATGACAGGGCGCTCAATGGGACGGTCGTGGTAGACCGTAACGCGCAGGCACATACGCCCCGCGATCTCGATGCCCGTGCCGGAGAGCTCGCCGTCGCCCATGCAGGCATGCATATCGCCCACAGCCAAGCCCGCGCCCTCGGCATTGACAGGAAAATACACGCGCGAACCGACGCGGACCAGCTTGGTGTCCATGTTGGCGCCGTGGTCCTCAGGCACCGCGCAGTGGATCTCGCCGCTTTTCGTGGCGACACCCATCACGCCGATCATCGGCGTCAGGGGCAGCTTGATATCATCCGAGAAATGTGCGAAGCCATCGTGCACGGGAATGATCTTGGTGTTCGGCTCCGTGATATGATCACCCAGCACGCCGAGTCCGACCGATGTGACCATCACGCCCTGCGGCGCAAGGTCGATCGCCATAACTTCCACGCAAAGGGTATCGCCGGGGTGCGCACCGCTGATCGCGATCGGGCCTACGGCGCAGTCCATGATGCCGATGTCAATATCCGGGCGCTTGACGCTTTCGTCGGTGATCTGACCGCTATAGCAGTCGTCGCACTCGACCCAGAAGGTCTCTCCGTCCTCGACGGTATAGTTTGCGGGATTTGTCGGGTTGAAGTGGAAGATCACTTTATCTTTCGGGATCACACGCATGACATCTGTCCTCCCTTTCCCTTACCAACCTGCCGGCAGGATGCCGATCATGGAGCAGATGAAGTAGATGGCCGCAAGGCTGAAGATCACGATGATCATACCCTGCACTGCGGGATGCGCGTACCAACCGCACTTCCACTCCGGCTCGATATCGCCTTTCTTGCGGGCGTTGTTGAGCATCAGAACGGGAACGATCGACATAATCACGCCGCCGAAGGTACCGGCCCAGCCAATGGCGTCAACAAAGCTGACAAGGCCGGCGTAGGCAAGGATGAACGGGGGAAGCACCGTGCAGGCGATGGCGATAAGACGGGTCTTGGTGTCCTTCTCATCCTTGAGCTTGAACATATCGACGATGTTCGTGAGCATGGAACCGCCGACCGCCCAATAAGAGGTCATCATGGCGCAGAGGGCAAAAATGTTGGCGGTATAGAGCGCCCAGGTACCGAGTGCCTGACCCCAGGCGAGCGTAGCGACCTGTGTGACCTCCTCCGCGCCGGTCAGAGAGAGAACGGCAAGGGGAACAACGGCCAGCAGCACGCCGGTGATGAACATACCGAGAATGATGGCAACCGGGAGCTTCTTGGGCGTGTGGCGCATACCGCGCGCCAGCTCAGGCACGGCATACTGCGCGATGTAGCAGAAAATAGCGCTGCTGAGAAGGGGAACGGCATAGGTCCAGTTTGCGTATACGGCGCGGGAGACATCCGCCTTGCCGGAGAGGAAGGATGCGATCACAATGATGCCGAGCAGCACGACCATGCCCGTGGACATGAATTTCTCCCAAAGGCCGGTGGCTTTGAGGCCGAACCAGACGACCAGCACACAGGGAACGGTGAACAGCAGGCTGCCCGCCCAGTTGGGGAGACCGAGCAGTGTGCAGAGGATGTTGCCGGAACCTGTCGTGTAGGCGACCATGCAGCCGATGGAGTTCGCGCAGACAGAGATGAAGATCAGGACCGAGCCGACCTTACCGACATATTTTTCCGCAAGGCCGGGCAGCTGCAGGGGCTTTTTTGTACGCAGTGCGGACTCCGCCACATAGAGCATGGAGAACGTGGTGAACAGACCGGCCACCGCCAGCCAGAGCACCAGGATCGGCCATCCCGCAAGGCGGGAAGAATATGCAAGGCCGAGTATACCGGAACCGACATTGGCACCCACGATGATCGCTACCGCCTCATAAAGCGTGAGCTTTGTTACCTTGAGCGCGCCTTCTTCGACGTGCAGGTTTTTTTCTTCCATTGAGCTTTCCTCCTAAAACGTTGGGAGATAGGTTTTGCAGCCTCGCTCCTCTTGTGATTCATTTTACCAGATCAAGGACAACAAAAAGACAACAAAAATGCAGAGCATTTCGATCATCTCTGCATTTTCGCCGTTTTTGATAGTTTTTAGCGAATGATTTCAGTCATCTTGCCCTGTAGCGATGCCGTCGTGATCTCCGCCCAGCTATACTGCGTCATAAACTCTCCGACAAAAGCATTGATCGCCGAAGATTCGCCGTTGAGAAACTGATAATAATCACAGGAAAACTTTTCTGTATCCACGCTGAGTTGATTCCGCCCCTTGATGACCGCATCTTCGCAATCCGCCTTTCGCAAGGTGCGCATCATATCAGACTTAAAGGTTTCGATCTGATTTTTCAGCGCACTGCCGTATTCCCGGTCCTCATAGAGAATGGCCGCACATTCCCGGATGCTGCAGGCCGAACCGCGGCGAAATACCAGATACGCAAACAGCTCCTTGCTCTTTGCGCGGGCAAATTCGAGCGGTTTTCCCTCATAAAACACTTCAAAATTGCCGAAGCACTGGACACGCAGGGAAAGCTCCTTCCTCACAGGCACTGTGGTCAGGCCGATATTACGAAGTTCCTCCTCGATTGCCTCGGCCGTAACAGGCTTCATCAGGTAGCCGCGCGCATGGAGGGAATAGGATTCCAGCGCATACTGCGAATAAGCCGTAACAAAAATGATCTCGAGCGCCGGGATCGTCTTTTTCAATTCCAGTGCAAGGTCCAGTCCCGTCCAACCGCGCATCTGAATGTCCAGGAAGGCGATATCCGGAAGGATCTCCCCCGTTCTCACCGCCTCAAGCGCTTTCGTCGGATCGGTATAGGCGTGAACCGCTGCTGTCGGCTCGGCAGTTTGCAGCGCCGCTGTCAGATCGCTCAGCGCCAAAGATTCATCGTCAACAGCCAACAAGCAAAGTTCCATCATTCGCTCTCCTTTCGATATTTGGGGATGCACATCGTCACATTTGTCCCCTTGTCGATCCCGCTTTCGATCTCCATGTGCCCACCGCACACCGCGGCAAGGCGCTCACGGACGTTCCACAAGCCGATATGCTTGCCGCCCGCCGCAAGCTGCTCTGCATCAAACCCGATGCCGTCATCCGAAACAGTCACGACGAAATCCGACTCGGTCTCGCTTGTAGAGATGATCACCGTCCCGCCCTGAAGCCGCTGCATCACGCCGTGGCGCACCGCGTTTTCGACGATTGGCTCCAATGTGAGCGGCGGCAGGGAGAATTGCGTGACCGGCGTGTTGAAAAGGACGGTCAGATCCCGGCCAAAGCGCATTTTTTCCAGATCAACATAGTGTTTGGTATGCTGTAGTTCCTGCAAAAAAGGAATGCAGCCGGTATTGCTCAACGAATCGAGATTCCCTCGCAGGTAGAGGGTAAAATCCGTCAGCGCGCTCTCAGCCTCGCGCGCGTCAATGCGGCAGAGCGCGCGAATGCTGGTGAGCACATTGTAAAGAAAGTGCGGCTGTATCTGGCTGATCATAATGGAGATACGCTGCTGCAAGAGCTGCTCTTCCTGCTGCTTTTCGTATTCGATCTGCACAGTGATATATATCTGGATGAGACAAAACGCCACAACGACATGAGCCAGTGTGATCTCCCCGATGACCGTGTCAACCACTACCGCGGCAGCCACCAGCAGCTCATAGAAAAGGAAAGAGATCGCCTTGCGGTTGGTCAGCATCCTCCTGAAGTTCAGAATGATGCCGATGTTGACCACCATCGGCATGGCCAAAAAGAAGAAGTAAAGCCACGGGTGATCCGACAGATGCCACGGGGCATTCTGAGAGCGCGACGTGATGACAGAGATCATCACGAGCAGAAATCCATCCGCGCTGAGGCCGGTCATCAAAACGGTATATCGCTGCAATTCCTTCGAGTCTTCATTGATGTAACTGATGAGATAGGTGCTGTAAAAAATGAGCAGTGGAAATGCCGAGGCGTAGCAGACAAAATAGCAGGTCTCGCGAAGCCGCGGAAGGGCAGGAAGAAAATCAAGCCCGATCCCCCAATAGATCACATCGCTCAAAAGCCCAATGGTGTTGATCGCCAGCATCCAGAGGAAATAGGAGCGAAAGCGCCTGCGCGAATGACTGCCAAAGACCACGCTTGCATAGGTCGAGGTCGTCAGGATGGCGCAGACGAGTTCCAGTACCACGCCGACCGGCGTGAGCGGATTTTCCGGAACATCACCGCGCGCAATGGCGTGAAAGGTCACGATCATCAACGCGAGCACAATACCGATCGTCACAAGACAGCCAATGCCCGTAGCTGTTCTCTTGTCTATCCGCACAGCCGTGTCCCTCCCCACTCGTTTGACCATAAGGGTATTTATTTTATCTTATTTTGACGGCCAATGCAAGCCGCTGACAGATGTTATAGAAAAGGCCGATTTAGTATTTTATTTCGCGTTTGTAGGTTTGTATGTTGTAAGAAATAAACCTAAAATGTAGTAATGCCATACAGATAAATCTTACGCAAAAAAGAAAAATTATGAAACCAAATGACCGTGTTCCACAATATTAAAGATGGCGGGTCCTTAAATGGATATCCGAAAGAGGGCGAAGCTGTGGATGAACAGGAAGCCTTAAAGAAGTGAAGCGCGAAAACGAAAGTGCGTTAGAATGGGTTATTAATCGACATACAGCTTACGTCAACACAATTATTTAAGGATTTTTCCCAAAGATGCTGGCAATAAAGGCTCATCCGTTCAGGAATGACATGGCAGCCAAAAGAATCGTCAAAAAGGCAAAGCTGATCCCAGAAAAAAGAAAAAGGAACTGTTTTCCACCATTAGGAACATGGTGAGTATATTCCCGAAAGGTAATAAGGCTTGCCAGAGAAGCTACCAGCGTTCCTGCGCCGCCCACATTGACGCCAACCAGAAGCCCGCAGGCATCCTGCGTGAAGCGGCTGAGTAAAATGGCGGCAGGAACATTGCTGATGATCTGGCAGGTAAGCGCGGAGACCAGCATGGTCCCGTGGGACAAAAGGCGAGCGAACAGTATGTGGACAGCTTCCATTCGAGCAAGGTTGCCGGAAAAGGTGAAGAACGCGGCGAAGGTGGCCAGCAGTCCCCAGTCCACGGTTTTTAGTGCGTGCCGATCCAAAAACCAGAGTGCCAGAACAATGACCGTCAAACCAAGGACATAGGGTACCAGCCGCAGCACCATGGCAACGGCTAAACAGAATAGTCCACCATAGATAACGGCTCGGCATGAGTCTACCGTGACCTGTGCTTCCGGCACGGAAAGCTGTTCTTTTGGAAACACTAAGCAACACAGGAGAATGAGAACAGTAGACAGGATGAATGGCGGCAGCATTGCCGAAAAGAACGTTTTCGTAGAAAGACCGTAATAGCTGAAAAGATAGAGATTCTGCGGATTGCCGAAGGGCGTGATCATTCCGCAGAGGTTGGCGGCGCAGTTTTGCAGAATGAACAAAAGCGCGGCGTGCTTTTCCTGACCGGTAGAGGAAAGCACAAACCAGCCCAGTGGCAGAAAAGTCAACAAGGCGGTATCATTGGTCAGGAGCATAGAGCCGAACATGGTGATAACCACCAGCGCCGTACACACGCCCCGGACAGTGGAAAAGGTGTGTACCATCCGCTGGGAAAGAGCGGAAAAGATATGCAGATCCCGCAAAGCACCCACCACTGCCAGCACACAAAACAGGCAAGCAAGCGTCTTGAGGTCATAATAACCTAAGTAGTCCCTATCAGGCGGAACAAAAAATGCCGTTACAACTGCGGCCAGTAATGAAATGACCAGCATGGCATTGGCGCGACACCAAGATTTGACCTTACCCATAAAAAGCCCCTTTGCGTGAAAAATGTAGAATTCTGTATGGACACTTCTGCGAAGAAGATAACACATTTTCAAATGATTTACAATGGCACTCCGTTGACCTAACAATCGCTAAAGGCAGTTCAAAACTCGTGTACATTTTGCGCTGCTGGAATCAAAGAAGAGTCGGGCAAGGCAAGGAAACGGCGAGTTAGCCGTTTTGACAAGCGGGCATCGGGCGTTTCGACGACATGTAGAGCACGCCGAGAGTGGTGATACCCCCCTTGCCTCGCACATGCAGAAAGTACCGAACGCAGAGCGAAAAAAAGCAGCACCGCCAAATTGCAGACGAGGCAGCGCAGCCCAGCGGGGCTGCGGCGCCGTAGGAAGCGGACACACGCCATAAGGCGTGCATACGCTTCCTACGGCTTTTCATGGCCTCAATGTGAGAGTGAGAACGAAATGCTCCACCAATGGCAAGAGTGAAGCCCCATGTTTCGGCGTGTGAGCCGTTGTGTGCGATCCTTTGAGCAAAGCCGAGTGTGTACCCGCCGCAGCCCCTTGAAACGAACGTTGCGGCGTTTGTGGGAGAAGTTGAAAGATGCGATGAAAAGCGGTTTGAAACAGCGTTGTGACGGTAACTTTCGGACGATATTTGCGGGAACGATTTTGAGCGAAAAGCCGAACTTTTTAAGCCGGATTTTTGGACGGGGAAGGCCGTTCGATAAAAGCACAGACCGGCTATGTATTTGTCAAGCAGAAATTTCATTTGGGATATAGGGCGTGTAGGCCTTGTTGTCTCTCATAACGGCGTAAATGATGGAGACCATCTTCCTGCAGGCGTGGCCCACGGACGCCATGTAGGGCTTCCCTTCATCTCGTTTTTTCTGAAAATAAAGCTTCAGCGCCGGATCGTGAAGCACCGCCGATGAAGCCGCCAGCCAAATGGCGTGCCGCAAATAAGGCGAGCCTCGTTTGGACATACGGTTTCTGACGCCGTTGTATTCGCCGGACTGCCGCATGGTTGGATCGATCCCCGCGTAAGCGGCAAGTTTTGCCGCGGAGGAAAAACGGCTGATGTCTCCGATCTCGCTGAGGATGTACGCGCCAAGGGTCGGGCCGATGCCGGTGATAGTAGTGATCGGCGTGTCCAGGGTGTCCATGATCTCCGCGATCTTGCGGTCCATTTCTCGAACCTGCTGTTTCAAAAAATCGAGGTGCTTTGCGTAGAGCCGGATCATCGTGCTGAAAACGTCGCCGGCCATGGCGAAGCCAAAGGAATTGCGCGCAAGCTCCTGAAGCTCCTGCGCTTTCGCCATGCGGAAACGCTTGCGGCTGGAGACTTCGATGAGATGACAGAGATCCTCAAGAGGCATCTCGGATAATTCCTTTGGCGTAGGACAGGTTTGCAAAATCGCCATGGAGGTGTCGCTAAACATATTGGTAAAAGCTGTTTCGTATTCAGGAAAGACCTGATCCAGCAGGGCAACGACCTTTCGCTTAACATCTGCCTGCATGGAAACGATGGCGTGCCGTCCACGGCACAGCTCCCGCAGCTCATAAATGTTTTCGGGATGCAGGGTAGACTCGGAGAAGTGTCCGAAACGGATCACCTCTGCGATCAGCAGGGCGTCCCGCGGATCTGTTTTGGCCTGACGGATATAGAAGCTGCGAATGGAGTTGGTCTGCACTGGGTTGATGACCTGAACACGGAAGCCCTCCTTCTGAAGTCTGGTAAAAAGAGCGAGCCAGTAGTGTCCGGTGGCCTCCATTGCAAAGGAACCCTCGTCAAGCGGCAGTTTCGCCTTGGCGAGCATGGCCAGCAGCCGATTGTACCCGGAGCAGTTGTTGGTGAAGGAAAACGGCTTGATGATGACGGCGCCCTCGCCGTCGATCACCGCTGCCTCGTGCTTCCTCTTGGCGATGTCGATCCCAACGATGTACATAGTATAGGCTCCTCTCGTGTTCAAATTACGGACATTCCTCGTGCTGCTGAAGGTCACAACCTGTTGCGAGATTAGAAGAAAGCGATTCATCGCCCCGACATCCGGCTCATAAGTGACATCCCACAGGGCAGAGGTTCCAGTCTGTGCGCAGTAGACTTGGCTACAAAGATAGAAGCAGGAAATTCTCTGTCCGCATGAGGATATTATATCATCGCTCCCTCAAGGGGCGTTGATACCGGTTTTGAAGGTGTTTTGTGGGGAGATATCCCCGTTCGAAAATATAACAAGATAAAGGGCCGCAGTCGCAAGCGCCCGCAGCCCGCCCACAAAGCCCCGCAGTGCGGGGCTTTCCGAGGTTTTGAAACCGCAGTCTAAGGTGCACCTTGCGAGGCGTTTTCGCAGTCTTGGGTGAACGTGAGGGGCATAAGCCCCCTGCGGTAGCAGACTTTTCAAGGTGACCGTTCCGCAGGCAGTTGAGGTAATTGCTGTTTTCAACCACTCAAAAAGGTGCTTTTTGTGCAGCGGCGATTTTCAGCGCAGATCGTACATATTTTGCGCCGCTGTAGTCAATGAAAAGAGACTTTCAAGCGTTCAAAAATCGCACCGCTGTAACCAAAGAAGAACGCCTCCGGCAGCGCAAAAATTGCGCCGCAATAGTCAAAGATAAGGCGGCGCGGCTCCGAGGTGCAAATGATAACTTTCTGATAACAGTTCGACTTTCGGGTAGCTTTGTTCCCTTGGTTACGGTATTGTTCGTTGTCGAAAGGGGCTGATACCATGCCGAAAAGACGAGCGAACGGGGAAGGGAACATCCGCAAACGAAAGGACGGTCGATGGGAGGGCCGGTACACAGTCGGTCACGATCCGGAAACTGGCAAGGCCATCATCAAAAACGTCCTCGGCAAGACGCAAGCGGAAGTAAAAGAAAAACTGAAAAAAGCCATCGAGGAAAACGTCGGCATCGACTACGGACGGGCCAAGACCTACACCGTGGGGAGTTGGCTGGAGGTCTGGATGGAAAACTATGCGAAAATCAAGCTGCGCCCATCGACCTTCAAAACCAGCCAAGGTTTTCTGAAAAACCACATCAAGCCGCAGATCGGCAGCATTCCGCTGGCAGACCTGACTTCTCTGGACTTACAGCGATTCTACAAGCACCTGCTGGACGGTGGCCGGGTAGACCGCGTCGAGGCCAAGAAAA
>ERZ825324.2219-NODE-2219-length-20952-cov-6.306838_pt1 | contig 20952 bp, 15 predicted proteins | sample MGYA00519859_ERZ825324 | MGnify/ENA primary metagenome ERZ825324 (study PRJEB31778, sample SAMEA3449198) | human gut metagenome | biome: human gut; feature: human-associated habitat; material: faeces | place: United Kingdom | collected 2010/2012 ... | reverse complement strand
CAAAGGACACCAGCTGCACCAGATCCATATCCTTCTGGGTGGTGCAGTACTTGGCGGCGGCATACAGGCGGCTGTGGTAGGTCCACTGGTTCAGTACACTGGTGGGGAACTTCTGCACCCGGTTGGAAATGCTGTCCTCGGTAACAACGGCAGCACCGTGGCGGGTGATGAGGCGGTCGATGCCGTGGTTCACCTCGGGGTCCACATGGTAGGGGCGGCCTGCCAGCACGATGATGCGCTTGCCCTGACGGCGTGCTTCATCGATAATCTCGCTGCCCTTCACGCGGATCTTTGCCATGTGGGACTCGTATTCCGCATAGGCGGCATCCGCTGCGGCCTGCACCTCTTTTTCAGAGATGCCGCCAAAGTACTTGGGCAGGATGTTCTTTGCCATCTTGTGCACAAAGTCCTTAGGGCGGTGGATGCCCACATAGTCATAGATGAACTTGGTGCCCTCCAGCTCCGGGCAGTTGCCTGCCAGAACCTCGGGGTAGTAGGCCACCACCGGGCAGTTATAATGGTTGTCGCCAAGGCCCTCGTCCACATTGTAGGTCAGGCAGGGATAGAAAATGGCGTCCAGCTGCATCTGGCTCAGCGCCTTGATGTGGCCGTGGCTCAGCTTTGCCGGGAAGCAGGCGGTATCGCTGGGGATGGTAGCCTGTCCGGCCAGATACAGCCCGCGGGTGGACACCGGGCTGGTGTGCACCGCAAAACCAAGGCTCGTCCAGAAGGCGTACCAGAAGGGCAGCAGCTCATAGAAGCCCAGACACATCGGAATGCCGATGGAACCGCGCTTGCCGGGCACAGGCTTGTAGCTGGCCAGCAGCTGCTGCTTGTAGGCGTACAGGTTCAGGCTGTTGTCCTCACTTTTGCCGGTAACGGGCTTATCGCAGCGGTTACCGGAGATGAATTTGCGGCCATCGGCAAAGGTATTGACGGTCAGCTGGCAATGGTTGCCGCAGCCGCCGCACTTGACGCTGACCACCTGCTGTGCAAACTTTTCCAGCTCCTGCTCGTCCATCATGGCAGAGGTGGTCTGGTTGTTTTTATGGCTCTGGCGCAGGCCGTACAAAGCAGCGCCGTAAGCGCCCATCAGACCGGCAATGTCCGGCCGGATGACCTCCACGCCCATCTCTTTTTCAAAGGCACGGAGCACGGCTTCATTATAAAAGGTACCGCCCTGTACCACGATCTTGCGGCCCAGCTCTTCCGGGCTGGAAGCGCGGATCACCTTGTACAGCGCGTTCTTGACCACGCTGATGGACAGGCCTGCGGAGATATTCTCGATGCTGGCACCGTCCTTTTGCGCCTGCTTGACCGAGCTGTTCATGAACACAGTGCAGCGGCTGCCCAAGTCCACCGGGCGGTCTGCGAACAGACCCAGCGCGGCAAACTCCTTGACGTCATAGCCCAGTGCCTGCGCAAAGGTCTGCAAAAAGCTGCCGCAGCCGGAGGAGCAGGCCTCGTTCAGGAAGATGTTGCTGATGGCGCCGTCCTCGATCTTGAAGCACTTCATGTCCTGCCCGCCGATGTCAATGATGAAGTCCACGTCCGGCATAAAGTACTTGGCAGCGGTAAAATGCGCCACCGTTTCCACCAGACCGTAATCACAGCGGAAAGCGTTCTTTACCAACTCCTCGCCGTAGCCGGTGGTGGTAACACTGGCCACCTGCAGCCCCGGGTGCTCCTTGTAGATCTTGAGCAGCTGCTCCCGAATCAGAGGCAGCGGGTTGCCAAGGTTGGGCTGATAGTTGGTGTACAAAATCTGGCTCTTTTCGTCCACCACCACCAGCTTGACGGTGGTAGAACCGGAGTCGATGCCGATATGCACCGGCCCGCAGTGGGCACTAAAAGCCACGCGGGGCACACTGTGGGACATGTGCCGTGCGTGGAAAGCCTCGTACTCCTCCTTGCTGGCGAACAGCGGCGGCTCGCTGGCATAGGTAGCAGTGGCGGCGTACTTGTCCAGCGCATCGGCCACCTCGGTGAGCACAAATTCCTTATCGGCATACAACGCAGCGCCCAGCGCCACATACAGCAGGCTGTTTTCCGGGCAGGTGCCGGTCACGTTCAGCGCTTCGTCAAAGCTCTTGCGCAGCACGGTGCTGAAAGTGAGCGGGCCGCCCAGATAAAGGATATTGCCCTTGATGGGGCGGCCCTGTGCCAGACCGGCTATGGTCTGGTTGACCACAGCCTTATAGATGCTGGCGGCGATATCCTCGGTGCGGGCACCCTGATTGATCAGCGGCTGCACGTCACTTTTTGCAAACACGCCGCAGCGGCTGGCGATGGTATAGGTGCGCTGCGCCTGTTCGGCGGCCTTGTTCATCTCCTCAGCGCTCATCTTCAGCAGAGTGGCCATCTGGTCGATGAAAGCACCGGTGCCGCCGGCACAGCTGCCGTTCATGCGCACCTCGGTGCCGTTGGTCAAAAACAGGATCTTGGCATCCTCGCCGCCCAGCTCAATGACGCAATCGGTCTTTGGCATAAAGCGCTTGACCGCCACGCGGGTGGAGAACACCTCCTGCACAAAGGGCACGCCGCAGCTGTCGGCCAGACCCATGCCCGCCGAGCCGGAAATGCTCAGCAGTGCTTTCTGCCCGTGCAGCTGCTCGGCGTCAATGCGGCGCAGCAGCTCCTGCGCCTTTTCCAGAATATGACTATAATGTCGTTCGTATGTAGAATACAGCAGTTCATCATGCTCGCCCAGCACCACGCACTTGATGGTGGTGCTACCGATGTCAAGACCTACTCTCACCTTGTTTTTCCTCCTAAGGACAAATAACCGGAACATAACGCCCCGGCTGCTATGGCAAACAAGCCGTTTGCGGCAAAGACCCGCAACGGCAGCTCTCTCTTTTCAGTAGCCCGCATCGCGCAGCTACGCTGTTTTCAAGCGATAAAAAATCATAAAAAAGCAGCAGATGCGTTTTTGCATACACTATTATTATAATCCAATCGCGGGCGGCATTCAATCCGTATTGTCTATTTTACACGAAAAAAATAGTATTTTTTGCTCAAAAGGCTGAACTTTTTGTGAACAAGTGTCGGTTTTTGCCGCAAAAAAGCCGCCGCACAGAGTTTGTGCAGCGGCCTTGTACCGACGGGATATTGAAATAGTTTCCGCATGCGCTTTGGCCATTTCAGCGGTGATCTGCCTCTACGTCTCCACGCATAAAAATGCCTTTGGAGCGCTCCGTTTTCCTTACCGGTTCACGAAATTCAGCACCAGAACCAGCAGCAGCATGTGCACGGGGTAAAAGGCGTAGCAGGCATACTGGAAGGGCTTGCTGTGGTAGCCCTGCCGACCGCGGTACAGCCAGATGGGCACCAGTGCCAGCAGCGCCAGCCCCTGCTGGCAAAGCTCAAAGTCCATGCCGAAGAGCTGAATGGGGTACATAAGCCCGCCCAGCAGCTCCACGTTGACCCAGTACAGCGCAGCCAGCTGCCCCAGCAGACACCACCACTTGCGCCCGTGCCCGTGAAAAAAGTAGAAGATGAACACAGTCAGCACCCCTGCGCCGTAGTAGTCCACCATGCCCAGCGTGCCCAGCACCGCGCCCGCCACCACCACAAGGGCGGATACCAGCAGGTATAGTCCTGTTTTCTGCTTTTTGCGCACCGTTTCCATCAGATGGATGCCCAGAATGCCCAAAAGCAGCGTCCAGATGACGTTCTGGTGCACCGGGTAGAACCATGTACCGCCGTACATCAAATCGAAGGGGATCTCCGAAAGCAGGGCAAACAACAGCAGACGCAGGGTGTATTTTTTCAGGTCGTGGGTGTGGAAGTAGCCCTCCACCGCCATAAAGGCAAAGATGGGAAACGCCACCCGCCCGGCACAGGTCAGCCATTCCTGCGCGGGCAGCAACGTCGCCCACAGGTGGTCCATCAGCATCAGCGCCATGGCAAGGATATGAAGCGCCGCTGCGCTCAGGTCAAAGCGGGTCGCGGCAGTGGAATGGATCGGTTTGGTTGACATACACATACCTCGTCTTTGTCGAAATTTGGTCGTTCTGTCTGGAATACGAACGAGCCCTGCAAAGAATTGCAGCCCCGGCCAGATTTTTCCACCGCCGGGGCTGCAGGAATGCTTTATTTTTTCTGATGCGAATACCCCAGACACGAATAGCTGGAGCCAAGGCAGAGCCATACCACCGCCGTAGAGTGATTCTCGCCGGTAACAAGATTCAGCACCGCAACAAGAAAAAACAACAGTCCGCTGAGATAAAACAGATTGCATTTTTTCATAGAGCATTCCTCTGGTTTTGGTTTTTTCACCGGCTATTTTGGATACGGCAAGCGCAGGGGCGATTGCCATTTTACTCCGCGTACAAAGGGGCGCAGAGCGCCCACCCGGCACGCAGAAAGTGTGTGCCCGCAGCAGTCTGCGGGGCAAATTCATGAAGGGTGGCTTGCCTGCCTGCCCATGGAGACGTAAGCGCAAAAGCAGGAATGCGGGAAGGAGCAAGGGACGGTTTCGGCGAAAAAGCGTCTGGCGGTGGCGGAAAAGCCGAACGCAAGATTTTTTTCATAATAGCTGGCTCGTAAGGTGAGCCGTACCAAAACTTCCTTGCGGAAATGTGCAGCGTTATAGTTCATCTGCACCCGAACCGGCAGCTGTGCACCCGGCGCTTGCCGCACCCAAAATAGCCGGTGGAACGATCATTTAGTTTTTGGCGTTTTCCAGATAGATCTCAAAGGCTTCGGCAAAGCTGGCGTTCACATCAAAGGGGACAGTGTAGTCTACCTTGGAGGTCACAAGGCAGAGGTCCAGCCGGTTGGAGGTTTCGTCTGCCTGCCGGTTCAGCTTGCTCAGCGCGGCATGGATGACCTTGCGGTCGTAGTTGATGGTGGTCACTCGCTTCACATCGCAGCAGTAGGAGATCTGGTTGCCCTCAGCGTTGAAGCGGTAGCCGGTGCCCCCGCCGGAGAGCAGCTGCTCAGAACTGCGCAGGTCGTTCATCCGTTTGAAGGTGCGGGCAATGCTCTGCCGCGCGGCATTCAGGCTGACCTCGCTGTCCATATCCATGTCCAGCGCATCCTTTGCCTTGCGGATAGCGGCAAACAGGCGGCTCTTCTCCTCCAGCAGATAGATCATGAACCGGGCAACGTCGGTGATCTGCTCTGCATATTCGGTCTGTGCCACGTCCATAACGGTCTCGTCCTCGGCCTCGGGCATCACCTTATGGCGCAGATAGGTGTTGGCCACCTTGGTCACGTTGGCATCGCAATCCAGAATGCCCTGCGCCTCGTCCAGCAGAGACTGGAGCTTGTTCTGGTAGCGGAATGCTTCCTTCAGGTTCATAGTCGTTCCCTCCATCTTGTTTTTTCTGCTTTCAGCTTACCACAGACTGCCCGCCCGCGCAAGCTTTCCGGTAAAATGAGCAAAACGCCCGCCCCGGCATGACCGGGGCAGGCGTTTTGCTTTTGCTGTGACACTTATTGGGATAAGAGATTGGCATTACTCAGCCGGCCACGCGCTCGGTGCGGCCTGCCTCCAGCATATAGCGCAGGAAGCCGGTCACGTCGGCGGGGTCGGTCACGGTGAGGTCAAAGCCCTTCTTGGGGGCAGTGTCCATCATCTGCAGCATGGAGCGTGCGGTAGTGTCCTTTTTCAGGTCGCAGGTCTTGCCGTTGTCCAGATGCAGCAGCACGCTGCCGTGGCTGGCAGAAAGCTGGCGCATGAAACGTTCCTTATCAAAATACTCGATACGAAGCATAGGAATACCTCCTTGATGAAATGGTTTATGTTACACTTGCCGTCCAGTCCTCTTTGGACTGACGGCGGGAGAATGGCAGTTTTGCCCGGCAGTGGAAACGCTTGCACAGCTTGCGTCCCGGCTGCCTTGGTGTTATACTGAGCTTGGAAGCTCTGATAGGATAATACCACAAAACAATCGCTAATAATAGAATAAAACCGCATAGTATATGCAACAAAACCGGCATTGACAAAAAACATTCAAAGTATTGCGGAAAGGAATTGGTGAATATGGCATATCAGACAAGCTGTGCCTCTTATACCAGCGGCCGGGTGGGGCTGTCCAGCGCTACTGCCGTGGTGGCCGATGCCGCCGGGCGGGAGCAGACCCAGCACGGCAGCCCACTGTTCCCTATCGCCTGTTACGCCGAGGATCTTTCCTGTTTTTCGGTGGCGTGGCACTGGCACGAGGAATTTGAGTTCATTCTGGCGGCACTGGGGCCCATCCATGTAGATGTGAACAAGACCCGGCTGACCCTACAGACCGGGCAGGGGGTGTTCATCAACTCCGGGGCGCTGCACGCGGTAGAGCCTGCCAAGGACAGGGCGCTGCTGCACTCCGGCGTATTTCAGCCCCGGCTTGTCGGCGGCATGGACACCGTATTCTGGCAAAAACTCATCCGCCCGCTCTTGCAGCCCGGCACACCGCCCTTCTTTTTGCTGGATGAGGCCGTGCCATGGCAGCGGCAGGTGCTGCTCTGCCTGCGGGAGGCGTGGAAGGGCGTGGCGGACGAGCCCTTTGACTACGAGAACCGGGTGCGCTACCACCTTACCGCTGCCCTGCGGCTGCTCATCACCCAATGCGTCAGCGGCAAGGTGAAGGTATCGGAGCAGGAGCAGATCTCCTCGGAGCGGATGAAGCAGATGCTCCGCTATGTAGAGGAGCACTACGCCGAAGAGCTGACCGTGGAAAAGCTGGCCGGCTGCGTCGCCCTGAGCGAAAGTGCCTGTCTGCGCAGTTTCCGGCAGTTTCTGGGCATCACACCCATCCAGTACGTCAAGCAGTTCCGGGTGGCAAAAGCCGCCGAGCTGCTGCGCTCCACCCGGCTCAAGACCGGCGAGGTGGGGCTGGAATGCGGTTTTTCGGACGCCAGCTACTTTATCAAGACTTTTCGGGAGATCAAGCACTGCACCCCCCGGGAGTACCGTATCCGCTTCTGCTGAGCAAAAAGTAAAAAATGCCGGGCAGCTACAGGCTGCCCGGCATTGCATTATAAAATTTCCCCCTGCCAGCGCTCCGGCGGGATGATCGGCTCGGTGACAAAGGCTTCGGGATTCGGGGCAAGAACATGGCGGGTGACCCGGAAAAGCCCCTCGGCGTCGCACAAAATGCAGCTTGCATCGCCAAATTTCGTGTTCCGGGCTGCGCCGCAGTCCAGATACGCCTGCTCCAGCTTGACGAAGTCCTCCGAGATATGCGGCTGCTGTGCGTTGTAGTGGCGGCGCATATAGACGGTGTGCTGCGCCCCGGCTTCGTCCACCACGGTCAGCTGCAGGGGTTTGTCGGTCAGGCGGTTCGGCACGTTCAGTACCTCCTCCACACTATGGATAAAGGTGTTGCGGGCGTGGGTGACCCCCAGCAGCAGCACTTTGCCGTGGGCTGCCCGCAGCCGGTCGTAGCAGCCGCCGGGAGTGCAGGGGGTGTTGGCGTCCAGCTCTCCTTCCAGATACGCAGCCGCCCCCTTGCCGTAAGCCGCCATGCTGTGGGTGGGGTGCAGCGAGCGCACCACCCCGGGGCGCTGCCGGAACAGCTCCGGCAGAATGCCCACGCAGCACGGGCTGCGGCGTACATCGAACACCCGGTTTTCCTCGTTGATGAACCGCCATGTGTGGGTGGGCAGCAGCAGCAAGCCCTCCGCAAAAAACTCCATCAATGCGTCCAGAACCGTGTCTGCACCGCCCTCCACCGGGCCGATGGACTTCATGGAGGAATGGATCAGGATGGTCTCCGTTCCTGTCAGCCCCATTGCTGCAAGGTCGTGCTTGAGGTCAGCCTTTGTATATGCCATGTCGTTTCTCCTTTTTGGGCATTTTGTCTGTACCCAGTTTACCGCCTTTTGTGCGGCAAAGCAAGCACGCACGCAAAAAAGGCAAACACCCTGTTGTATTTGCCGGAGACGAGCCGGTATCTGCGGGGTGTGTGCCCTTGCAGCTTTTTTAGTAAAATCCTGTATACAGCATATCATCTCGCAGCGTTACCGCGAAACAAGCACAGCGCCTTGCAATTATAGCAATTTGACAGTTGTTTCCTGTTTTCTTTGTGCATTTGGTACAACAGTCACTTGATTGCAGCATTTTATCAGCACTTTTCCCGCATTGCAAAGTGGTATATCAGTTTTTCAGTTTCAGGAACAGTTCCGTGCGCGAGTGCGCATTCTTGTATACAAGTATTCAAATTAAGTTCCATTCCAGCATTGACATTCAGTTGCTGTAACGGTACAATGATACTAAGATTACATTTACCGGATAAATGGAGAACCACTATGGCTACATTACAGCACACTGATGAGCTCTATCATATTCTCGAGGACGAGATCTGCGCACTGAAGATCCTGCCCGGGGAAGCGCTGAGCGAAAACCAGCTGTGCAAGCGGTTCGGCGTTTCGCGCACTCCTATCCGCAGCGTTTTGCAGCGGCTGGAGCAGAACCGCTTTGTGCAGATCATTCCCTGCAAGGGCACCATCGTTACCGCCATCGACACCGGCGTGGTGGACCAGCTCATCTTCCAGCGTGTTGCAGTGGAGGGCATGGTGTTCCGGGATTTTGTGCAGAGCTGCTCGCCCATGGAGATCCTTGCGGTAGAACACCTTTATAATATGCTGCTGGAAGCCGCTGCAGGGCGCAGCGACCCGGAGAACTTTGATTTCAACCACTTCCTCAGCTGCGACCTTGCCATGCACGAGTACTGGTTCCACAAGACCAGCAAGGAGTACCTCTGGGAGCAGATGACCCGCCCGCAGGCAGACTACTCCCGCTTTATCCGTCTGGACATCGTGGGTGCACGCAACGTGTCCAGCGTCGTCAGCGAGCACGCCGAGATGCTGCGCATCCTGCGTGAGAAGGATCTGGACGCCATCGAGCCGCTGATGCGCACCCACCTGTACGGCGGTGTGAGCCGTATGGGCAGCAAGATCTACTCGGACGAATACCGCGGCTACTTCAAGCTGCCGGAGAACAAAAAATAAAGAAGGCCGCTGCACAGGAAACTGTGCAGCGGCCTTCTTCTGGTTGCGCCAGCAGGAGTCGAACCTACGATGGGGGAGTCAAAGTCCCCTGCCTTACCGCTTGGCGATGGCGCATCATGCAAAACAGTATAGCATATTTTCCGCTGTTCCACAAGAGGTGCGCCGCATTTTTGCAGCTTTTTCTGTGCGCTGTCTGCCGCATTTGCGGCGGTTTGGGTCGGTTTTTGGGCTTTGCGGCCGGGGCCCTGCGTTTTCCATATCCTTCCATGTTTTTACGAAAGGCAAGTTTTGCGGGATGCGTTTTTCAAAAAACACAGTCCGCAGGGGGCACAAGATTCATATTGCAAAGGTGAAATTTATTTTTTTCCTGATTTTTCTTATTATTTTCTCAAAAGACTGTATTTTTTGTTGCGGTTCTGGTACACTGGATGTGATAAAAATAAGTTGAAGAAACTACGCCGATGTCCGGGCTGTCCCCGGGCGGGGCAGTGTCTCCATCTTTGTGAAGGAAAGCGAGGGATCTCATGAAAAAATTCCTGAAAACGCTGGTGGTCGGGCTTTGCCTGTTCACGCTGCTGTGCTGCGCACTGCCGGCTGCATTTGCCGCCGACAAAACTTCAGGGAGCAAAAAGGAAGAGAACGTGTACGCCATTGGTATGGATGCCCAAGGCGGCATCTGCTCCACCGTGGTAACCTACACGAGCCTGTCCGGCAAACTGGAGAGCACGCCCGAGCAGCCTACCATGACGGGCTACACCTTTGATGGCTGGTACACCGAGCCGGTGGGCGGCAGCAAGGTGACCACCTCCACCGTGTTCACCTCCGACGCCACCATCTACGCCCACTGGACTGCCAAGGCCGGTACTTCTACCGTGCCGCAGCCCACCACCCAGCCTGCCGCCACCCAGTGGCAAAAGTATGTAGGCCCTGCCCTTGTGGCCGGTGCCCTGCTTACTACCCTGCTGGTCGCCACCATGTTCTGAACACTGCTGTAAACACAATGACACCATTGAAGAAAGGGATCTTACCATGACTACTTCTACCATGAAAATGCCCGCCAGCTATTCCACCATCGAAGCCGAGGAGATGACCTATCTGGACGGCGGCGCCAGCAACGCTTATCAGTCCTTCCTGGACATCGGCAAGGTGTTCAACTACATTGCCCGCATCTTCTCCGGTGCAAGCTCCATCATCAACAATGTTAACGTCATCTACCAGTCCTTTGTATCGCTGAACAGCCTGCTGGGCAGCTTCGGCAAGTAAAAGCATCACCCCAAAGTTCAGATCCGGGAGCCGCGCTTTTTTCGAAAAGTGCGGCTCCCGTTTTTCGTACACACTGTAATTCAGTACATTACTGCGCAGCACTTCACGTTCCAGAATTGTGAACAACTTTTTAAGTTTTTGGGGGGTCAGTGGCCGTTTTTTGGACATTTTTAATATATAAAGCAAAAAAATGCGATATTTTTTCAGCTTTATCTCTTGATTTTGTATCTGATTTGTTATATTACTGTTACAGTGGGTGTGCTAGAATAAGGTTGTTTATAAAATGCCCTTCAGACCGCGTAAAAAATCGTGGCGGCAAGCGTTTTTTCAGGTATTTTTGTTAAGTAATTTCGTAATCTTCGAAAACCTTTTCGTTCTTTATGATTTGGGAGTATGTACACAAATGGCAGATCGTGAACTGCGGCGGATGCACCGCGCTGAACTGATAGAGATCATCTATGCGCTGAAGCAGAGCGAGGACCAGCTCAAGGCGCAGAACGCCGCGCTTACCGCGCAGCTGCAGGACCGGCAGCTACGGCTGGAAAGCGCCGGTTCCATCGCGCAGGCCGCGCTGGAGCTGAACAACGTGTTCGCCGCCGCGCAGGCCGCCGCCGATGACTATCTGCACTCGGTGCAGGCCAGTCTTGCGGACACCAACGCCACCGCCGCCAATACCCTTTCGCAGGCGCGCAGCGAGGCCAAGCGCATTCTGGAGCAGGCACAGGCAGACGCCGACAGCCTGAAAGCGCAGGCGCAGCAGGAATGCGACGCCATGACTGCCGCCGCCGCGCAAAAACGCACCCAGACCGAGGCCGACTGCAAAGCCATGGTGGAGCAGGCCGAGCAGGAGGTGCAGCAGCGCTGGCAGGCATTTGACCGCAAGGCCAACGATCTGCTGGACCAATACCACAGCACCGACGGTCTGCCTTCGGAGGAAACATGAAAAAACGCGATATCCGGTTCGCTTCCATCCCTTCCACCGAGGAAGTGGCCGCAGAACGTGAGCGTCTTGCGTACCAGAGCCGCTACCAGCGGGTGCTGCGCAGTACGATCTATATTCTGGTGGTGGTGGCCGCAGCAGCCGTGCTGCTGGCTACGCTGTTTCTGCCGGTGCTTCAGGTCTCCGGCGACAGCATGAACCCTACGTTGAATGATAAAGACATTATCCTGCTGGTAAAATCCAACCACATTGAAAACGGCGAGTTGTGCGGGTTTTACTGGCAGAACAAGCTGCTGCTCAAGCGCATCATCGGGCAGCCCGGTGATGTGATCGATATGGACGTGAACGGCGTAGTCTCGGTAAACGGCGTGGCGCTGGACGAACCCTATGTGGACGCGCTGACCGTGGGCGAATGCGACATCCGGTTCCCCTATCAGGTGCCGGAAAACCGCTACTTCGTGCTGGGCGACCACCGTGCCACCTCCATCGACAGCCGCAGCAGCGTGATAGGCTGCGTTGAAAAAAGCCAGATCGTGGGCAGGGTTTTCCTGAGGATATGGCCCTTGTCCAGCTTCTCGTTGATCCATTGACCCCGGGAGGAGGTATTTCGTTATGAACGACATTCTTAAAACGTACATGGAGCGGTTCCGCGAGAACCGGCACACCCTGCGGCGCTACACCGCATTTGTGCTGGCACTTGCCATGATCACCACCCTGTTCGTGAACTGGCAGCTGCATGGCGTGGGCATTTCCATGACCGCGCAGTACCAGTGCAACGAGGAGGAGCACACCCACACCGCGGATTGCTACACCAAGGTGCTCACCTGCGGTTACGAGGAAGGCGAGCTTGAAAATGCGGACGAGGTGGCCGCCGCTGCTGCCACCAGCCAGCCCACCGTTGAGGCTGAGCCCGCGCCGCTGTCGCTGGAGCCGCAGATCGAGTTTGTGCCCCACGAGCACACCGAGGACTGCTACACCGAGGTGCAGACCCTGACCTGCATGGAGGAAGAGCACGTCCACGGTGACGACTGCTTCGACCCTGAGGACGGCAGCCTGATCTGCGAGAAATTTGAGCATACCCACGATGAAAACTGCTATACCACCGAGTACGAGCTGACCTGTGGACTGGAAGAGGGCGAGCTTGTGGAGCAGGTGGTGGAGCCCACCCAGAGCGCCGAGCTGGCGGCTATGGCTGTGGCCGAGCCTGTGGCACTGGAGCCGACGGTGGACACCGTGGAGCCCATCTACCACCACCACACTGACGCCTGCTACGAGGAAGTGCTTACCTGCCCCCTGCCGGAGCATCACCACACCGTAGCCTGCCTGAGCGACACCTCCGCCGACGTTGAGACCCCCGAGGAGTGGCAGGCCGCCAACGCCGAGGCCGTGATGACCGGCAACTGGGACGAGGATCTGCTCAGCGTGGCAAAGACCCAGCTGGGCTACGAGCAGAGCGAGAAAAACTTCGAGATCGACCCCGCGGACGGCGTGACCCTGCGCTACTACTCCCGCTACGGCCAGTCTTACGGCAACCCCTACGGCGAGTGGGACGTGATGTTCCTCTCCTACTGCCTGAAGTACGCCGGTATCCCCCAGAGCGCCATCCCGCAGGAGGCCAGCGTGCTTTCCCTGCGCAGCTCCATGAGCGACATGGACTGGCTGCTGGACGGCGAGGACGGCAGCGCCGCCAATGTGGGCGACATCGTTATTTATAATAAGTACGTCACCCGCACCGTGGCTGTGGACAGCAGCGCCGATGGTGCAGCGGACGGTCTGGACGACCAGTTCAGCATGGACGCTGAGGGTGAGAACGGCGCAGAGCTTGAAACTTCCGGCGCTGCTGCGCTGGATACCGCCCCTGCCGCCGAGGACGCCCCCGCTGCCGACAGTGTGATCACCCCCGATCTCCCCGACACCGCCAACCCGGAGCAGCCCGCCGCAAAGCCGGTGGACAGCACCGGCACCTCTGCATCCGGCGCGGACACCCTTATCCCCAGCGTGGTGTCCCCCGCTGCCGAGCCGCAGACCACCACCGTGACTGACGCTCAGCCCGTGGAGACCGTGGGCATCGTGAGCGAGGCGGACGATGACACCCTGACCGTCATCTCCGGCGACGTGGACGGCAAGGTTGCCGAGGTCACCCTTTCCAGCGCCGAGGTTCTGGCCGTGGTGGATGTTGCCGCCGCCCAGTACGCAGACGAGATGCTCTCCTCTGCCGTTGACGGCGCACTGAAAGCCCCCGATATGCTTACGCTGGCGGGTGAGCCCATGACCGTAAGCACCACGACCGTTGGCTCTGCCTTGGACGGTACTAATTATGTTACTGATTTCAAGATTCAGAAGCAGCAGGGCAGCCAATACGTTGATGTTGCCACCAGCGTTGTCACTGACCAAATGCACGGCTACCTTGAACTGAAGGATATTCCGGCTCAGGACATTGCAAGCCATGACTACAAGGTTAAAGTAGCTTTGCCGGAGGCTTTTGACTTGCAGAGCGTTGCTTCGGAAACTGGCGACTTGATCGATCCGAACTATACCGGTCCAAAGGGCAGCGTTTGCGGCACCTACCAGTTTGTAGAGGAAAACGGTAAGTGGTACGTCCTGTTCACCTATGACCATGATTTTATTCATCAGGATCAGCTGTCGAATACCACCAAGGTCAGAAGTACAGTCAACTTTGATTTCCGGTGGGACCAAACCAAGGTCACGACCGGCGGGAGCAATGAGTTTAAGGTCAACGAAAAAGCAAAGGTCACCATTTATATTAAGCGCGAAGAAAGCACCACGCCCGGCGAGGAAAAGAAATTCAGTCTGGATAAACAATCTGCCGAGCTTAAGTACGACGACAAGAAAGCTTACGTTGATTACACTGTAAAACTTACCCTGAAGGAGGACAGAGCAGCCCCCCTGACGCTGACCGATACACTCCAAAGCCCGTCCGGGGTCACCTTCGACTATGTTGACACCTCCCTCCAAGTTACTGGCCCGGATAGTTCTGCACCCACCATTTCTTGGGCGAATACCGCAGATGGCAAAACGATCACCTTGGGCACCAGCGGGACTCTGCAAAAGGGCATCTATACCATCACTTACCGCGTCAAGGCTGATAATTTTGGTAATCAAGGTTACAACGGGGACGATTTAAAAAACCTTATCGAATTTGGTGGTGATGTAGAAGGTACTTCCACCTCTATCAAAACAAAGGATATTGAAAAATCGGGCAAGCTCAGCAAAGACGGCGAGACCATCACATGGACTGTCAAGATCAACAACGGTGACGTCATGCGTTATCTGCCTGCTAACGCTAAATTTACCGATACGATCGACACAAATCAGGAATTTGTTGCCAATTCTTTCAAGGTCAAAAAGACCGATGCAGACGGCAATGAGACCAAGACCAAACCAACAGATGTCTACAACAGTACAGACCACAAACTCACCTACAACCTTGAGCTAGGCTTCAACAAGTATGAGATCACCTACCAGACAAGGGTCACAAAAACTATCCCTCTGACCGGTCTGGATGTCAAAAACACCGGCAATCTGGAGGGCGGTGGGCTGGACAGCAGCTCTGAAGGCACTGTCCACATCGACTCAGATGTTCTTACCAAAGAGGCAGTTGGTGAGCCGACTAATAATGGTACAGAGGCCACCATGCAGTGGAAGAGCACCATCAAACCGACAGATGTCAGCAGCTATATTTACTACGATTACAGTAACGCAGTGCAGGATGCAGACGGTAAAAACCGCAAGGCGCAGACCATTGAAGAGGGCTCTGTAAAGGTTTACGATTCTAGCCATGTTGATGTTACCAGTAAAGTAAATATCGACTATACCTATACTTGCGGCGACAAAGATGACGCTGGCACAGATCTGGGTCTGTTCAAGATCGACTTTACAAACTCCAATGTGATCGGCCCGCTGACCATTACCTACACAACAAAATGCTTTATCGTCCAGCAGCTGCCAAGCTACGGTGCAACGGTCAAGAACCACTGCCGCATCAATAATGGCACTGTGGCAACCGCTGAGCAGAAAATTACAAAAGGCTCTGACACGATAAGTTACTTCTATAAGTATGCTGGTGATTATAATTGGACGAACATGCAGAGCGGCAGCGGCAGTACTACCCTGCAGCCCGGCCAAAAGCTGCCTTGGACGATCGAGCTCAACGCGGATGGAGTGCTGAAATGGAAAAATGACAAACAATGGGTCATTACCGATACCATTCCCCGCGGTCTGGTTCTGGACGAAAGCAGCGTTCAAATCAAGAACTATGGCGTTGCCCTGCCCGCTACATCTACAGTCACCAAAAACGCAGACGGAACCACCACGCTGGTAATCACCATGTTGCCGGAGTCGTTCAGTTATACAAATAACTGTGTGACTGAGATCCGCAAGCAAATCAATATCACCTACGACACTACGCTGGATCCTAAATGTACCGACATCTGGAATGACAATACCGCATCGTTTAGGAACGTTGCCGAGTTCAAGCGCAATGGCGAGAAGATAGGTGATACCTCCTTTACCGAAACAGTTACGCGCAGAGTTGTTGGCAAGAGCGGTACTTTTGACGAAACCACCGGTCTTTTGACCTATCAGGTCAAGCTGAACCCCTACGGTGCAACGCTGAACAATGGCACCGACATGGATCTGCAAGACGTCATGACCGTGCCCTCTGATTTGTGGGCTGATGGGTCTGGTATCAAGCGTGTAACGCTGGAAGGCATCTCTGTTTTTGATGCCAAGCTGCAGGCAGATGGTACGCTGGAAGCAACCACATGGCGTGCAGACCTTACCTGTGTAGCCGGAAATAACGTTGACACGTCCACCTACTATTTCAAGTACAGCAGCGATAACAGCCACCAGCTTAAGGCATGGACAATGGTACCCGATAGCACCCCGCTTGTGCTGGTTTTCCATTACCGAGTTAATACGGAAGGTCTGGTTAAAGGCATTACCTTCACCTTTGAGAACACTGCAAAACTGAATGGCAAGTGGAGCTATGAGGATTCGAACACCAAATTTACTTCCAGTTCGGGAGCTTCTGCCGGTATCGACTTCAACTCCAACCGCTTGACCATCGTCAAGTACTCCGGCACGCCAGACAAGGTTCTGCCCGGTGCAGAGTTCAGTCTGGAAAAGTATAACGCTACCACTGGATGGAAAGGCGAAAAAACTGATATAGTGACCAACACCAGCGGCAACGTAACGCTTGGCAGTCTGGACGTTAACACCTTCTATCGCTTGAAGGAAACACAAGCGCCTGATGGTTATCGGACACCGAATAATTACCATTATTTTGTAATTTCCGACAATAGTAGCTACACGGCCTCTGGCGTTCCCGACTATATTGCGGGCACAGACACCTTTAGCGAGTACAAGTTGGCTGAAGGGCAGAAGTTTGGCAGCTTCTACTACTACTGCGAAAACACCCCCAATGACAACTCTGACTACGAGCTCCCCTCTACCGGTGGCACCGGTACACTCCCGTACACAGCCGTGGGCGGCACAATGATGCTGACCGCGCTGGCATATAGTATTATCCACCGCAAGCGCAGACGTGAAAGGAGGGCAGATGACTAAGCTGCACTTCCCTGCCGGACGCCCGAGGCTGAGCCCCCGCCCGCCCAGCGCAAAGTTTACGCGATAGACCGAACAAAAAACGACACCCCTACCCTCCTGTGCAAAACGCAGGGGGCGGCAAGGGGCAGAAAAGAAAGGGGCTTTTTCCATGAAAAAAGCAATGAAAAAACTCATGGCTGCACTGCTGGCAGTTGCTATGGTTTGCGCCATGGCGATCCCGGCGTTTGCGGCGGGTGGTACTACTACCGCTAGTACTACTAACACTCTTACGATTCACGGTTCTACTACAGGCCGCGCCTATGAAGCCTATCAGGTGTTTAAAGGTAAGCTGAACAGCAGCGGCGTTCTGAGCGACATCCAGTGGGGTGACGGCGTTAAGGGCGATGATATTCTCGCGGATAGCAGCAACCTGCCCGCTTCTCTGCAGGGCGCTACTACACCCGCTGAACTCGCTGCCAAACTCGAAGCTGTCACTGCCGCCGCCGATGTTGACGCCTTTGCCAAGGTTGTTGGTAACCATCTCAGCGCTGTAAAGTACAATTCCGCTGTTTCTACTGGTACCGATTATACTATTGGCGGCTTGACTGACGGCTACTACTTCATCAAGGAGAGCACAACTTCTACCCTGCCCGAAGGTGCTACCTACAGCCGTTATATGCTGAGCATTCTGAAGGACGAAACGATCAATACAAAAGACACCTCTGTCACGCTCAACAAGCAAATCTATCACAATGATACCGACAGCTGGGGTGTTGTGGGCGACAACCAGATCGGTGATACCGTTAAGTTCCGCACCATTACCACTGTTCCCGACGTTACCGGTTACACCTCCTATACCTATAAGATCCACGATACGATGTCTAATGAACTGACCTCTAACGTCAATAGCAAAGATGACATTACCATCAAAATTAACAATGACGATTCTACAATTCTGGATTCTCAGTATTATGAGGTTGATGTCAGCGGAAACACCTTTACCGTTACTGTTAAGATCATCGAAGCCGTTAAGGCTGGTGTAATTGACGGCGATGATGAGCTCTACACTTATTACTCCGGTGTTCTGAATGAATCCGCTAAGATTTACGATGAAGGCAACCAGGATAACGAAGCATATCTGGAATACAGCAACAATCCTACCGATGGTGGTACTGGCAATACCCCTAAAAAGAAGGTTTATGACTGGACCTTCAAGGTTGATGTGACCAAGGTTGATGGCCAAACTCCCACCAAAACACTGGAAGGCGCTGTGTTCGTTCTTTCCGATAGCAAAGATTTGAAACTGGCGACTGATGAGAACGGCAATCCTACTGATACGAGCAATCTGATTCCGCTTGTAGCGGGTTCCAATGGCGTTTACACGGTTTCCAAAACTTCCACAGCTTATACCATGACCACCCCTGTAGGCGGCAAAATCTCCATCAAAGGTCTTGATGACCATAAGGAATATTATCTGTACGAGACTAAAGCACCCGACGGCTACAACACTCTGACCGAGCCGGTGAAGTTCAAAGTCAACCAGCTTGATGATAACGCTTACGAAAACGGCGGTGCCGAAATTAAGAAGAGCAATATGCCGACTGTCAAGGTCAACGGTACGGACAGCGCCAGTGTGGCATTTGATGTCAAGAACAACCACGGCACTACCCTGCCCGGCACCGGCGGCATCGGCACCACCATCTTCTATGTGGTCGGCGGCGGCCTGATGGTTGCAGCAGCCGTCCTGCTCATTACCAAAAAGCGCATGGAGAACCACTAAGCTCTCCTTTTCCCCTGCACAGAGCGGGGCTGCAAAGCCCCCTGCTCTGATCCTGAAACTATAACGTTAGGGAGTAGCCCATGAAAAAGAACAAAAGCACCATAATATTGATCCTCGTCTTTTTCGTGGGTCTATCCGTGATGTTATACCCCACTATCAGCGATTACGTCAACCAACGCAACCAGTCCCGCGCGGTGGCAAACTACGCGCAGGACGTGGACACCATGACCGATGCGGATTACAGCGCCTACTTTGACGCCGCCGATGCCTTTAACGCACAGGTAGCCGCCAACGAGTACGCGCTCTACCGCCCGGATCAGCTTACTGGCTACGCCGACACGCTGGATATTACCGGCACGGGCATTATGGGTTACATCACCATCGCCAAAATAGGCGTGGAGCTGCCCATCTACCACGGCACCAGCGACAGCGTATTGCAGATCGCCGCAGGCCATTTGGAGGGCACCAGCCTGCCGGTGGGCGGCGCGTCCACCCACGCGGTCATCTCGGCGCACCGCGGCCTGCCCAGCGCAAAGCTGTTTACCAACCTTGACCAGCTGGAAGTGGGCGATACCTTTACCATCACCGTGCTGGATCGGGTGCTCACCTACGAGGTGGACAAAATTTCCATCGTGCTGCCCACCGAGACCGACGAGCTGAAGATCACCGAAGGCAAGGATTACGTCACCCTGATGACCTGCACCCCCTACGGTATCAACACCCACCGCCTGCTGGTACGCGGTCACCGCGTGGAGACCCCGGATCAGTACAAACACATCCGTGTTACTGCCGAAGCGCTCAAGATAGAGCCTATCATCGTTGCGCCCGTCATGGCGCTGCCCATGCTGCTGATCCTGCTGATCGGTATGCTGCTTTCCACACGCAAACGCAAGAAAACAAGAGGTGAAGAACATGAAAAGCATTGATCTGCGTCATCGTCTGGCAGCTGTGCTGCTGGCTGTGTGCCTTGTGGTATGCTGCGCCCTGCCGGCGTTTGCCACCAGTGCCAGCCTTGTGTCCGGGCGGCTGGGCTCGCTCCACGTCCGTCTGTACGACACCCACAACGATGTGCCCCTGCGCGGCGGCGAGCTGACCCTGTATCAGGTTGCCGCCGTCAAGCGCACCGGCGGCGACCTGTCCTACGCCTATACCGGCGATTTTACGGGCTGCGGCGTGCCGCTGGGCGATCTTTCCGACAGCACGCTGGCTGACCAGCTGGCAAAGTATCTGCCCACCGTGCCCGCCGTTGCCGCCCAGCAGAACGTTGACGAGGAAGGCTACGCCGACTTTACCAAGCTGCCGCAGGGGCTGTATCTGGTCATGCAGACCGAGGCTTCCCACGGCTACGAAGCCATCAAGCCCTTCCTTGTGTCCATTCCCCTGCCGGATGGCGACAGCTGGATCTACGATGTGGACGCCACCCCCAAGGTAGGCGCTACCATCCCGGATACGCCGGAGACCCCGCCGGACACCCCCGAAACGCCCCCGGATACGCCGGACACGCCGCCGGACACCCCCGATCTTCCGGAGCAGCCGGACACCCCGGATACGCCGGTGAGCCCCGGCACACCGGATAACCCGGTAAGTCCCGGCAACCCGGACAATCCCGTAAGCCCCGAGAACCCGGATAACCCGGTCTCCCCTTCCAACCCGGATAAGCCCGTTCTGCCCCAGACCGGTCAGCTGAACTGGCCTGTGCCGGTGCTGGCCTGCAGCGGTGTGCTGCTGTTTGCCGTCGGCTGGGTGCTGAACCGTCAGGGCAAAAAGGAACACTGAACCCTACTCCCTTCCAGCACGCCGCGCCGTGCCCTCTCCCCCGCAAGGGGGAGTTTTTTTGTACCCTCTTCCCTGCCGGGCACAGTACCCCTTCCGTCAAAGCCTACGGCTTTGCCACCTTCCCCAAGGGGACGGCTTTTGGCGGTGAAGGCAAAGATCACGGCACTGCCTAAGGCGTCCCCTTGGGGGAGCTGGCACGGCGCAAGCCGTGACTGAGGGGGTACACGCAAAAGAGCCGCTGTACAAAAAGTACAGCGGCTCTTGATTTATGCAGTCCGTATTATGTTTTACTGCTGCTGGGCAGCCTTTTTGGCTTCCAGTGCCAGAATGGCATCGCGGCGGCTCAGGTTGATGCGGCCCTGCTGGTCGATGTCGGTCACCTTGACCACGATGGCATCGCCCACGGCAACCACGTCCTCTACCCGCTCCACGCGCTTGGTGTCCAGCTTGGAGATATGCACAAGGCCTTCCTTGCCCGGAGCGATCTCCACAAAGGCACCAAAGTTCATCAGGCGGGTCACCTTGCCCTTGTAGATGGCACCGATCTCGGGGTCCTCCACAATGGTCTTGATGGTAAAGATGGCGCGCTTTGCGTCCTCCTGATCCACGGCGGAGACGAACACATGGCCGTCCTCCTGCACGTCGATCTTGCAGTTGCAGGTGGCGCAGATGTCCTGAA
>ERZ825324.2216-NODE-2216-length-20968-cov-3.874289_pt1 | contig 20968 bp, 14 predicted proteins | sample MGYA00519859_ERZ825324 | MGnify/ENA primary metagenome ERZ825324 (study PRJEB31778, sample SAMEA3449198) | human gut metagenome | biome: human gut; feature: human-associated habitat; material: faeces | place: United Kingdom | collected 2010/2012 ... | reverse complement strand
GGCCCAGCGCGGCGTAGATGGCGGACAGCAGCTGCCCGTCGCCGGGGGTGTGGAGGATCTCCTGCCCGTCCCGCAGCAGCTTGAAGGACACATCGGGATGGCTCAGCGCCAGATGGGTCACGACGCCTGCGGCGGCGGCGCCCTCGGCGGAATCCTTCTTCATAAACTTCATGCGGGCGGGGGTGTTGTAGAACAGGTCCCGCACGCAGACGGTGGTGCCGTCGGGGCAGCCGGCTTCGGCGACACCGGCGGGCACACCGCCCTCCAGGTGCAGCGCGGCACCGCAGTCCGCACCGGTCTGCCTGGAAAAAATATCCACCCGCGACACGGCGGCGATGGCGGCCAGCGCTTCGCCGCGGAAGCCCAGAGTGCCGATGGCGGCAAGGTCCTCGGGGCGGCGGAGCTTGCTGGTGGCGTGGCGCAGGAAGGCGGTGGGCAGCTGCTCCGGCGCGATGCCGCAGCCGTTGTCCGTAATGCGGATGTAGGTCAGACCGCCCTTTTCCAGCTCGGTGGAAATGGCGGAGGCGCCGGCGTCAAGAGCGTTTTCCAGAAGCTCCTTGCACACGGAGGCGGGGCGTTCCACCACCTCGCCGGCGGCGATCAGGTCCGCCAGATGGGGCGGCAGCTGTTGGATCTGGGGCATGGGATGGGGCCTCCTTTCAAGGGTCCTGCGGGCCGGAAGGGCCAAAAAAACGACGCATTTTATTTCCGGTTTACCCCCGTTTTTTCCGGTTTTACACTTCATGATGAAGAAATTATGATCCTGAGGCCGCAGCGCGGCAAAACGGGGGGGGTCAGCTGAGGCGGCGCTTCAGCTCATACAAAAGATTCAGAGCCTCCAGCGGGCTGAGAGAATCCACCTGGGTACGGCGGATGGTGTCCGCCGCCTCGCTCTCGGCCATGGCGGCCAGCGACAGCTGATCCTCCGGTGGGGCGGCGGGAGCGGGACGGCCGGACTGGCTCTCCAGCTCCTCCAGAATGGCGCGGGCCCGCTTGAGTACGCTGTCGGGCAGACCGGCCAGCTTGGCCACCTCGATGCCGTAGCTGCGGTCGGCGCCGCCGGGGACGATCTTGCGCAGGAAGATAATGTCCTCGCCCCGGGCGCGGACGGCGATGTTGTAGTTGCGGACGTTGGGCAGCGTCTGGTCCAGCGCTGTCAGCTCGTGATAGTGAGTGGCAAACAGGGTCTTGGCCTTCAGCTTCTGGGCGCAGTATTCCAGCACTGCCCGGGCAATGGACATGCCGTCAAAGGTGGAGGTGCCGCGGCCGATCTCATCCAGAATGAGGAGACTGTTCTTGGTGGCGGTGCGGAGGATGTCGGACACCTCCGTCATCTCCACCATGAAGGTGGACTGGCCGGCGGACAGGTCGTCGCTGGCACCGATGCGGGTGAAGATGCGGTCCACCACGCCGATGTGGGCGTCATGGGCGGGGACGAAGCTGCCCACCTGCGCCATCAGCACGATCAGCGCTACCTGACGCATGTAGGTCGACTTACCGGCCATGTTGGGGCCGGTGATGATGCTGACGCGGTCCTCCTTCGCACCCATGATGGTGTCGTTGGGGACGAACAGGGCGTCGGAGCGCATTTTCTCCACCACCGGATGGCGGCCGCCCTGAATTTCAATAACGCCGGACTCGTCCACCGAGGGACGGCAGTAGTTGTTTTTCACCGCCACGGCGGCAAAGGAGCAGAGCGTATCCAGCTGGGCGATAAGGGACGCCGCCAGTTGGACGCGGGTGACGGACGCCGCCAGCCTGGCGCGCAGGGAGGAGAACAGCTCGTACTCCAGCGCGGCGTCGCGGTCCTTGGCGGTGAGGACATCGTGCTCCAGATCCTTCAGCTCCTGAGTGATGTAGCGCTCGCCGTTGACCAGCGTCTGCTTGCGGATATAGTGGTCGGGTACCTGATCCCGGAAGGAGTTGGATACCTCGATATAATAGCCGAATACCTTGTTGTAGCCGATCTTCAGGGTGCGGATGCCGGTTTTTTCCTTCTCCTCCGCCTCCATCTGGGTCAGGAAGCTCTTGCCGCCGTGGAGGATGCCCCGCAGGCGGTCCACCTCCGGGTCGAAGCCGTCCCGGATCATCTCGCCCTCACGGACGGAGAACGGCGGCTCGTCCACCAGCGTCTGGCCGATCAGGGCGGCCAGATCGTTGAGATCCTCCAGCTGCCGGTCCAGTTGGTGCAGCGCACCGGAGGGGAAGGCGGCCAGCTGCGCCTTGACGGCGGGCAGCCGCTCCATGGAGGCACGCAGGGACACCAGATCCCGCCCGCCGGCAGAGCCATAGACCACCCGGCCGATGAGCCGCTCCATATCGGCGATGCCGCTGAGGGCCAGCGTCAGCTCCTCCCGGGCCACGGTGTGCTCCGCCAGAGCAGCCACGGCGCTGAGCCGCCGGTCGATGGCGGCCACGTCCACCAGCGGCTGCTGGAGCCACGCCCGCAGGTTGCGGGCGCCCATGGCGGTCTTGGTCTTGTCCAGCACCCACAGCAGGCTGCCGCGCTTTTCCTTGCCCCGCAGCGTCTCTGTCAGCTCCAGATTGCGGCGGGCGGTGAGGTCCAGCTCCATATACTGACCGGTGCGGTACCATGTCAGCTGGTCGAGGTGACCCAGATCGGTCTTTTGCGTCTCATAGAGATAGCCCAGCAGACCGCCCAGCGCCAGCAGCGGCGTCATGTTGTCCCGGGGCAGCCGCTCCAGCGCGTCCTGACCGAACTGGGCGCGGACCTTTTTCTCCGCGTCCTCCGGGGTGAACCGGGCGTCGGACAGCTTCTCCATGTGGCAGGAAAAACGGTCCTGTAAGGTCTGGTGCAGCGTCTCATCAAAATAGGCGGCCTCGTTCATCACCGCCTCGGCAGGGGCGAACCGTCCCAGCTCATTGAGCAGGGCGCGGACCCGGTCGGGACCGGTGAACACCGTGGCCTGGGCCTTGCCGGTGGAGATGTCGCAGGCGCACAGACCCGCGCCGGTATCGTCCAGATACACGCCGCACAGGTAGTTGCTGCGTTCGGCGCTGAGGCAGGACTCGTCGATGACGGTGCCCGGGGTGACGACGCGGATGATGTCCCGCTTCACCAGCCCCTTGGCGGCGGCGGGATCCTCCGTCTGCTCGCAGATGGCCACCTTGTAGCCCTTGGCGATGAGGCGGGCGATGTAGGCGTCGGAGGCGTGGTAGGGGATGCCGCACATGGGGATCTTGTCGTCGAAGGACTTGGTCTTGTCCTTGTCGCGGGTGGTGAGGGCAAGATCCAGCTCACGGGACGCCGTGCGGGCGTCGGGGCCGAACATCTCGTAGAAGTCGCCCAGACGGAAAAACAGGATGGAGTCGGGATTCTGCTCCTTGATCTCCATATACTGGCGCATCATGGGGGTGAGCTCTGCCATGGGGGATACCTCCTTGGGAAAAATCAAATCAGTTGGCCGAACAGCGCCCATGTATTGCTGTCGGTGATCTTCACGTCGCGGTATGTACCCACGGCGTCGGGACTGCCCACCAGATGCACCAGCCGTCCCCCGGCGGTGCGGGCCGTCAGCGGCCAGCGGCTGTCGTCGCTCTCACCGTCGATGAGGCAGCGCAGGGTGTCGCCCACATACCCGGCGTGGATCTCCTCGGAGATCCTGTTCTGGGCGTCGCAGAGGCGGTCGAACCACTTCTGCTTCTCGCTGCGGGGCACGGGGTCGTCCATTTTGGCGGCGGGGGTACCGGGACGGGGGGAGAAGATGAAGGTGAACAGGGCGTCGAAGCGCACCTGCTCCACCAGCGCCACCGTCTCCATGGCCTCGGCCTCCGTCTCACCGGGGAAGCCGATGATGACGTCGCTGGTCAGCACCAGATCGGGCATGACCTTTTTGGCGTAGTTCACCTTTTGCAGATAGGTCTCCCGGTCATAGTGGCGGTTCATGGCCTTCAGCACACGGGAGGAGCCGGACTGGAAGGGGAGATGCAGCTGCTTCGCGATTTTGGGATAGCGCGCCATGGTGTCGAAGAGCTTCTCGCTGGCATCACGAGGATGGCTTGTCATGAAGCGGATGAGAAAATCTCCCGGAATCCGGGCAATGGCGGCCAGCAGGTCGGCAAAATCCATGCCGCAGCTCAAATCCTTGCCATAGGAGTTGACGTTCTGCCCAAGAAGGGTGATTTCCTTCGTGCCGCCCTCAATCAGCGCCCGGCACTCGGCGAGAATGTCCTCCGGCTGACGGCTGCGCTCCCGCCCACGGACGTAGGGGACGATGCAGTAGGTGCAGAAATTGTTGCAGCCGTACATGATGGATACCCATGCTTTCAGCTTGGAATCCCGGACTTGCGGAATGCCCTCGGCGATGGAGCCGGGTTCGTCTTCAATAAAGAACTGCCGCTTTTTCCCGCTGAGGACGTTCCACAGGATTTGCGGGAACTGCCACAGATGGTGGGTGGAAAACACGCCGTCCACGTGGGGGTAGCTGTGCTTGACGCGGTCGGAGACCTTGGTTTCTCCCGCCATGCAGCCGCACAGGAAAATTTTTTGCTCCGGGTGGCGGCGCTTGGTGTGGGTCAGTGCGCCCAGATTGCCGAAAACCCGTTGCTCGGCGTGTTCCCGGATGGCGCAGGTGTTCATGATGACCACATCCGCGCCCTCGGCGCTGCCGACGATGGCGTAGCCGCACTGGGCGAGGAAGCCCCGCAGCTTTTCGGAATCGGCCTCGTTCTGCTGGCAGCCATAGGTCTCCACGTAGGCGGTGGGGGTGCGTCCCTTTGTCTGCCAGTAGGCGGCGATCTTATCACAGCAGGCGAACTGGGCGTCCAGTTCGGCCTGAGAAATGACGGTGGTTTTGGTGTTCATGTAGGAAATCCTCCAGATACTATCTCAATATGAAATCATATCATTTTTTCTGCCCTTTTGCAAGTGCCAGTCGCGGGGAAATGAGATTTGCCGCATTCTGTCCATGGGGATTTGTAAATATTTTGTGTTCCGCTTGCATTCCGGGCATGTGCGTGGTAAACTAAGCGGGTACGATTGCCCGTGTATACGGAAACTCTGAATGGAGAAAGAGGACATTTCATGGAAAAATGTAAGTTTTGTCAGGAAGAACTGGCAGAGGGAAGCACTGTCTGCCCCCACTGCGGGAAGGACAATGCCCCGGAAACCGAAACGGTAACGCCCGCAGAGGAAGTCACCGAAGAAACCACCGTCGTGGAAGAAACTGCCGACGAAAAGACCGAGACGGAAGCGCCCGTCGAGGAAGAAACTGCCGAAACGACGGAGCAACCCGCCGCAGAAGAAGCGACGGAGGAAACGCCCGCCGAGACTCCGGAAGCGCCCAAAACCGCCCCCTGGAAGATCGTCGCCGCTGTTGCTGCCGTGGTCGTCCTGATCGCCGCACTGGCGGCGCTTGTCATCGGCGGCGTGAAAGGCGGAAAGACCCCCGCCGAAACTACCGAACCGACTGTCGCTGCCGAAACCGCCGCAACGGAGACGCAGGTACCTGCCACAGTCCCCGCCGACGGCAATCCCGACGACGTGACCTGCAAGGGAACCTATACCGTCACTGACGAGGAAGCTGCCGCTGCGAAGGACACCGTTGTAGCTACCATGGGCGACGAGCAGCTGACCAATGGCAAGCTGCAGGTGTACTATTGGAACGTTGTCCAAAGCATCCTCAGCTCCAACTATGGCTACAGCCTGATGTATCAGGGTCTGCTGGACTATTCCCAGCCGCTGGACACCCAGCTGTGCAGCGAGGACAGCAGCCTGACATGGCAGCAGTTCTTCCTGGGCGAAGCGCTGAACTACTGGCAGATGTATCAGTCCCTTGCACTGGAAGCAAAGAACGCCGGTATGGAAATGCCCGCGGAAGATCGGGAGTATCTGGACGGTCTGGAGGCTTCTCTGGAGGAGACTGCCGCAAACTACGGCCTTTCCGGCATTGAGGAACTGCTTCTGAAAAATGTCGGCCCCGGCGCGGGGCTGGAGGAATTCGCCGGTTTTCAGGAGCTTTATTATCAGGGAAAGCCCTACTACACCGCCGAGACGGAGAAGCTGGTGCCCACTCAGGAGGACTTGGAAGCCTACTACACCGAGAATGAAAGCTACTTCACCGGTAACGGCGTCACCAAGGACGGAACCTACGTGAGCGTCCGCCACATTCTGGTCATGCCCGAGGGCGGCACCACCGGAGACGACGGTACCACTACCTATTCCGACGAGGAATGGGCGGCCTGCGAAAAGAAGGCGCAGGAGATTCTGGACGAGTGGCTGGCAGGCGACGTCACCGAGGATTCCTTCGCGGCTCTGGCGGAGGAAAAGTCCGAGGATCCCGGCTCCAGCACCAACGGCGGTCTGTACGAGAACGTCGCGAAGGGTCAGATGGTGGAACCCTTTGAAGATTGGTGCTTTGACGAAACCCGCGCCGCCGGTGACTACGGTCTGGTGAAGACCAAATATGGCTACCACATTATGTACTATGTGAGCAGCACCCCCATCTGGGAGACCTACGCAAAATCCGGCTGGGTCAACGAAAAGACGAATGCGTTCATCAAGAAACTGGCGGAGGATCACCCCATGGAGGTCGATTACAGCGCCATCAAGCTGGGCTACCTGAATCTGGGAGCCTGATAAAAATTGCCTAAATGAAGCGGCGTGACCTTTGTCACGCCGCTTCTGACTTTTTGAAAAAAGATTGTCCACCGGATTCGCGTTCCGTATTATATAGGCGTAAGGCCCTTACAGACAAAGGAGTGAATCACTTGGAAGATACGCAGATCGTTGAGCTGTTCTTTTCCAGGTCAGAGGAGGCAATTTCGGAAACATCCAGGAAATACGGAAGCTACCTGAGAACCATTGCACACAATGTTCTTCCCGATTCCCAGGATGTGGAGGAGGTCGTGAACGATGTGTATCTTGCGGCCTGGAACTCCATTCCCCCCAAGTGCCCGCCGGTACTGAAATACTATCTGTCCCGGGTTGCCCGGAATCTCAGCTTCAAAAGGGTCGAGTACCTGACTGCGGAAAAGCGGTGCGGGAATGCAGATGTGCTTCTGTCGGAACTGGAGGAATGTATTCCGGACACCGGCAGGGACATGGATGAGACGCTGGAGGCAAAGGAGCTTGGAAAACAGCTGAATCGTTTCCTTGGCACATTGAACCCCGATGACCGTAAGCTGTTCCTGTCCCGGTATTATTATGCCATGACGGCACCCCAGCTGGCGCAAAAATATGAATGCTCTGTCCGTCAGATAAAATACCGGCTGGAAAAAATGCGAAGACAGCTGAAATACAGTCTTGAAAAGGAAGGAATATGCATATGAAGGCAACAGACTTAAACCGGGCACTGAACTATGTAGATGATGCGTATCTCATGGAAGCCGACACTCCGTACAAAGTGATTGAAACTGAAAGTAAGGAGATTAAACCCATGAAAACCCAAAAAAGAGCGTTCCGCATTTTACTTGCGGCAGCATTGATCGGTGTTCTTTCCATTACGGCCTACGCCGCAGAGATGCTTCCCATTCACAAGCTGGAATCCGGAAAAACAAAGCACTATGAAAGCTACTCGGATGTAGATCGGGCAATCGCTCAGGTCGGCTTGGAGGTTTCGGTGCCGGAGGAATTTGAAAACGGCTTCCGATTCCAGGGCGTGGACGTCGGTCAGACGATCGGCAAGGACGCTAGGGACGAAAAGGTTCTTACCTACCGGCAGCTCAGCGTTTCCTATGAGAATCCCCAGGGTCAGGAGCTGACGCTCCTCATAAGAGCGGACATGAAGGAGGTTTCCGAAACCGAGAGCATTCCGTCCATCAGCAGAACGGTCGATACGATCGCGGCAAGATACTATCTGGATCACTATAAGTTCGTACCGGAAGGCTACAAGCTCAGCGAAGCGGAGCAGGCGTGGGCAAAGCAGCCGGGCAACTATGTTTCCTATGGCGCCGATGCGATGGAGGAAAAAGACATTGCATTCCTGTGCTGGACGGAGGACGGCATTTGCTACAGCCTCCTGGATCAGAACATTCTGAATCCGGATACTCTGTTCGCAATGGCAGGGGGCCTGATTCAGCAGTAAAGGCAGATAAAAACAAAACCGGCATCCCACAGAAAGTGGGATGCCGGTTTGTGCTATTAGGAAAATCACCAATCCGCCCGAAGCTCTTTTGCCAGAGGGAGCGTGTGGAATATTTCCGATGTAATGGATTTGTAGACATTCACATCCGTGGTTTTCCGCAGCTGTTTGCCCAGCTTTTCACTGCCCTCAAAACGGCGCAGGAGGTAAAACCAGTTCTCTTTCAGGCGGAACATGGCGTTCCGGGCGCCGCCGAAATCCCGGGTGTAAACTTCCAGCAGCTCGTCAAAAAAGGCTTCCAGAGTCGCCGCGGTGGTGCCGCCGGGGGTGAGCATTCCGGGGTCGCCGATCAGACCCCGGCCGATCATCGCGGAATTGATCTGAGGGTATTTTTTCTCAAATTCCCGGATTTGGGCGGGCGTACACAGATTTCCGTTGTAGCAGAGTCGGTTTTTGCTGTTTTCCACGGCGTAGTCGAACCAGTCGAAATGTATGGGGCTGCTGTAAAATTCCTGCCGTACCCTTGGATGGACGGTCAGCTCCCGGATGGGATAGCGGTTGAAAATGTCCAGCAGCGCCGGAAATTCCTCCGGCGTGTGCATTCCCAGCCGGGTCTTTACGGAAATGGCAATGGGACATTTGGAAAACACGGTATCCAGAAACCGGTCAAGGGCTTCCGGGTCAGCCAGCATCCCGGCACCCTTTCCCTTGGCGGTGACCGTCCCGGAGGGGCAGCCCAGATTGAGGTTGACCTCGCCGTAGCCCCGGTCGCGGATGACCTCCGCCGCCCAGAGAAAATCCTCCGGCACCTTAGTCAGCACCTGAGGGACGGCGGCAAAGCTCACACTGTCCGCCTCCGGCAATTCCCGGCTTTCCCGGGCGGTAAGCTGGCGGTGGACGGTGGGGGAGAAGAAGGGCATATAATATCGGTCAACCCCGGGGAAATACTTGTGGTGAAGACGGCGGTAAACGCTGTCCGTCAGCCCCTCCATAGGGGCAAAATAATAGCGCATAGGCGTTCTCCAGAATGTACGCAAATGCAGAATGAAGCACTCCGGGGCGGGAAATCGCCCTGAAAGTGCATTCATTCTGCATTTATGATTTTATCAGATTTCCATGATCACGGGCAGGATCATGGGATTGCGCTTGGTGGTCTTATAGAGGTAGCCGCTCAGGTCGTTCTTGATGGCGGACTTGATGGCCGACCAGTCCCGCACCCGCTTGCGCTGGCAGCGGTCGATGGCCTCCATGGCGACCTCCTTCAATTCGTCCATCAGGTCTTCGGACTCCTTGACGTAGATGAAGCCCCGGGTGATGATGTCCGGGCCGGTGATGATGCTGCCGTCCTCGCTGCTCAGGTTCACGCACACCACGATCATGCCGTCCTCCGCAAGATGCTTGCGGTCCCGCAGCACCACGCTGCCCACGTCGCCCACGCCGCTGCCGTCCACGAACACACGCCCGGCGGGGACGGTGCCGTTGACCTTGCAGGTCTTGCCGGTGAACTCGAAGACGGTGCCGATCTCGCCGATGTGAATGTTCCGGGGATTCATGCCCATGGACTGCGCCAGCTTGGCGTGGAGCTGCAAATGCCGCTGCTCGCCGTGGACGGGGATGAAGAACTTGGGCTTTACCAGTCCGTGGACGATTTTCAGCTCCTCCTGACAGGCGTGGCCGGAGACGTGAAGTCCCTCGCTCTTTTCATACACCACGTCCGCGCCCTTGCGGTACAGCTCGTTGATGATGTTGCTGATGGACTTTTCGTTGCCGGGAATGGCGGAAGCGGAAATAATGATCCGGTCGCCGGCAGTGATGTCCACCTGCTTGTGGGTGCTGAACGCCATCCGGTACAGGGCGGACATATTCTCACCCTGAGAGCCGGTGGAGACAATGACAATCTTATTCTTGGGCAGGCTCTTGATGGAAGCTAAGTCCACGATAGTTCCCGGCTTCACCTTCAGATAGCCCAGCTCCTGCGCAACCTTCAGCATGTTCTCCATGCTCCGGCCGGAGACGGCCACCTTGCGGCCGTAGCGCTGGGCGGTGGAGAGAATGGACTGGATGCGGTGCATGTTGGAGGCGAAGGTGGTGACGATGATCCGCTGGTCGCAGTTGCGGAACTGCCGGTCAAGGCTGTCGGCGACCACGTTTTCGCTGGGGGTGTAGCCCTGCCGCTCCACGTTGGTGGAGTCCGCCAGCATCGCCAGCACGCCCTGATTTCCCAGCTCGCCCAGCCGCGCCAGATCCATCATGCCGTCGTGGGAAGTGGGGTCGATCTTGAAGTCGCCGGTGAATACCACTGTACCCACGGGGGTGCGGATGGCAAAGGCTACCGCGTCGGGGATGGAGTGGTTCACGTGGATGAACTCTACGGTGAAGCATCCAGCCTTTACTACGTCACCGGGCTTGTGGGTGACGAGCTTGACCTTGTCTGCCAGCCGGTGCTCCTCCAGCTTCAGCTTGATCAGACCGCAGGTCATGGAGGTGGCGTGGATGGGGCAGTTCACGTCCCGCATGGCGTAGGGGATGGAACCGATGTGGTCTTCGTGGCCGTGGGTGATGAACATGCCCCGCAGCTTTTTCTGGTTGGCCACAAGATAGGTAAAATCGGGGATGACCAGATCGACGCCGTACATGTCTTCCTCCGGGAAGCCCACGCCGCAGTCGATCACGATCATATCTTTTCCGTACTCCAGGACGGTACAGTTCTTGCCGATCTCGTCAAGGCCGCCCAGAGGGATAATTTTCAGTTTTTCTGCCAAATGAATCAATAACTCCTTTCAAAATGTACATGAAAATGCCATAAAGGCACAACAAGCAGGCAGCCGCTTCCCTCAGAATCCGGCCCCGAATCGCCTTCTCCCAAGAAAACGCCTGCAATGTTTTTCCTCTTGTCTTTGTGGGAAGCGCGTCCGCGTCTCCCAAATGCCCGGGTAAAGCCCGTCCCCGGCGCTGGCACATATAGTATAACACAATTCCGGGAAAAAGTATACAATTTTTTTGCGGTCTTTTTTACGGATTTGACGGAAAAAGAGTTGCACCTTTTGGCTGGATTTGCTATAATATCGGGTATAGTATGGATATCTGTGGCTGGTCGCAGCCGGAAGGAGGACGTTTGGCAGTGAATCGAAAGCTGGGAAGACTGCTCAGACCCGGGATGGGTGCATACTTTTTCGTGATGGCTGCTTTCTGCGCCGCGGCGCTGCTGGTGGGGCATTACTGGCTGGCCGCCGGAGAAATGGCGGTGACGGTGGTCACGTTCCTATTGTACGTTCTGGACAGGACACGCCGGGAGCGGAAAATTCAGCAGTATATCCAGTCGGCCTCCAACACGCTGGAAGCTTCCAGCGGCGGGGAAGCGCCCCTGCCTGCGGTGATGGTTCGTCTGGGGGACGGGGACATCGTCTGGGGCAACCACCGTTTCAGCGAGCTGACGGGGTACGCCGACACCATGACCCAGCTGCGGCTGGAAGAGGTGCTGCCGGACTTCACGCTGGACTGGCTCACCGCCGGAAAAACGGAAAGCCCCCATGACGCGGTTCTGGGCAACCGCCGCTACCGGGTATACGGCACCACCATCCGGGCGGAGGACAACCGGGGCACCATGCTGGGCGTGCTGTATTTTTCCGACCTGACGGAGCTGTATCAGGTGCGGGACGAGTATATCCGCTCCCGGCCTGTGGTTGCCATCATCCTTATTGATAATTACGAGGAACTGACCAAAAACCTGACGGAAAGCGCCATTTCCTCCCTGAACGCCAAACTGAACGAAACCATCACCCGGTGGACGGAGGGCTACAGCGGATTGCTTCGACGGTTGGAGCGCAACCGCTTCCTGTTCATTTTCGAGAAGCGGGACTTAGAACGGGCGAAGGAAAATAAGTTCTCCCTGCTGGAAGACATTCACGAGATTGTCAATTCCTCCGGCCTGCCCGCCTCCATTTCCATCGGTCTGGGCGTGGACGGCGAGAGCTTCGAGGAAAGCTACGATTTTGCCGCGCTGGGCATCGAGATGGCACTGAGCCGCGGCGGCGATCAGGCGGTCATCAAGGATCGGGTCAACTTCAATTTCTATGGCGGGCGGAACCGGGAAGCGGATTACCGCAGCAAGGTACGTTCCCGTGTGACGGCCAATTCCCTAATGGAGCTGATCGGCCAGAGCGGACGGGTGTTCATCATGGGACACAAGAACGCCGACTTGGACGCCGTGGGCGCGGCCATGGGCATCAGCTGCCTGTGCCGTAAGCGGGGGAAGAAGGCCAATATTGTCATTGACTTGGAAAACAATGCCGCCGGAAAGCTGATCGAGGAAATTCAGGCGGTTCCCGAATACCGGGACGTGTTCGTGTCCGGGCAGGATGCCCTGCTGATGGCGGACAACCGGAGCATCCTCGTGGTGGTGGACACCAACCGGCCGGATCAGGTGGAGTGCAGACCGCTGCTTGAAGCCATCTCCAAGGTCTGTGTGGTAGACCATCACCGCCGGGCGGCGGATTATATCAACCCCGTGGTGGTCAACCTTCACGAGCCTTACGCCTCCTCGGCGGCGGAGCTGGTGACGGAGGTGCTCATGTACGCCGTGGAGAAGAAGGATGTGCTGCCCATCGAAGCGGAGAGCCTGATGGCGGGCATCTGTCTGGACACCAAGTTCTTCAACGTCCGTACCGGCGAGCGTACCTTTGAGGCCGCAGCCGTCCTGCGCCGTCTGGGCGCGGACACAACGGAGGTCAAGAAGCTGATGCAGAACGACTTCCAGGACACCATGGCGAAGTATCAGATCATCAAATCCTCCCGCCTGTACCGGCAGGAGATCGCCATTGCGGCACTGAACACCCCCACGACCCGGGTGCTGGCGGCGCAGGCGGCGGACGAGCTATTAAATATTTCCGGCATTACCGCGTCCTTCGTCCTCTATCCGGACGGGGAGCAGGTCATCATTTCCGCCCGAAGCATCGGCAGCGCCAACGTCCAGATGATTCTGGAGCCGCTGGGCGGCGGCGGCAACACCGCTACAGCCGGCGCGCAGATGAAGGACACCACCGTCAAGGAAGCGCTGGACGAGCTGGTGGCGTCCATTGATAAGTTCTACGAAGAATAAACCAGGCCAAACGCCGTTTTAACGGCTGTTTGGCGTACATATCATACCGATTAAGGAGACTGTTACAATGAAAGTAATTCTGCTGCAAGATGTAAAAGGAAAGGGCAAAAAAGGACAGATGATCGAGATTTCCGACGGCTACGCCCGGAACTATATGCTGCCCCGGAAGCTGGCGACCGAGGCGACCCCTGACGCCGTGAACACCATGCGCATGAACGACAAGGCCAATCAGGAGCGTATTGCCCGGGAAAAGGCCGAGGCCATGGAGACCGCCGGAAAACTGCGGGAGATGACTGTCACCGTGGCTGCCAAGGGCGGCGGCGCGGGACGTCTGTTCGGCTCCGTGACCAACCAGGAAATCGCCGACGCACTGGCGAAGACCGGTATCAAGCTGGACAAGCGGAAGATCACCATTGCGGAACCCATCAAGAACGTGGGTACGTACACTGTCACCTGCAAGCTGGGCTATGAGATCTCCGCGCCGCTGACGGTGAAGATCGTCGAAGCATAAGATTTTACAGCACTATATTCTATAGAGAAAGGAGAACTTGCCATGGATGAAGAACTTCTGTCCCGGCAGCAGCCCCAGTCGCTGGAGGCGGAGCAGGCGGTTCTGGGCTCCATTCTCATCGACAGCCGGTGCATTACGGATGTGGTGGGCATTGTGAAGCCGGAGGATTTTTACCTGCAGCAGAACCGGGAAATATATGAAGCCATCTATACCATGTTCAACTTCTCCCAGACCATTGACCCGGTCACGGTGCTGGACAAGCTGAAGGAGCTGGGCTATTACCACGACAATTCCCGGGATTACATCCTCCAGTTGATGGAGATCACCCCCACCGCCGCCAATGTGGCGCGCTATGCGGCCATTGTGCAGGAGAAGTCCATGCTTCGGGGACTGAATCAGGCCGCGACGGACATTCAGCAGATGGTGTCGGAAGAGGTGGGTACGCCCGCCGAGATGCTGGAATCTGCGGAAAAGAAAATTTACGCCCTGCGCAAGGGCGAGCGAGGCGACTCTCTGGAGCACATCGGCACGACGCTGCACAAGGTGTTCGACCGCCTGACAGAGCTGAGCCAGTCGGATTCCCTGATTCCCGGCCTGTCCACCGGCCTGCGGGACTTAGACACCCGGATCAACGGACTGAACAAGTCCGACCTTCTGCTTATCGCCGCCCGGCCCGCCATGGGTAAGTCCGCCTTTGCGCTGAATATCGGCGTCAACGTGGCGAAAAAGTACAAGAAAACCGTTGCCATTTTCAATCTGGAAATGTCCCGGGAGCAGCTGGCTATGCGTCTGCTTGCCAGCGAGGGCTTCGTGGAGCTGCAAAAGCTGGCCACGGGCAAGCTTAGCGAGGACGAGTGGAGCAAGCTGTGCATGGCCTCCGCCGCCCTGAGCCAGACGGACATCCGTATTGACGACAACCCCTCTGTCACCGTGGCGGACATCAACGCCAAGTGCCGCCGCTTAGACAATCTGGGGCTGGTCATCATCGACTACTTACAGCTGATGCAGGGTTCCGGGTACGGAAAGAACAGCGACAACCGTGTTACCGTGGTGGGCGAAATTTCCCGTTCCCTGAAAATCATGGCGAAGGAGCTGGACGTGCCGGTGATCTGCCTGAGCCAGCTGTCCCGTGCGGTGGAAAGCCGCACCGATAAGCGGCCGATTCTGTCCGACCTCCGGGAATCCGGCGCCATCGAGCAGGACGCCGACTCGGTGATGTTCCTGTACCGGGACGAATATTATCACGAAAATACCGAGGACAAGGGCGTGGCGGAGTGCATCGTCGCCAAGAACCGTCACGGCGAAACCGGCGCGGTGAAGATGCAGTGGATCGGCCAGTACCAGACCTTTGCCGACCGGGAGTGGAAACATGCGGAATAAGCTCTTGCGGATGATACGGCAGTATGATATGATCATGCCGGGGGATACGGTCGTCTGCGCCGTCTCCGGCGGGGCGGATTCCGTTGCGCTCCTGTTCGCCATGTATCTGCTGAGGGACAAGCTGGACATCCGTCTGGAGGCCGCGCATTTTAACCACCATCTCCGTGGGGAAGAATCCGATGGGGATGAAGCCTTTGTCCGGGAATTCTGCGGACGCTATGATATCCCCTTACACGCCGGCTCGGCGGAGGTCCGCCCGGGGAAAAAGGGGCTGGAAGCCGCCGCCCGGGATGCCCGGTATGCATTTCTTCGGGGCTTAAACGGGAAAATTGCCACTGCCCACACCGCCGACGACAACGCCGAGACGGTCATCATGCGCATGATCCGCGGCACCGGCCTGAAAGGGCTGGGCGCCATCGCCCCGGTCAGCGGAAATGTCATCCGCCCCATGCTGCTGATAAACCGGCAGGAGGTGGAGAAATTCCTGCTTGCGTGGGGGCTTCCCCACCGGGAGGACAGCTCCAACGCCTCCGACGCCTTTTTACGAAATCGTATCCGTCATACCGTGATGCCTCTGCTGAAATCGGAGAATCCCCGCCTGGCGGAGAATCTTTCTCTGATGGCGCTGCGGCTGCGGGAGGACGAGGATTTCCTCGCCGCACAGTCGGATTTCCCGACGCTGCCCGGTGTGCAGACGCTGAGAGCCATGCCGAAAGCTCAGCACAGCCGCTGCATCGAGAAATTTTTGAAAGACAGCAGCGTGAGGGAGCCGGAGGATTCCCATATTTCCGCAGTGGAAGGGCTGCTGTTTTCCGACAAACCCTCCGCGCGGGTCAACCTTCCCGGCGGCGTGACAGTGAGCAGACGGTATGACCGTCTGGAAGCTCAAGCGCACACGCCCCGCCCGGAACCGGTGGCACTGACCTGCCCCGGAGAAACGGTTTACGGAGACTACCGCGTGACCTGTAAACCGGCAGACAAAATCGTCAACACGCCGGACACCTTTACCGTTCGTCCTGTTGGGACGCTGACCCTTCGCCCCCGGGAAAGCGGGGACACTATCCGCCTGAGCGGCGGAACCAAAAGCCTGAAAAAGCTGTTCATCGACCGGAAAATCCCCGCAGCCATGCGGGAGCAGATTCCCGTATTGTGTGATGAACAGGGCGTTTTGGGCGTATATTCCATTGGCGTTCACGCCGATCGCGCCGCCGGGGAGCTACCCGCCGTGACTGTCCGTTTTGACAGAAATACTGTAGAAAGCAGCGCCGATCAGGCGTGCAAATAGAATGAAAAACACAGCATAAGGGAGAAAAAGCTATGGAAAAGGACATTCAGGAGATTCTGCTGACCGAGGAACAGATCAAGACCCGCATCGCGGAGCTGGGCAAAGAGCTGACGGCGGACTACGCGGGGAAAGACCCCATTATCGTTGGCGTCCTCAAGGGCGTTGTGGTGTTTTATGCGGACATGATCCGGGAGATCAAGACCCACTGCGAGATGGATTTCATGTGGATATCCTCCTATGCCGGTACCAATTCCACCGGGAAGATGGAAGTCAAGCGGGATATCGCCTCGGACATCAAGGGCCGCCATGTGCTGATTCTGGAGGATATTTACGACACCGGCAATTCTCTGGACTTTACCTATCGTCATCTGATGGCACGGGAGCCTGCGTCCCTGAAGATCTGCACCCTGCTGGATAAGCCCGAGCGCCGCCGTCCCGGCATCACCCTGAAGCCCGATTACGTCGGCTTTACCATTCCCAACGCCTTTGTAGTGGGCTATGGCCTTGACTACAACGAACACTACCGGAATTTGCCCTATGTCGGCGTTCTGAAGCCGGAGGCTTACGGAATCTCTGAGTAATCCGGCTTTCCGGAGCTTTCTCATGAAAAATAAGGAGTAACCCCAAATTGAAAAGAACGAGATGGATCCCACTCATTGTATATGCGGCGCTGCTGGTGGCGTTTTTAGGCTGGATCAGCAACCTGTTTACCACCAGTCAGGACACCCTGCCCTATTCCAAGGTCGTTGAGCTGTTCAATAAGGAACAGGTGCGTCAGTTCGTGGTGCAGGATCAGACCATTACGATGCAGCTGAACAAACCCTACAACGGCCAGACCACCATCACCGCACCGTTGGCCGACCCGGAGAGCTTCCGGCAGGAGATGCACGAGACTTTCGCGGAGCAGACGGCCTCCGGCGTGCTGGAAAACTACAATTTTGTTCCGGACAAGGGCTTTTCGCCCTATACCCTGATTCTTCCGCTGCTGGTGGTCGGGGTGGTGCTGCTGCTCATTTGGGCGCTGCTGATGGGACGCATGAGCAGCGCCGGGAATCCCATGAATGGGTTCAGCAAAGCCCGGACGGTTCTGGGCGTTCCCGGAGACAAGAAAGTGACCTTTGACGACGTTGCGGGTGCGGACGAGGAAAAGGAAGAGCTTCAGGAAATCGTGGATTTCCTGAAAAATCCCGAAAAATTTACCGAGATCGGCGCACGGATTCCCCACGGCCTTCTGCTGGTGGGGCCTCCCGGCACAGGCAAGACCCTGCTTGCCCGGGCTGTCGCGGGAGAGGCGGGCGTGCAGTTTTTGTCCATTTCCGGCTCGGATTTCGTGGAAATGTACGTGGGCGTCGGCGCCGGACGTGTCCGGGATTTGTTTGAACAGGCCAGAAAAATCGCCCCTGCCATAGTGTTCATCGACGAGATCGACGCCGTCGGCCGCAAGCGCGGCTCCGGTCTGGGCGGCGGTCACGACGAAAAGGAACAGACACTGAACCAGCTGCTGGTGGAAATGGATGGCTTCACCCGTTCGGAGGGCGTCATCGTTCTGGCGGCAACCAACCGGCCGGACATTCTGGACCCGGCGCTGCTGCGCCCCGGCCGCTTCGACCGGCAGATCCACGTGGGACGGCCGGATGTGAAAGGACGCGAGGAAATTCTGAAAGTCCACGCCAAGGACAAGAAGCTGGACGCTTCGGTGAATCTGAAAACCGTCGCCCGCTCCACTGCCGGATTTACCGGCGCTGACCTGAGCAATCTTCTCAATGAAGCGGCGATTCTGGCGGCCAGAGCGGACCGCCCGGTGCTGACCATGGAGGACATGAACGAGGCGCTGATGAAGATTACAGCAGGCCCCGCGAAAAAGAGCCGCGTTCAGACCCGGAAGGATTTGAAGGAGACGGCTGTCCACGAAGCCGGCCATGCCGTCGCCATGTACAACCTGCCCACCCATGATCCGGTGCGTCAGATCACCATTGTTCCCCGCGGCCAGTCTTTGGGCGCGACATGGTATCTGCCCAAGGATGATTCTTCTAACCTGACCCGCAACGAAATGTATGAGCAGATCGTATCGCTGCTGGGCGGACGTGTTGCGGAAGCTCTGTTCCTCGGGGATATTTCCGTGGGCGCTTCCAATGACATTGACCGGGCAACGAAGCTGGCGAAGGACATGGTCGCTCGCTACGGCATGTGCGAGAAGCTGGGTACAGTGTCTTATCTTGACGGCGGAGAGGTGTTCATTGGTCGGGACTACCAGACCACCAAGAGCTATTCCGAGAAGGTCGCCGGAACCATCGACGACGAGGTCAGGGCGCTGATCGACAAGGCATATGACCACTGCAAGCAGATTCTGACAGACAACAGCGACAAGCTTCACAAGGTCGTGGACTTCCTTCTGGAAAAGGAGACTATGACCGGCGAGCAGTTTGAAGCGATCATGCAGGGCAGGGAAGTGGGAGACGCTTCTTCCACCTCCATGTTCGACGGCTTTGAGGACGGGAAGGAAAAACCGGAGACCACCGAAGAATAACGGTCACGGCGAACTATACAAAACAAATCACCCTGGTATCCAACAGATACCAGGGTGATTTTGAGCCTATATAGTCATTATATAAATCTGGCAGGGATTCCATTCGTCCCACAGCGTTGGGAACACTTCCAGTTCCTTGAATCCCAGAGAGAGATAGAAGCGGTTGGTGTCGTCGTAAATAGCATATCTGCCCATCTGGACGGTTTTGACTTGGATAAAGGAATATCCCAGCCGTTTGGCTTCGGCTTTGGCCCGCTCAAAAAGCGCTCTGCCGATGCCTTGCCGGTGATATTCCTGCCGCACCCCCATGACGGCCAGCTCCACGGTATGCCGCCCGGTTTCTTTCAGATAGAGAAAGCCGACGGGAACATCGTCCGCAAAGGCGCAGAAGAATGGGCGGCCTTTGCTGTCCGCGATGTACGCTTCCGTAGCTTCCAGGATGCCGAACCAATCCGGAAGCACTTCCAGAATGGCCCTTGCGATGTCCTTTTTCTCAATATCGCTGTCAATTTTCTGTATTACCATTGGGATTGCTCACTTTCTTCCGCCGCAGCCATTCTTTAGCAGGTGCGGCGGCGTGTGTCTGGGTCGTTGCGGCCCGCATCCTGAAACGACCCCGGTATCCATTCGGATACCGGGGTGATCGCTTATAAGTTGGAGGCAACGCTCTTTCTGACCAGTGCGCGGTGAAGCTTGGCTTCGGCCAGACGCAGGTCGGTGTCGGATGCGTTTTTGTCGTGGAGTACCTTCTCCGCTTTTTCACGGGCGGCCTCCGCTCGGGCGACATCGATCTTGTCTGCCCACTCAAAGGTAGTGGGGACTAATGTTACCTCACCCTTCGACACGCTGACCATGCCGCCGATGCACGCCGCCGTCCGGCGCTGTCCGTCGGACACAATGACGGCCCGCCCCATACCCAGAGGGGCGACATAGTTCATGTGACGGGCAAGAATGCCGACGTCGCCGTTGGTGGTGCGAACAAGCAGTTCTTCTGCCTGACCGTCATAAATCAGGCCGTCGGGGGTGACGATTTTCAAGTGGAAGGGTGTCATGCCTTCTCACCGCCCCGGTACTTGGCAACCACGTCGTCGATGGAGCCGGCGAACAGGAAGTAGGATTCGGGAATGTCGTCATATTTACCCGCAATGATTTCCTGGAAGGAGCGGATGGTTTCCTTCAGGGGGACGTACTTGCCCTGGTAGCCGGTGAACTGCTCGGCAACATGGAAGGGCTGGCTGAGGAAGCGCTGCACCTTACGGGCGCGGTTGACCGTCAGCTTGTCCTCTTCGGAAAGCTCGTCCATACCCATGATGGCGATGATGTCCTGCAGCTCTTTGTAGCGCTGGAGGATGCTCTGCACGGCACGGGCGGTCTCGTAATGCTCCTGACCAACGATTTCGGGAGTCAGGATACGGGAAGTGGAATCCCAAAGGAACTGAGGGAGAGAGTGTTTGAGCCATTCTTCCGTGTTGACAAGTCAAGAAGCCGGGAGCTTGGGGGAGTAGGGCTTGGTCTGGCATTCGTCCGTGAGATTGTGCGGGTGCATGATGGCACTATTACAGTGAAGGATGGTGCGTCATGCGGGACTATATTTGAGGTGATTCTCTGATATCGCTGGCAGCTATGCTCCACGCAGACAAAATTGTATCTTTGCATTTTACGGTCGGAATGCTATAATGAAACTGCCGCATGAAGGGCGTGCATATTACAAATGTCGGGAGAAAGACTGTGTTAATATGGATGGAAGCAATCTTATGGGCGATCCGGTTCTTTTTCGGAGCCTGTATCTTTAGTTTTTTGAATGTGGTGATTGACCGTTTGCCAAGAGCAGAAAGTGTGGTAAACGGAAGAAGTCATTGTACGAATTGTGGCAGAGTATTACATGCGTGGGAACTGATCCCGTGTGTCAGCTACATATTCCTGCGCGGACGATGTGCAGGTTGTAAAAGCCGCATTCCGGGAAGAGATTTCTTCGTGGAAGTGATTGGCGGCGCAGCATTTATCGGCTGTGGAATTCGTTATGGCTGTGGCAGTCTTGGATTGTTATCAATGCGTGGTACAGTCATGTTGAGTTATTTTGGAATACTACTTGTGGTAGCCCTTATTGATTGGGATACCCAGATTA
>ERZ825324.2210-NODE-2210-length-21013-cov-3.545997_pt1 | contig 21013 bp, 16 predicted proteins | sample MGYA00519859_ERZ825324 | MGnify/ENA primary metagenome ERZ825324 (study PRJEB31778, sample SAMEA3449198) | human gut metagenome | biome: human gut; feature: human-associated habitat; material: faeces | place: United Kingdom | collected 2010/2012 ... | reverse complement strand
TATTATGCTCCCGAAGATCTGGTTGGAAAGCAGGTGTGCTTCGTGGCCAACTTCGCTCCCCGCAAGCTCAAAGGGGTAATGTCGCAGGGAATGATTCTCTCGGCACAGAACCCCGACGGCTCACTCGTGGTTATCGGCCCGACAGGCGCCGTAACCCCCGGGGCACAAGTGAAATAACCGATTTTTCCACCTTAGAGATTTTCTAAAATTATTTCCTAAACTCTCCATACGCTCACGATGAATCAGGCTACCGGCAAACCCCGCATTCTGATTATCTATACCGGCGGTACAATCGGCATGATTGAAGACCCGGAGACACGCACCCTCGCGCCATTCGACTTCAATCATCTGATCGACAACGTGCCCAAACTGCGGATGCTCAACTATCAGATCGACAACATCTCATTCGACCATCCCATAGATTCGAGCGACATGGACCCCGACAAATGGGGATCCATCGCCCGGATGATCCACGACAACTACCGGGCCTACGACGGCTTCGTGGTGCTCCACGGCACCGACACTATGGCTTATACCGCCTCGGCACTGTCGTTCATGCTTGAGAATCTTGCCAAACCGGTCATCATCACCGGCTCGCAGCTGCCCATCGGCGAAGTGCGCACCGACGGCGAGGAAAACCTCATCACGGCCGTGCAGATCGCGGCCGCGACAATGCCCGACGGCCGTCCGATGGTGCAGGAAGTTGCCATCCTCTTCGAGAACTATCTATGGCGCGGCAACCGCGCCACAAAGATGAGCGCCGACAACTTCAACGCTTTCAAGAGCAACAATTATCCCCCCCTGGCACAGATCGGCCTCGGCATCCATTTCAACCATGAAGCGCTCTACCGCACCTCGGAGCGCCGCCCCCTCCATCCCCACTACGAGATGGACCGCCGGGTGATGTTCATCGACCTTTTCCCCGGCATCACCGAGCAGACACTCCGCCATCAGCTCTCCACTCCCGGCATACGCGGCGTGGTGCTGAAGACATTCGGAGCCGGCAACGCCCCGACCGCGCCGTGGTTTGCCGAAGCCGTGCGCGAGGCCGTCGAGCGCGGGACGGTAGTAGTCAGCGTCACGCAGTGTGTCAACGGCGCCGTCCATCGCCGCTACGCCGCCGGCGACGCCCTCATTGCCGCCGGAGCCGTAGCCGGCCACGACATCACCTCCGAAGCCGCCATCACCAAGCTCATGTATCTCTTCAGCCTCGGCCTCTCCGCCCCCGAAGTCGCCGACCACTTCGGCTGCTCCATCTGCGGCGAACTCACCGCCTGACTCCCGCCATGACATTACGCATCCTCCTACCGATACTGCTCGCCCTGACGCTCGGTTCCTGCGTCGGCTCCTCAGGCCGACATGGGGCAGCCACCCTGGCGACAGGTGATATTGTCACCACAGATACGGTTTTTACGTTTGATTCGGAGTATCCCGTAGAGATACAGCATTCTGAGGGAAACATTTATGTCACGCTCCATGAATCCGATTCGCTTGTCTGCGTCATTTCAACCGCATCGAAAACCATAACCGATCGTTTCGGTAAAGCCGGACAAGGACCGGACGATTTCAGTTCTCTTGAATTTTTCGCCAACGCCGCTACACTTCCGGGTAAACCGCAATTTCTGGACTGCAATTCCGGTAAGACGTTCTCGCCTGACAGCGACGGGATATACCGGACCAACCGGCTTCCTGTATCATGGATCAGTCCGCTGAATAAATTCGGCGACAGATATGTCGGCAAAAAAGTCGGGAAACCTGACGTCTTCTTCTCGATTTTTGACAACACCGGTAATGAACTGCAGAGTGTTCCATATCCGTTCAGCCTCGCAGAAAGCACAAAATCGAAGATCAGCGGAAAAGAATACCTTCTTTCTCCATATGTCTTCGCCAACGGAGATAAAGGACGTATCATCGCCGCCATGTACTATGCGGATGCAGCTTTCGTCTATGACTCCATCGGCAACCTGCTCACCTCCATCAGTCTAAACACCGATAAAAACAGTAATATTAACGGAATGATCTGTGATGTCGTGGACAATCGCCCTTACACACGGTATAGGGGAGGATGCGCCATGGAGACAAGCTGTTTTATGAGGCTGTCGCATTACATTCCCGATCTTGAGCTTCAGGAGATGCGTCCCGAGCAATCCTGCCTGCTGGAATTTGACTGGGACGGTACACTCCTCAACATCTACAACATGGAAGAGGATATCGTCGCTTTCTGCATAGACCGCGACAGGACTATGTGGACCCTGAAAAGAGCCACAGACAACGATAATGAATACTATCACATTCTTCGCCAGACGCTAAATAAAGCTTCAGCATTATAACATCGTATTACTATCAGCCATATGACAAACAGGATATTTTTCCCCGCATTAGTATTCATTGCATTACTGGGCGCCTGTAGCGGGAATCACTCGAAAAGCGGCGATACTGATCAGATAGCTCTAAACGCTTCGGATTCATGCGTGATCGGTGGAGAGCCGGAAACCATCTGGCAATTGGACATCCACGGCAACCACGCCGCTGTTTATAATTCCAACGATTCAGGTTTTATCAGTGTATATTCCTATCCTGGATTCCGACATCTTTATTCTTATGGAAGAAGAGGTAACGGTCCCGACGAGTGGATATCAAAAATGTATGGCAGAAACGGCATCGGCGACGGACTGATGGCTTATGACATAATGAAAGCTGCTCTTTACCGTCTTGAGGTCACCGACTCAGCGATAAGCCGGACAGAAATAGCGTCACTCCCGCAACGCGATGGCCACACGGTCCCTTACGGACGGATCGACCGCATTGCCTTCGACCGATTTCTTGCCAAGGAAAACAATATGGACGGATCGCGTCTGGTCATCAGCGACTTGTCGGGCGACGCTCCATTGGCGGAGTATGCCGCGCAAATTAAATCCAACGGCAGAATCAAGGGATATCCTTTCGATGACTTTTTCTTTGCCGCCAGTCCGGAAAGAGTGCTTGTCGCATATGAGAATGCCGATTTAATTGACCTTCTTGATCTGAAAAACGGAAATCTGGAACTTGTCAAGCGTACAGGCACGCCGGTTGAAATAGACGCTGCGGCAGCCGGGAAAAGCGATAGAAGAAGATACGCGATGCAGGTCGTTGAGAATGGCAGCCGGTTCTTTATCCTGATTCCTACCGACGGTACTCTCACCAGTCATCTTATCCGTGTGATCGACAGTAATGGCAATGATGCCTGCAGCTATCTGCTCGATCGCGAAATCAACCACATAGCCTTCGACGCCAAAGGCCGACTGATAGCTACTGCCGAAAAGGAAGAAGCCAATGTCGCCTATACCTTCATTCTGCCCTCTGGACATCACGGAGAATAAACTCCATAAACGGGGCTTGCATGTTGACTCTACACGCAGGACTTTTTTTTGCGGGGGTAGAAGAAAATTTTGTAACTTTGCATCTTTGTAATTGTAACATTTACGAAAAGGTGGATACAAAGTATATCTTCGTGACCGGAGGAGTCGTGTCGTCGCTCGGCAAAGGCATCGTCTCCGCCTCGCTCGCCTGCCTGCTGGAAGCGCGCGGCTTCAGGGTCACCATCCAGAAATTCGATCCCTATTATAACGTTGATCCTGGCACGCTTAACCCTTACGAACACGGCGAATGCTACGTCACTGAGGACGGTCAGGAGACCGATCTCGACCTGGGACACTACGAGCGCTTCACCAACATGCGCACGTCGCGCGCCAACAACGTCACCTCGGGCCGCATATTCCAGAGCGTCATCGACAAGGAGCGCCGCGGCGACTATCTGGGCAAGACCGTGCAGATCATCCCCCATATCACCGACGAGATCAAGCGCGACATCAGGCTGCTGGGCGAAACCGGCCGCTATGACTACGTCATCACCGAGATAGGCGGCACTGTCGGCGACATCGAGTCGCTGCCGTTTCTCGAGAGCGTCCGTCAGCTGCGCTGGGAACTCGGCCGCGACAGCGTGACCATCCACCTCACCTACGTGCCCTATCTTCATGCCGCCAAGGAGCTGAAGACCAAGCCCACGCAGCACTCCGTGAAGCAGCTGCAGCAGCTCGGCATACAGCCCGACATACTCGTGCTCCGCACCGAAAAGGACGTGCCGCAGCCGATGAGGGTCAAGATAGCGCAGTTCTGCAACGTGGCTCCCGACGCCGTCATCCAGTCGATGGACTGCCCGTCGATCTACGACGTGCCCCTGATGCTCCACGCCCAGCATCTCGACGAGATCGTGATGCGGCTGACGGGCGAGCCGGTCAAGGGCGAACCCGACCTCAGCCGCTGGCGCACGTTCCTCGACCGCATGCACAGCGCCACCCGCGAGGTCAGAATCGGCCTCGTAGGAAAATACGTGGAGCTCCAGGACGCCTACAAATCAATATCCGAGGCCCTCGTTCACGCCGCCACCTACAATGACCTCAAGCTCCGCCTGACATATATCCACTCCGAGAAACTCGACGACAGCAATGCCGCCGAACTGCTTTCAGGCATGGACGGAGTGATCATCGCTCCCGGCTTCGGCCAGCGGGGCATCGAGGGCAAATTCTCCGCCCTGAAATGGCTTCGCGAGCACGACGTGCCCACACTGGGCATCTGCCTCGGCATGCAGTGCATGGTGATCGAATTCGCCCGCAACGTGCTCGGGCTTTCCGACGCCAACTCCACCGAAATGAATCCCTCCACTCACGACAACGTCATCGACATGATGGAGGAGCAGAAACATATCTCCAACATGGGAGGCACCATGAGGCTCGGAGCCTACGACTGCCGCCTCAAGCCGGGCTCCAGAGCCGCCGAGGCTTATGGCGTCACCGACATCCGCGAGCGTCACCGCCACCGCTACGAGTTCAACAGCGCCTACCGCAGCCGCTTCGAGGAAGCCGGACTGATGTGCACGGGCGAGAATCCCGCATCGGGCCTGGTGGAGGTCGTGGAGATGCCGTCGCGCCGATGGTGGATAGGCACGCAATATCATCCCGAATATTCGAGCACGGTGCTCAACCCGAGCCCTCTCTTCGTCGATTTCGTCAGAGCCGCCGCCGAATATTCAGCCGAAAACCACACTGAAGAATAAACAATAACCCTACAACACAACTCATACCGATGGACAAAAACACCGTACTGGGCATGCTGCTCATGGGAGCCGTAATACTCGGCTTCATGTGGCTCAACAAGCCCTCCGAAGAGGAGATAGCCCGCCAGCGTGAGATCGCCGAGCAGCAGGAAGCCGCCCGGATTGAGGCAGCACAAGCCGCCGAAGTGCTTACGCCTGACAGCGTCAGCGCCACCGAACGCGCCACAATTGCCTCTACAATCAGGCGCTTCGGCACCCTCGACTCAATTTCAGGAACCTACACCCTCGACGCGCGTGAGGCCCACCTGACGCTGTCGGCCGACGGCGCCATAGGCGGCAGCGTCGACACCGATTTCGGCCCCGTAAAGGCCGCCGACATACTGACGGCCGACTATCAGGGAATGTCGCAACAGGCGGCAGCCGCGGCAGTCAGCAACCTCAAGCAATCAATGGCAGCGGTAGCCCGCTATCAGGAATTCGCCCGCTACCTCAAGGGCGAGGAGCGCACCGTCACCCTGAAGAATCCCGACGTCACTCTTGAGATATCCACCAAGGGAGGCTCCATCAGCCGGGCATACCTCAACCAGTACAAGAGTTACGACTCCACTGCCCTGACGCTGATTGATCCGGCCACTGACGGCTACAGCTTCATGCTCACCACAGCCACGCAGCGCCTCGACACACGTGAATTCTACTTCACCCCGGTGGCCGAAGGGGACTCAGCAGTAACGATGCTTCTCGATCTCGGCGATGGAGCCCGCTGGGGACTGCGCTACTCCCTTCCGGCCAAAGGCTACACCGCCCGCATGGAGATCCTCCAGGAGGGCATGCAGAAGGTCATTCCGCCGAGCGTGGCCTCGATCGACTTCAACTGGCACCAGAAAATGCGTCGCGACGAGGCCGGACGCGTGTTTGAGGAGCGTAACAGCGCGCTTTACTACATGTTTGCCAACGGCGACGTCGAAAACCTCAATGAGGGCAGCACGGAGCGCAAGGAGGTGACAGAGCGTCTGAAATGGATCGCCTACAAAAACCAGTTTTTCTCCTCGCTCATCGTGCCCGACACTTACTTCACCACCGCTACCCTCGACAGCGAGCTCATAGAAAACAATCCCGATTACATCAAGGAGATGGACACCCAGGCCACGCTCGAATACTCTTCGGCGCAGCCCGCGCCTGCCGGTTTCACCTTCTTCTTCGGCCCCAACCTCTACCCCCTGCTCTCCGACCTGCAGGATGAGATCAATCCGGGCCAGAATCTGCATCTGACCAATCTCATACCTCTCGGCTGGGCGCTCTTCAGGTGGATCAACACTCTTATAATCATACCGATATTCACCTTCCTCGGAGGCTTCATCAGCAACTACGGCATCATAATCCTCCTTCTGACGGTATTCATAAAGATCATCCTCTTCCCATTCACCTACAAGAGCTTCATGTCGCAGGCCAAGATGAGGGTGCTCGCTCCCGAGATCAAGGAGATCAATGAGAAATGGCCCGGCCAGGAGAACGCCATGAAGCGCCAGCAGGAATCGATGGCTCTCTACAGCCGCGCCGGAGCCAACCCGATGTCGGGCTGCCTGCCGATGCTGCTGCAGCTCCCGATCCTCGTGGCGATGTTCAATTTCTTCCCGTCGGCCATCGAGCTGCGCGGCGAGCCGTTCCTCTGGGCCAAAGACCTCTCGGCCCCCGACGCCATAGTGAGCTGGACCGCCAACATTCCATTCATTTCCTCGACCTTCGGCAACCACATCAGCCTCTTCTGCCTGCTGATGACCGTGGTCAACATCGTCTACACCCATATCAACATGCAGTCGCAGCCCGGAGGCAACTCCATGCCCGGCATGAAGTGGATGATGTATCTGATGCCCGTGATGTTCCTCTTCTTCTTCAACAACTATGCCGCCGGACTGAGCTGCTACTACTTCCTCTTCCTGCTCATCACCATCCTGCAGACCTACCTGTTCCGCAAGTTTGTCGACGAGGAGAAGGTACGCGCCACCATGCGCGAGAACGCCAAGAAGCCCCGCAAGAAAGGCTTCTGGGCCACCAAGCTCGAAGAAGCCCAGAAACAGCAGCAGGCCATGCTCCGCGAGCAGCAGCGCCGCGCGGGGGGCAAACGCAAGTGACGGCCCATCACCTGAAATCCAATCTTTTTAATATCTCACGATATGCTCAACAACAAAATTCAGGATGCGCTCAACGCGCAGATCAATGCCGAGTTCTGGTCGGCCTACCTGTATCTCTCGATGTCGATGCACTTCGAGGCCGAGGGCCGCGCTGGCATCGCCAACTGGTTTGCCATCCAGTTCAAGGAGGAGCAGGCCCATGCCCAGATCTTCATGAACTACATCAATCAGCGCGGAGGACGCGTCGTGCTCAAGCCTATAGCCGAGGTGCCCACACAGTGGGAATCGCCTCTCGCCGCCTTCGAGGCCACTCTCCAGCATGAGACCAAAGTGACAGCCCTGATCAACGAGCTCTTCGCCCTGGCAGAGCAGGAGAAGGACTACGCTACCCGCGACCGTCTGGCATGGTTCGTGTCGGAGCAGGTCGAGGAGGAGGACAACTGCCGCCAGCTCATCGACAAGTTCAAGCTCATCGGCGACAACGGCATGGGCCTCTACATGCTCGACCAGGAGCTCGCCGCACGCACGTACACGGAGCCCTCGCCTCTCGCGGCCGAGTAAGAGACTCTCTGCCCACAGAGCAGCGATTTTTAAGATCAGACACCGGGCGACTGCAAGGGATAACACCCATGCAGCCGCCCGGATTCATATTGCCACCCGGATTCAGCTCCAGCCTCCCCCAAGAGCTTTGTAGAGATTGATAAGCGCGAGATATTCGTCGCGCAGGGCATTGCTTACGCCTATCTGCGCTTCGAAATAACGCCGCTGGGCATCGAGCACGTCGATATAGTTGAGCGTCCCGCCACGATATTGCAACCATGCGAGCTTCACGTATTTGGCAGCAGCGTCGCGCAGCTCCATCTTCACCCGGTGGTTATCATGATACTTGTTGTAGGCCACGATCGAGGTATTGACCTCCGTGAAAGCGCCTATGACAGCCTTCTCATAGTCAAGACGGCTCTGGTCGTAGGCCGCGATCATAGCCTGATACTTGCGCTTCTTGCGTCCGAAGTCAAAGATCGGCCCGGTGATCTGGGCGAGGGTATAGGTGAACGGCGACTTGAAGAAATCCTTCAGCCCGTCGTTTTCCAGACCGGGGGTGAACCCTATGCGCAGAGAGGGGAAACGGTCGGCGTAGCTCACGCCCACATCGGCCATCGCCGCCTTGAGGCGCATCTCCGCCGCCCGCAGGTCGGGACGGCGCCGGAGCAGGTCGGATGGCACTCCGGCCGGAAGTTCGGCCGGCATCTCCGTGCCAAAAGGCGACGGCCGCCCGTCGAGCACCTCGTGGGGATATTCGCCCATCAGCGTGGTAAGATTGTTGCGCATCGACGTCACGCGAAGCTCCAGATCAGGTATGAGCGACGCCGTGGTCGAATACTCCACTTTCGCTTGCTGGTAGACCGTCTCCGACGTCAGTCCCCCCTCAAACCTGAGGCGCGCCTGTTCGAGCGACTCCTTGCGCGTCAGCAGAGTGCGGCGCACGATGTCGAGCTCGTTTTCGAGCGACAGGAGCCTGAAATAGGCCGTGGCGACCTCGGCGATCACCGTCATGCGCATGGCGCGGTAATCCTCCACCGACGCCGCATAGCGGGCTTTGCCGGCATCCTTGGCGCGTATCATTGATCCCCAGAGATTCACCTCCCACGTGATCGGCAGCTTCAGATCATGCTCCGGATCCTTGGTCAGCTCTCCGCCGTTGTACTTGTTGGTCTCATAGCTGTAGGCCACATTGACACCTACCTGAGGCCACATCTCGGCCACTGCCACGCCATAGAGATGGCGCGACTGTTCAACGCGGGCCGCAGCCTTGAGAATGTCGCGGTTGTTGTCGAGCGCTATCCTCATGATCTTCGTCAGAGTGGAGTCGGCATAGAACTCCCACCATTTTATGTCGGCTATCGACATCGAGTCGGCCTTGGCATAGCCCTCAGCGCCCTCTACAAACGTGTCGGGCATATCCACTCTGGCAGCGGGGAGATCCTTTGTGCCTGAGCAGGAAGCGAGCATAGCGCCTGCGAGTGCTGCGAATATTATGTTTTTCATATTTCAGTCCGATAAGTTGAGGTTTACGTTTATTTTGGTGCGGCGCCTGTGGTTGCGGTATCGTCAGCAGGCAGAGCTTTCTGAAGCTGAGGCCGGCGCCGGCCGAAGAGCCTGTTGACGGCCACGAAGAAAAACGGCACGAACACGATACCGACCGTTATGGCCACACCCATGCCGAAGAACACTCCGGTGCCGATGTCGCGGCGCGCCCCGGATCCGGGACCGCTGGCGATCACCAGCGGCACCAGTCCGAGCATGAACGCAAGCGAGGTCATCACGATCGGGCGGAAACGGAGCCGGGCCGCTTTGAGAGCCGCCCTGACGGCATCAACGCCGCGGTCGGTCTCCTCCTTGGCGAACTCGACAATCAGGATGGCGTTTTTGGCCACAAGACCCACGAGCATCACCAGTCCGATCTGGAAATAGATATTGTTTTCGAGTCCGCATATCCATATGCCCAGATAGGCGCCGACACCCGCGATGGGAAGCGACAGTATCACTGCCAGAGGCACCGACCAGCTCTCATAGAGCGCCGCGAGGAAGAGAAACACGAAGAGAAACACCAGTCCGAGCACAAGTCCCGTATTGCCGCTCTCATGCTTCTGCTGATACGATAGGCCGCTCCATTCCACCCCGATATTCGGCGGCAGATGCTCCCTGACGATCTCTTCAAGCGCATCCATCGCCTCGCCGGTGCTGTAGCCGCGGCCCGCTTCACCCGACACGGTGGCCGAGCTGAACATATTGAAGCGGCCGATCGTGCCCGGGCCGGTAGTGTAGCTCGACGTGCCGAGCGACGACACCGGCACCATCGTGCCGTCGGCGCTCTTCACGAAAAAGAGGTCGATGTTCTCGCGTCGCGCACGATATGGTGCATCGGCCTGTATGTAGACACGGTATATGCGGTTGAACATATTGAAGTCGTTGACATATATCGAGCCTGTGAAGGCCTTCATAGTCGAGAATATGTCACTCACCGGTATGCCGAGCATTTTGGCCCGGTCGCGGTCGACATCGAAATAAAGCTGCGGAATATCGGCCTGCATCGAGGTCGACAGATCGGCTATGGCTCTTGACTTCGACGCATAGTGGCGCAGGGTGTCGACTGCATGCTGCAGGTCGGCATAGGAAGCGTCGGCACGAGCCTCAAGCACCATCTCGAAGCCCCCCGAACTGCCAAGTCCCGGAATGATCGAGGGCGTGAACACGTAGACCTTGCATTCGGGATACTCCGCCAGCGCGTCGTGCACCCGGGCGCGCACCTCGGCTATGTCATCAGATTTACGCTCGCCCCACGGCTTGAGTATTACCGTCAGCTGCGAGTGGGCCTGGTTGGAGCCTACGCGCGGCGAGGATCCGGTGACGTTGAGCACATATTCCACGTCGGGATCCGCCAGCAGATAGGCCATGGCCCTCTCGGTCACCTCTCGGGTGCGCTCTATCGTGGCGCCCTCGGGCAGTTCGAGCTCCACGCTGAAATATCCCTGATCGTCCTGCGACATGAAGCTGCGGGGCATCAGCGCGTTCATCACGTAGATAAACACAAGCGCCAGCCCGAAGGCAGCATACATGCGCTTCGGATGCGACAGAGTGCGGGCTATGGCGCGCCCGTAGAAGCGGTTGCCACGCCAGAGCCACAGATTGATGCGGCGGAATATCTTCGCCTTGCGGCCATGCGATGGCCGCAGCAGCTTGGCGCACATCACCGGCGAGAGCGTCAGGGCTACAACCGTCGATATCACCACCGACACGGCGATTGTCACCGTAAACTGGCGGTAGAGCTGTCCGGTGATGCCGGGCAGGAAGCTTACAGGCACAAACACCGCGCAAAGCACCAGCGACATCGCTATCAGCGCGCTTCCGAGATTCTTCATCGCCTTCGCGGTTGCCTCCGCGGCCGGGATCTTCTCGGCATTCATGATACGGTCCACGTTCTCCACCACCACTATGGCGTCGTCGACCACAATGCCTATGGCGAGTATGAGGCCGAGCAGAGTGAGCATGTTGAGCGAGAAACCGAAAATGAGCATGACTCCGAACGTGCCCACGAGCGATATCGGCACGGCGATGACCGGTATTAGCGTGGCGCGCCAGTTCTGAAGCGACAGGAACACCACCGCTATCACCAGCAGCAACGCCTCGAAAAAGGTGCGGTAGACATGATGGATCGACTGCTCGATATACGTAGTCATGTCGAACGGTATCTCATACGTAATGCCCTCGGGGAAGTTGCGGGCTATCGTCTCCATCTCGCGCTTCACGGCCTCGGCCACCTCCATGGCGTTGGAGCCGGGGAGCATGTTGATGTTGATGACGGCCGCATTGCCTCCGTTGATACCGCTCTCGGTTGCGTAGCTCGAAGCTTCGAGCGATATCCTCGCCACATCGCGCAGACGTATCATCGAGCCGTCGTTGCCGGCCCGGAGCACGATATCCTCAAAATCCTCGACCGTCGACAGGCGGCCACGGGCTATGATTGGCATAGTCACGTCGATATCCGTCATAGGAGCCTGTCCGAGAGTGCCGGCGGCCGACTCGCGGTTCTGATCCTTCAGTGCGTTCTGCACATCCTTGACTGTCAGTCCGAGATTGGCAAGCTTGTCGGGCTCCACCCATATCTGCATGGCATAGTAGCGGCTTCCGACATTGCTCACGCTGCCCACGCCGGGAATACGGCGTATCGGGTCTATGACATTGAGGGTGGTATAGTTGCTCAGATACACCTCGTCGAACTTCGGATCGTCGCTCATCACGGTGATGGTCAGCAGCCGGCTCGCCGTTTCCTTCGACACCGAGATGCCGTTCTGCACCACTTCGGCCGGAAGCCTTGCCTCGGCCTTCTTGATACGGTTCTGTATATCCACGGCGGCAAGCTCCGGATCGACATCTATGTCGAATGTCACCAGCGCCGAGAATCCTCCTGAATTGGAGCTTGACGACGACATGTAGATCATGCCGGGAGTGCCGTTAAGCTCCTGCTCGATAGGCGTGGCCACAGCCTGGGTGACAGTCATGGCGTCGGCTCCGGGGTAGGAAGCGGTGATCTTCACCACCGGAGGCACTATCTGCGGATACTGGTCGACCGGGAGCATCACCAGGCCGATAAGACCCACGATGAATATCACAATCGAAACTACGATCGAGAATACGGGGTGGACGAGAAAGAAATTCCTACGCATATCAGCCCTCCTTTTCGGGTGCCGGCACACTGTCGGCCGGCGGGTTTATGTTTACTGCGGGAACAGAATCGGCCGGCGCCTCGATGGCGTCTACTTTCATGCCGTGCGAGAGCTTGTGGTAGCCTTCCACCACGATCTTCTCGCCCTTGGCCAGACCGCGCTCCACAATGATATTGTTGCCCGACTGCGGCCCGATCTCCACGAAGCGTTTCTCCACCACGCCGTCGGGACGCACCACAAACACATACGCGCCGTTTTTCTCTATCACGAGAGCCTTGTAGGGGATCTCGACGGCATTCTCGCGCACGTCGAGGAGCACCTTCACCTTCGTGAACTCTCCCGGAAGCAGGCTGCGGTCGGGGTTGGGCATCTCGGCGCGCACGGAGAAGGTGCCGGTCTTCGGATCTACCTGCGGATCAGCGAAGTCCACCAGCCCCTCATAGGGATACTGCGAGCCGTCGGCCAGCGTCACGGTCACATACGAATTCCATTTGCGGCTCGGATCGTCGCTGCCGAGATTGACATTGCGGTCCTTGCCGCGCAGATAGTCGAGAGCGGTCATCGAGAAGTCGACACGCACGGTATCGCTCTTCACCACCGTGGCCAGCAGCGACTTGCCGCCCGACGGCCCGACGAGTGTGCCTATGTCGGCCACACGCTCGGAGATATATCCGGCGATGGGCGACGACACCCGCGTGTAGCTCAGCGTCAGCTCAGCCTGGGTGAGATCGGCCTGGCTGACTGTCACCTCCGCCATAGCCGATTCGTAGGCGGCCGTGGCATTGTCGAGATCGAGCTGCGAGGCGGCATTCTGGGCATAGAGAGGGGTTATGCGGTCAAGATCGTGCTTGGCCTTGCGGGCCTGGGCCTGAGCCTTGTTGAGGATGGCGCGGGCCTTGTTGACGTGGGCCTGATAGAGCTTAGGGTCAATTATGAACAGTGTCTGACCCTTGTCGATATGCGAACCTTCCTTGAAACACATCTTTTCAAGATAGCCCTCCACGCGGGCATGTATCTCGACAAACTGCTGGGCACGTATGCGGCCCACATACTCGCCGTAGATGTTCACGTCGCCGGTGGTCACGGTCTCTACCTCCACACGAGGCAGCGGGGGCTCCTGGGTGCGCGGACGCATGATAAACCCCGCCACGGCAACGATTATGAGCGCTGTCAGGATGACAGAGAGCCACGCAATACGCCGGCGTCGGGTGCCTCCTGCTTTGCGGAGCAGGGATTTCAGGCTGATATTTCGGAATCTTTCCATCGCGTCAGTCATTCAATGTTTTAGTGTGATTAATGAAATGCGGAAGGGCCGGCACAAGATTAACGCCGGGCGTTTCTTCCCGCACTAAACAACAATCTGCCGCGTGAATATGTTTGATGCCTTGCGGCATGAAACCGCATAACGGCTGTTAAACAATCCGAACAAATCAAAACATGGCCCCCTGACGGCGGGATCTCCCCGGCGCAGGCGGCCATGCTCCTTTCTCATGGTGAGAAGAGCGAATGTCTACTGAAGCTCTCTTTTGCGGCGCTCGCGCTCTTTTCGCAGCGAATTTTCGATATTTTCTATTTCCTGTTTCTGAAGCTCTGTAGATTTGTCGGATATCATTTTTACGACGTTGTTGCCGCGCCGGATCGTCTCTGCCTGACGGCGTGCCTCTGCAGCCTGACGGCGCGCCTCCGCAGCTTGCTCCATAGCCTGACGACGTGCCTCCGCGGCCTGACGACGTGCCTCCGCGGCCTGCAGCTGGGCCTGACGGCGAGCTTCGGCTGCCTCACGGCGCGCCTCGGCCGACTCTCCGTCGATCACCACCACGTTGCCGTCGCCGCCGTAATACATGCCGTCAGATCTCTGCTGCGAGATGAGCAGCAGACGCTTGCGGCCTTTGAGCGACAGGCTGTAGTTGGTGCGCACTCCGCTGTCGTCAAAGCTCATCATAAGCTTCTTGGGTTCAAGGCTGTATTGCTGCGCCTCCTTCTGATGGCCCATGAGCTTTGACTTCACCTGGGCAGCTACCGCGGGCTGAATGTATATGCGGTAGCGGGCATTGGTCAGGCGGCCGCCGTTGGGCTCGCGGTTGACCACGGCGCTCACCTCCGCCTTGCTCGATCCGGAAGCGAGGTTGATCAGATCCTGATGCCAGGGCTTCTGGGCGTATGCAGTCAGAGATATGCCAGCGCATACGATTAACGATATGATTGATTTACTCATGATCACTGGTAATTATGCATTTCTATCTTTCTCATTTCCATCTCGAAATCCATCTCCTCCACTTCAAGGATGGTCTCGGTGATCTCTTGGGCCACCTCACCGGGATTGGTGATTCTGTGGCCGTCGCGTATCACGTAGGTCTCCTCCGTCAGTGTTCCCGAGTCGGCTATGGTGGAGGCCAGCATCGAGGTGTCGCACGGAGAGCGGAGAGCGCTGACGCTGATTATGGCCATGGCTGCCGCGGCTGCCACCGAACTGATCCATACCACCGCCTTGCCTCGCCGACGGGGCGAGGGGAGAGCCGACACTTGCATGCCGGCGGCATACCAGGCGAACATGGGGCGATAGCGCTCCAGGCGGCGCGGCAGGCGCTTGCTTTCGGCGAAAAACCGCTCCAGGGCGGCCTCCTCATCGAGACTGGTGAAGCCGTCGAAGAACCGCTGCAGCAGCCGGTCGATGTCGTTGATGTCGATTTCAGTCATAGATGCGTGTATAAATGTCGCGGATACGGCGGCGGGCTCTTGAGAGCGCCGTGCGCACGGCTCCTGTGGTTGATGATGATATTGCGGCTATCTCCTCGATCTCCATGCCGTCGATATGGCGCATGCGGAGCACAGCCTGCTCTACGGTAGGGAGCATGTCGACAGCCCGGAGGAGCGTCTGGAAGTCGTGGTCTCCGGCGTCGTCGGCCGCCCGGTCGGCGAGCTCGTCGAGCGTGGCGCGGGGATGGAAGCTCCTCAGGCGTGTCAGACATACGCGGCGCACCGTCACCAGCGCCGGAGCATCAAACGAGGCGTATTCGTCGAGCCGCTCGCGGTAAAACCATAGCTTGAGAAGCGCGTCCTGCACAGCGTCGGCCGCGTCGTCGGGGTCGCCCAGCAGGCGTCGCGCCTCGCTGAGCAGGCGCGGACGCACACGTCGGGCTTCTTCTTCAAAACGCTCTCTTTGCATGCCTTGACTGATCGTGGATAGCTTGCGTCGGTGGATATGATTATTCTATAGCAGGGCGGCCGCTCCCGGCCGCCCGCGAGTCATCGGCCGATGTGGATGTTGTCGGTGTACGAGCCGCTCAATGTGGCCATCCCCGGCTTCGAATAGCACCTGATCTCGGCACTGCTGCTCGAACAGCTGGCATTGATGCTTCTCACGGCGTAGCACTCCACTTCGGCCGTCGAGGAGGCGCTCACCGTCAGGTCGAGTGCCTTGAGATTGCGGGCCTCGATCTCCGATGTGCTTCCGGCCGACATGGTGGCTTTGCTGCATTTTCCGGCAAGCTTTACGTCGCCGGTCGACGTGGCCTCCACTCTCAGGATCTCCACGGCCATGTCGCTAACCCTCACGTCGCCGGTGGAACGGCTCTTGATCCGGGCATCCTCGGCCGAGAGATTGTCCACCTTCACATCGCCTGTCGACGATGAGGCGAGCGATGCGATCTCGGTGGTGACGCTTCCGACTGTGATGTCGCCGGTGGAATTCGAATGAAGCATGGCATTCTCACGGCCCTTGACGGATGATACCGTGATGTCGCCCGTGGAGTTGGCGGTCAGATATACGTTTCCGGCCTGAAGCTTGTTGGCGGTGATATCGCCGGTGGAATTGCTGACGAGCTTCATGTGCTCTCCGGTGGTAGTGACCGAACCCATGTGGATGTCGCCGGTGGAGTTGGTGATGAAGGAGTAGTTGTTGCCCTGTCCGTTAAGCGGCGATTTGATGGTGATGTCGCCGGTGGAGTTGGTCAGGAAATCGTTGACAGCGGGCGCGCTGACTATCATCTTGGCCGTATAGTTGCCGTTGATGTTGAGATTGACTCCGCTTTTCCAGCTGACGGTGAGGGAGCTGCCCGACGATGTCACCTGTATGTAGTCGATGAGGTTGTCGGGGGCGTAAAGCTTGACGCTCTTCGGACCGACGGTATACTCGATGTCGATGGTGGTGTTGGTGACAAGCTTGGTGAAGTCGGGGCAGCTGACGACGCGGCTGACGTAGGTCTTCGACGGAACGACTTTGATGCGTGTGGCGGCTGCCGAGGGAATAGCCGCTACTATGAGAGCCAGAGCGGCTGCAAGCGATATGATACGTTTCATAGGATGATGGTTGTTTTTTGTTTCAGGTAGCGGAGGAGGGGGACGGTCCATGGAGCCGCCCCCGGCTTCCGCATCAGGTAAAACTATCTGTTATGAAAAAAGCTGTTCACCCTTATGACGCGACAGGGCGGCCGAATGTTACATCGCCGCCCTGATTTTTTTCTTTATTCCGTGATTTTTCAGAATTCGTAGCCCACGGTGGCCGATGCCAGGCGCCCGCGCTTCACTCCGAAGTCGCTCCTGGTCAGGCGCAATATGCCGTAGCTGAACGATGCGCCGACGTAGTAGCGGCCCCATACGTAGCCTACGCCGGCGCGTATGTCGAGGTCGGTGCCGTAGTCGCCGTAGAGCGGACGGGCGGTAGTGCCCTGGAATATCTTTCTGGGGCCGTCGCAGCTGAAGTGGGTGTAGAAACGGAAATCGAACTGCGGCCCTGCGAACACTCTCAACGAACACTGTAAGAATATATCCTGTATGATGATTGCCTGCGAAAGTGTCGCCTCAGGCCGACACATCCCGTTCAATACCGCAAAGTTAGCAAAAATCTGTAAATCGCAAGCCCTTCCCCGAAAATATTCACTAACTTTGCAGTCCGTAAAACGTTAATTCATAAAAACTCACAGCAATACTTATGTCAATCGACAGCATCATCGCCCAGGCTGTGGCCAAGGCAGTCAAGCAGCTCTACGGCATCGACGCGGATCCCGGATCGATCACGCCGGCTCCCACCCGCAAGGAATTCGAAGGCAATCTGACAGTAATGGTGTTCCCCTTTGTCAAGGCCGCACGCAAGAGCCCGGAGCAGACAGGCGCCGAGATAGGCCAGTGGCTTGTCGACAACGAGCCGGCAGTCGACCGCTTCAATGTCATCAAGGGATTTCTCAACATAGTAATCGAGCCGGCCTTCTGGTCGTCGGTGCTTGAGCACATCGCCTCGCAGCCCCACTACGGCATCCGCGAGACCACGGCCGACAGTCCGCTCGTCATGGTGGAGTACTCCTCGCCCAACACCAACAAGCCCCTCCACCTGGGCCACCTCCGCAACATATTGCTCGGATGGAGCCTCTCGCAGATACTCGCCGCGTGCGGCAACCGCGTGGTGAAGACCAACATCGTCAACGACCGCGGCATCCACATCTGCAAGTCGATGCTCGCCTGGCAGAAGTGGGGCGACGGTGTCACCCCCGAGAAGGCCGGCAAGAAGGGCGACCATCTCATCGGCGACTTCTACGTGCTCTTCGACAAGCATTTCAAGGCCGAAGTAGCCGACCTCATGGAGAAAGGCATGACCAAGGAGGAGGCCGAAGCCGCATCGCCCCTGATGCAGGAGGCCCGCGCCATGCTCCGCCGCTGGGAGGCCAGGGATCCGGAAGTGCGCGCCCTCTGGGAGACGATGAACAGCTGGGTCTACGACGGATTCGACCAGACCTACCGCCGCATGGGAGTGGGCTTCGACAAGATCTACTACGAGAGCCAGACCTACCTCGAAGGCAAGGAGAAGGTGCTCGAAGGGCTCGCCGCCGGCAAGATGTACCGCAAGGACGACGGATCGGTGTGGGCCGACCTGACCGCCGACGGACTCGACCATAAGCTGCTCCTCCGCTCCGACGGCACCTCCGTCTACATGACCCAGGATATCGGCACGGCCAAGCTCCGCTACCAGGACTATCCCATCGACCGGATGATCTACGTCGTGGGCAACGAACAGAACTACCACTTCCAGGTGCTCTCGCTGCTGCTCGACCGCCTCGGATTCAAGTGGGGCAAGGATCTCGTCCACTTCTCCTACGGCATGGTGGAGCTCCCCGAGGGCAAGATGAAGAGTCGCGAGGGCACGGTGGTCGACGCCGACGACCTCATGGAGGAGATGGTCAATACGGCGCGCCAGGTAAGCATGGAGCTCGGCAAGCTCGACGGATGCACCCCCGCCGAGATCGACGACATAGCCGAGACCGTAGGCATGGGAGCCCTCAAATACTTCCTGCTCAAGGTCGACCCCCGCAAGAACATGACATTCAACCCCAAGGAGTCGATCGACTTCAACGGCAACACCGGCCCCTTCATACAGTACACCTACGCCCGTATCCGCTCGGTGCTCCGCAAAGCCGGGGAGGCGGGCATGGCCACCGAAGGATATCTCGGAGTGAAGCCAGGAGAGCGCGAGATCACCCTCATACAGCGCCTCGCCGACTTCCCCGCCACGGTGGAGGAGGCCGGACGCTCCTACAGCCCCGCGCTCATAGCCAACTATGCCTACGACCTGGTGAAGGAATACAACCAGTTCTACCACGACTGCTCCATCCTCAAAGAGGAGGATCCCGCCGTCAGGGCCATGAGGCTGACGCTCTCGCGCATGACCGCCGACACCGTGCGCACCGCCATGGGGCTGCTCGGCATCCGCGTGCCCGAGCGCATGTAAGGGCGCTCCTCTCCTCTGGCATGATATTTGCAGCTTAAACATCAAAACACATATCCAACCAACACATCAGTTAAGACAATGAACAACTATCCCGACTATTACAATGGCGGCAGCGGCAATCCCCAGCCCGCCGTCGGCGCACTCGACGCCCGGGTGTCGCAGGTCATGAAGCGCGTCTACCTCAAGATGTTCCTCGGCCTGCTCGTCACCGCACTCGTCAGCTTCTTCTGCGCAGGATCGCCCGCAGTGCTCTCCTTCTACGCCCAGCACTCCTGGCTCATCTGGGGCCTCTTCATCGCCGAGCTCGTGCTCGTATTCGCCATCTCGGGCGGCATCAGCCGCATGCAGTCGTCGACCGCCACGGCTCTCTTCTTCCTCTTCGCCGTGATCAACGGCCTGGCCCTCTTCCCCATCTTCCTCGTCTACACCCACGTGTCGATAGCCAAGACATTCTTCATCACCGCCGGCACGTTCGGCGCCATGAGCATCTACGGCTACTTCACCACCAAGGACCTCACCCGCTGGGGATCATTCCTGATGATGGCTCTTATAGGCCTGATCATCTGCACGGTCATCAACATCTTCTGGGCCAACTCCACCTTCGACTGGATCATCTCCGGTCTCGGAGTGCTCATCTTCGTGGGGCTCACCGCGTGGGACACCCAGAAGATCAAGCAGTGGGCCGCTGCAGCCCCCTTCGAGGCCACCGGCAAGCTCGCCACCCTCGGCGCCCTCAGCCTCTACCTCGACTTCATCAACCTCTTCCTCTACCTCCTCCGCTTCTTCGGCAACAGCCGCGACTGACCGCGCCCGACGCCGACCCATCACCCGCGCCGCGCCCTGACACCCGCTGTCACGGCGCGGCGCCCTTTTATCCCAGAGCCTCTCCCTGCGGCTCATCTACGAAGAAGCCGGGCGGAGCCCCTCTATTACCCCACCAAGGCGCGGCTACGCCCGCCATGGAGGGGCTTACAAAAGTAGCGTGGTCTCCGACCACTCCCGATGACGATGGCTGACGGTACAGATCCGGCGCATGCACAGAACACGGCAGCCTGCCCGAAGATCGAAGAGCTATGGATTGATCGCGGCTGACGGCTTCGAGGGCCCTATCCCATCCGGGAAGCCGCGGCAGACGGCAGAGGTCGGAGACCTCGCAACCTCGGTTAACCCCGCCATGGCGCGCGGAGCGACACCTTGGTGGGGAGAGTTCAAACAACTGATTATATGTGACCTGTAGGGATGCACCATGGTGCATCCGTCGATTTCATGGCCCATAAATCGCGTTGTCGGATGCACCATGGTGCATCCCTACTATGTTGATATTGGTAATATGCGCTGAATAGTTACTGCCGCTGACCGCCCGGCATGATGCTATGACTCCGCCATCTCTTTTCCATATTTGGAAAGTATTTGCTGACTATTTCGAGCCGAGGTTATAGGCTGACAGTCCTTCTGTATGAAGATTTTTCGAAGAGGCATCTTTTTTGCGGGATGAGAGAAAATGTGTAACTTTGGGGCATGAACCGGATCGCCATGAAGCGCACACTTCTCTACATAATCGCCATAACGCTGCTTGCGGCCGCCGGATGCTCGCGCATCAGCCGCAACCCCGACCTGCTGCGCGCCGACGCGCTGACAGCCACCGACCCGCGCGCGGCGCTCCGGCTGCTCGACTCGCTCCCCTACGCCGACCTCTCCGAGACCGACCGCCACTTCCGCGACCTCCTCAGCGTCAAGGCCGCCGACAAGGCATATATCACCCCTGACAGCATGGCTGTGGCTAAACTTGAAGATGCTGCGTCATACTTTGGCGGCACAGACTGCGAGGCGGAGGCTAATTACTATCTCG
>ERZ825324.2201-NODE-2201-length-21081-cov-2.795016_pt1 | contig 21081 bp, 18 predicted proteins | sample MGYA00519859_ERZ825324 | MGnify/ENA primary metagenome ERZ825324 (study PRJEB31778, sample SAMEA3449198) | human gut metagenome | biome: human gut; feature: human-associated habitat; material: faeces | place: United Kingdom | collected 2010/2012 ... | reverse complement strand
ATTAGTTTAAATGACTGAAGCTAAAACGAAATCCGATCAGACATCTCTAAGCTTAGATCTTCAGATCAACAACAGTGATCTGTCCAGTTTGGTCGGACCGTTGGATTCGAATTTGGCCCAGCTGGAAAATTTCCTTAACGTGGAAATTTCCCGCCGCGGCGCGTCTTTCGGAATTAAGGGAACACAGGCAAATTGCCGCAAAGCCATTCAAGCTTTGACGGACTTGGCTGCCATCGCTGAGCGCAAAAGTGATGAGCTGACGGCAGAAGATATTCAGCTCTATCTTGTGGGTCAAAATGCGCCTGCTGAAGAGCTGGCTGCAGAAGAGCCTGTTCCCGAGCTTCGCACCAACCGTAAGGGACTTCAGGGACGCACGCCGATGCAGCGGACTTATATTCGCAACATCCTTTCCCACGACGTTTCCTTCGGTATCGGACCGGCCGGCACCGGCAAGACCTACTTAGCCGTTGCGGCCGCTGTCAGTGCATTTGAAAAAGGCGAGGGCGAAAGAATCGTATTGACCCGTCCGGCGGTTGAAGCGGGAGAAAAGTTAGGTTTTCTTCCCGGAGATTTGAGTCAGAAGGTTGACCCTTACCTGCGCCCGCTCTATGACGCTTTGTTCGATTTGCTGGGCACGGAAAAGACACAGCGCCTGCTTGAAAAGCAGAAAATTGAAATTGCGCCTTTAGCCTACATGCGCGGCCGTACTTTGAATGCTTCTTTTGTTATTCTTGACGAAGCCCAAAATACAACTCCGGAACAGATGAAAATGTTTCTGACGCGTATCGGCTTCGGCTCCAAAGCAGTCATTACGGGAGACGCCTCCCAGATCGACTTGCCGAGAGGTCAGAGAAGCGGGCTGATCGAAGCCTCGCACATTCTTCAAGATGTTCGAGGAGTCTCTATGACTTATTTCACTTCGGTCGACGTGGTTCGTCATCCCCTTGTTGCTCGTATTGTTGAGGCCTACCAAAAAGCCGAGAAGAGAGAATACCAACATGCGTAAACCCCATGTTTTGAGCCTTTCCGTTCAAAATCTTGCTCATTTTCCCCAGCTTCCGTCCAGAAGCAAAATTCAGCGCTGGATCAGCCGAGCTTTGGAAAACGACGCACAAATTACCGTCCGTTTCGTTGAAGAAGAAGAGGGCAGAGAGCTCAACAAAACATACCGGGGTAAGGATTACGCCACCAACGTTTTGACATTCGATTATCAGGTTGAGCCTGTCGTGGAGGCCGACCTGGTAATCTGTGTGCCCGTGCTCGAAAAAGAATCCAAGGATCAAAATAAAACCTTGGAAGAGCACATGGCGCATCTTCTCGTTCACGGCACCTTACATGCGCAGGGCTATGACCACATGAACGACGAAGAAGCCGAGGTTATGGAGCAGAGAGAAACCGACGTTTTAGTTGATCTGGGCTTTGATGTTCCGTATCCTGACAGAAACTACACGCCTCAGCCGCTGGCTTAGGTTCATCAATTTAGCGAAATCTGTACTTAGAAATGGCGGACCACAAGACTGACGAACCCAAAGAGAAGAATTTTTTTGAGAAGCTGTCGGATCGATTTTTTCATGATGACGCGCCTGAGACTCAAAAAGAACTCCTTGATGATCTTCATATTGCCCACGACAGAAAACTTCTGACAGACGACGGCATGCACATGATTGAAGGTGTCATGCGCGTCAACAGTCTGCGCGCAGAGGATTTGATGGTTCCTCGGACACAGATGATTGTGATCGACATTTCCGAGAACTCTCAGGATTGGATCAAACAAGTCATCGCAGCGGGTCACTCTCGTTTTCCCGTCATTGACGGAGATAAAGACAACGTTCTTGGAATTCTTCTGGCAAAAGACTTGCTGCGCCTTTTCATCAATCCTGAGTACGAGATTCGTCAGCATTTAAGACAGGCCGTGTTCGTGCCTGAAAGCAAACCGGCCGATGTCCTTCTGAAAGAATTCCGTCTCAAACGCAACCACATGGCTTTAGTGGTTGATGAATTCGGTTCGGTTTCCGGTCTGATTACGATTGAAGACGTCTTGGAAGAGATTGTCGGAGAGATTGACGACGAGTATGACGTTGTTAACGATGCTTCCGACATCGTCGCAATCGGCGGATCTCGCTGGCGTGTCAAGGCAAGTACTCATATCAACGAATTCAACCGCGTGTTCGGAACACATTTCTCTGATGACCGCTTTGAAAGTGTGGGCGGCCTCGTGAGCGATGAACTGGAACACGTTCCTCAGGTCGGAGAGTCCGTTGTCCTGCAGGGTTTCCGATTTGTCGTGACGAAGGCATTGGCTCGTCAGGTCAAGATGCTCACGGTTGAGAAGCTGGAGCCGGAGCAGACAGAGCAGCAACCGGCGAAAGCCTAATAACCGCTCAATAACGTGAAGAAGTTCCTTCCGTTCTTAATCGCCCTATTTGCCGGCATTGCGCAAGGGTATTCTCTGGCGCCGGCAAATGAGTGGCTGCAGCTGGCGGCTTTAGCCGTCCTGTTTTTTATTTTTGCGGGCCTCCGCACCGCTAAGGCAGGATTCCTCGCCGGTCTTTTCTTTGGCATCGGCTGGTTTGTCACTTCTCTTGCCTGGCTATACGTGTCCGTTCATGACTACGGCTACCAGCCGCCGGTCTTTGCCGCCTTCGTTGTCTTCATTTTCTCTTGTTACCTAGCTCTTTATCCGGCGGCTGTCGGCGCGCTCTGTGCATGGTCCATGAAGCGCGGCTCGAGTGCCGGTCTCATGCTTTTGGCTATTGCGCCGGCCGCATGGGGGCTGACGGAGTGGCTCAGAGGCGTGCTTTTTTCAGGCTTTCCCTGGAGCGCGGTGTCCTACGCCCATGTCGACGGCTCCCTCTCTGCATTTGCTCCGATCTGCGGCGCAGACGGTATAAATTTCTTGGCTGCCTTTATTTCCGGATGTGCGGCGCTCCTCCTGCTGGAGCGTAAAAATCTCAAAGGCATTGCCGTTTCCTGTGCCGGACTTCTGGTCGTTTTTTCTCTTGCATTTGCTCTGACCGACATTCGCTGGAGTGAACCGTACAAAACGCTTTCCGTCCGTTTAGTTCAAGGCGGGATTGCTCAGGACGAAAAATTCTCTCCGATGGGCAGCCTCACGAGCTTCGAGCGTTACGTCCGGCTGATGAATGAAAAACCGGTGCCGGAAAGCGGACTGATCGTTTTGCCCGAAACTATTTTTCCGATACCGCTTCAGCAGCTGAAACCGGAAATCTGGAGGAAATTTACGCACGTCACCAATGGCAACGCCGCTTTGATGTTCGGCGGCTTTTTGCGCGGAGAAGACGGATACCGCAACACGGCCGTTCTGGTCGAGCATGAAAAGATCGTCCAGTCTTACACCAAAAAGCACTTGGTTCCTTTCGGAGAGTACGTTCCTGCCGGATTCAGGTGGTTTATCGACATGCTGCAGATCCCAATGGGAGACTTGCTGCAGGGGTCGGCTGACCAAAAAACTTTCGAGATTGACGGCGTGTCCGCCGCACCGCTTCTTTGTTACGAAGATCTCTTTGCATCGGAAATCAGAGAGTGGTGGCAGGGCGGTAAGGCTCCGAATCTTCTGGTGAATCTCTCCAACCTCGGCTGGTTCGGAGATACTCATGCGCTGCCTCAGCATCTCAATATTTCAAGGATGCGTGCGATGGAATTTGCTCGACCGGTCATCCGCGCAACCAACACCGGCATGACGGCTTATGTCACAAGCAAAGGAGAAGTCGCCGCCGAGCTTCCTGCCATGAAGCCGGGCAAGCTCGATGTTGAAGTGGCTGCGGCACAGGGAGAACCGACGCCGTTTGTTAAGCTCGGGGCGCTTCCTTGGCTCGGAGCCATGGTTTTGCTTCTTATCAGTGCAATCCTTGCCCTGTTGTTCAGAAAAAGACACCGTCTCCCGCTAAAATAAAAAGATTATTCTCAATTCAGCATTGCTGAGAAGAAAAAAGTTCGAAATTATGCTTACATTTCAGGAAGTTATTCTGCGTCTACAGCAGTATTGGAACGGGCAGGGCTGCGCCTTGCTTCAGCCGATCGACATTGAAGTCGGTGCCGGCACCTCTCATACCGCAACATTTCTCAGAGCCTTAGGCCCTGAACCTTGGAGAGCTGCGTATGTGCAGCCGTCCAGAAGACCGAAAGACGCCCGTTATGGCGAGAACCCCAATCGTTTGCATCAGCATCACCAGTTTCAGGTGGTTCTTAAACCGGCTCCGACCGACATTGTTGACCGCTACCTCGGCTCCTTGAGAGCGCTGGGTATTGATACCGAAGTCAATGATATTCGTTTTGTCGAAGACAACTGGGAGAACCCGACTCTCGGCGCCTGGGGCTTAGGCTGGGAAGTTTGGATGAACGGTATGGAAGTCACCCAGTTTACATACTTCCAGCAGGTCGGCGGTCTGGAATGCAAGCCGATTACCGGAGAAATCACTTACGGTCTTGAACGTCTGACGATGTATCTTCAGAACTGCGACAACGTTTTCGATCTCGTCTACACAAAGTGGCAGGACGCTTCCGGCGAACACATTCTCACTTACGGTGACGTCTTCCATCAGAACGAAGTCGAGCAGAGCCACTACAACTTCGAGGCGAGCGACCCCGAAAAACTTCTCAAGCAGTTCGACTACTTCGAGAGCGAGGCCAAGCGCCTGATGGATCTGAACCTTGCTCTTCCGGCCTATGAAATGGTTCTAAAAGCCGGACACACGTTTAACCTCCTCGACGCACGCGGTGCCATCAGTGTGACGGAACGTGCCGCTTATATCGGCCGCATTCGTCAAATTTCCCGAGCCGTTGCTCAAAGTTACTACGACTCTCGTGAACGCCTCGGCTTCCCGATGTGCCAGAAAAAAGAATAAAGAGGTTAGAAAAATGGCTTCATTATTGATTGAAATTCAAACAGAAGAGCTGCCGCCGAAGGCACTGGACAACTTATCCAAGGCATTTGCCAAAGAACTGGCTTCCAGCCTTAAAGAGCAGGGTTTAGCTCTTCCGAACGCACAGGTTACCGCTTACGGTTCTCCTCGCCGTATCGCCGCTCTGATTTCGGATGTCTCCGAAGTGGCCCCCGACAAACCTTTCCGTCAGAAACTGGTGCCGGTAAAAGTCGGTCTGGACGCTGAAGGCAAAGCTACCCGGGCTCTAAGCAAAAAAATGAAGGCACTCGGCATCGAGTGCGAGCCTTCCGAGCTGAAAGTCGTCAATGACGGCAAGCAGGATCAGCTGGTATATGAAGGCACTAAGGCCGGTGTTTCTTTAAAAGACGGCTTGCAGATCGCTCTGGATCACGCCGTGCGCCGTCTGCCGATTCCAAAAGTGATGAGCTCGAAAACGGCAAGACCGTTGAATTCGTGCGCCCGGTTAAGCATCTCGTTGCCTTGTTCGACAAGGAAATTGTTCCCGTTGAACTGTTCGGCTTGAAAGCCGGCCGTGAAACGATGGGACACCGTTTCCACGTCCATGAACCGATTTCCATCAAAGAGGCAGAAAAGTATGCCGAGCAGATGGAAAAAGAAGGCAAGATCGTCGCTTCTTTCGAAGAGAGAAAGAACAAGATGGTCGGAGCGCTCAAGTCTGCCGCTGAAAAACTTCACGCCGAAATCATCATGCCCGATGATCTCGTTAATGAAGTCACCGCTTTGACAGAATGGCCCATCGTTTACGAATCCGGCTTTGACGAAGAATTCCTCACGGTCCCCGCCGAGTGCCTGATTCTGACGATGCAGCAGAATCAGAAATACTTTGCGCTGAAGGATCAGAACAAGAAACTGATGAACCGCTTCCTGCTGGTTTCACAGATCGAAGCCAAAGACGGCGGCGAAGCGATTCGTTCCGGCAACGCCCGCGTTGTTCGCGCTCGTTTGGCCGATGCGAAGTTCTTCTATGATCAAGATCGTCTCCAGACACTTGAATCCCGCGTCCCCGGCTTGACCCATGTGGTCTACCACAACAAGCTCGGTACTCAGCTTGAAAGAAGCGAGCGCGTTCAGAAGATCGCCTCTCGCATTGCTGAGCAGATCGGTGCCGATCCCGCACTGGCCCGCCGCGCAGCTAAGCTGGCAAAAGCCGATCTGCGTACTTTGATGGTCGGAGAGTTCCCCGAACTGCAGGGCATTATGGGTGAGTACTACGCTCATCACGATAAGGAAGACGACAAAGTCGCTCTTGCTATCCGCGAGCACTACCAGCCTCGTTATGCCGGTGACGAGCTTCCGTCCACACCCGAAAGCCTGGCCGTTGCGCTGGCCGATAAGATCGAGACACTAACCGGCCTCTTCGGCATCGGACAGCTGCCGACCGGAGAAAAAGATCCGTTCGCTCTGCGCAGACACGCACTCGGCATTCTTCGCATGCTGATCGAAAAAGAACTTCCTCTCTCTTTAGACAATCTGATTGCTATCGGTACGGAAGAAGAGTCTGTGGTGCCGGGCGTTAAAGATGCCACGGAAGAACTCAAACAGTTCTTCCACGACCGCCTGCGCGTCATGCAGAAGGACCAAGGCTTTACAGCTCATGAAGTTGAATCCGTGATCGGTTCCGAACCCGCTATCCTCGCGGACGTTCCGAAACGCCTGAAGGCCGTTCATGACTTTATGAGTCTGCCGGAAGCCGAATCTTTGGCAGCTGCTAACAAACGTATTGAGAACATCCTCAAGAAGAACACGCTGCCGCTGGCAGACGCCGTTGATCCGGCTCTCCTGACAGAAAAAGAAGAGAAGGATCTGTATGAAGTCATTCGTACGCTGGAACCCAAACTTGAAGCTGACTATAAGGCCGGCCGCTATGAAGATGAACTTCGCAGCCTGGCTCCGCTGAAAGCACCGGTGGATGCGTTCTTCGATAAAGTGATGGTGAACGCCGAAGACGAGGCCTTGAGAAGAAATCGCTTAACACTGCTCAACGAGCTTCATAAAGCGATGAATCAAGTCGCCAAACTTTCGTGTTTAGCCTCTTAACTTTCCGATCAAAAGGCCGCTCACAGAGCGGCCTTTTCGAACAATAGCTATGAAACTTATGCTCTGGCTTCGTGCCCTGATTTTTTGGTTCCTCTTTTGTATCACTATCATCTGCTACGGCATCGTTCTTTTCGTTTGTATTCCGTTTACTTCGAAAGAAGGTCGTTACGCCATCGTAAAAAAATGGTGCCGGACAGTGATCAGCTTAATGCGTACGATCTGCGGTGTTCGCTATGAGATAACGGGCATGGATAAGGTTCCGGCGACCGGTCCTGTGATTTTGCTTTCTAAGCATCAATCGGGATGGGAGACGCTCGCCTTTTTTGCCTTAGTGCCGAGACGATTGAGTTATATCTACAAACGCGAACTGCATCGCCTGCCGATCTTCGGCTGGGGCTTGGCCTCCTTAGGAATGTTCAGCGTGGACAGATCCGAAGGACGCACTGCTTTTGAACGCATGAAGCGCGAAGTTCCGGACTTTTTTGCGCACGGCTGGGCTTTGGTGCTCTTCCCTGAAGGTACGCGTACAGCACCCGGCGCTTCCGTTAAATATAAAACCGGAGGCGTTCGCTTGGCGATTGCTACTAATGCTCCGATTGTTCCGATTGCTTTGAATTCCGGTGAATGCTGGCCGAAGCATTCCTTCCTTCTGTATCCCGGTGTGATTAAAGTAGTGTTCGGCGATCCGATCAGCCCCGAAGGGAAAACTCCGCACGAACTTAATGAAGAAGTCCGCAGCGAAATTGAAGGCGAGATGAAGCGAATTTCTCCTAAATATTACAAATAAAAGGCTGAATGGTTTTAGGTCGTATATTTCCAAAGATCACCAATTTTTATTTAGACGGATCTCCGTCAGAGGCTGAAATCGTCTATCCCGACAAAGTTCGGCGGGTTCATATTCGACTTGGAGGACAGGAAGAACAAATTACCGCCGGACCCGAAGGTGTCATTTATATCACCAAAGGCTACCCCTCGGTGCTCCAAATTAAGTGGGCGCTGAAACTTCAAAAAAAGAAATTTCTGCCGTACTTTAAATTTTTTGAAGCGGCGTCCTTGGCCTATCCGGATGTTTCGGCGCGTTTGTCTCAACAGGATTCTGAGTTTGTCCACAGTTCCCTTTTAGAAGGGAGTTATCCCGTCCGATACCGCATTATCCGCAGCGGCCGTCGCAAAAACACTCAAATCGCCTATGAAAGCGGTACTCTGGTTGTCCGCTGTCCGACGAGACTCACAGACTTCGAAGTGGAACTTGAGTTGCAGAAATCTGCGGGCAAAGTTATTCAATTCCTGGAGAAGATGCGCCTCAGCTCTCCGTCCGCAGAAAAAGAACCGGCTCCGGCTAAGGCTGTGAGCACGATTCGGCTGGCAGACGGTGCGGAAATACAAATCATTTGGCAGCCCGGGAAACGCAAGAGCATTTCAATTTCAATGCCGAACTCAGAGCAGCTGCTGGTGAAGTATCCGACACGCAGCTCACGGGAAAAGGTGATGGGCTGGGTCCTCTCACAGCAGGCATGGATTCAGAAGAAGCGGCAGAAAAGCTTAGGGAAGGAAGATTCCAATCGAGCTTTCTTTGAAAAACTGTTTTCCGAACAAGAAATCGTCTTGCTGGACGTCAAAAGAAAGGTACGAGTGTCGGGTGTACGCAAAGAGTCCGGCGTCTTCGACGATGAAGTTGTGCTGTGGATAAGGGACGCGAACATCAGCCGAGAGCAGTTTCTCGAAGTTCTTGTTAAGACGCTCAAAAAGTGGGCCCTTACGGCCCTGCAGGAAGAATTTGAACAGAAGCTCGCGCAGATGGGGCCATTTAGATATCCCTATCGAAAGTTCTTTTTGACGTCAGCTAAAACGCGTTGGGGAAGCTGCAGCAGCCGGGGACACATTCGTATTCACTGGAATGCGGTGTTCGTAACGAAGGCCGAGAGGGAATATCTTTATACGCATGAGGCGGCCCATCTGACGGAGATGAATCATTCCGCACGCTTCTGGCAGTTGGTTGAACTGCATTGCCCCGATTACAAGCGGGCTAAGGCAATGCTGCATTCAAGAACGCTTGGGTTTCTCTAGTCTGGCTGAACCTGGCCCGGGAGCACAATCGAAATGCCTGCCGCATGAACCAAGCGAGCAAGGCGAATGAAATTTTCAAGAGGCACGCTTTCGGCGCGCTGCTCCGGTTTAATTCCTGCCTCCTCCATCATTTCAGGGGAAATCCACTTAGAGAAATTGTTCTTCAACGTTTTACGGCGCATAGCAAAAGACGCCGCGACAACCTGATGGAACGTCTCTTCATCAACTTCTGCCGGATTTTGAACGGGGATCATGCGGACCACGGAAGACATGACCTTGGGCGCAGGTGTGAAGGCCTCCGGCGGCACGTCAAAGAGCTTTACCATGCGGTACTTTCTTTGAAGCATGACGGAAAGCCGTCCGTAAGCTTTTGTTCCCGGAGCGGCGACCATTCGGTCGACTACTTCCTTCTGAAGCATGAAATGCTGGTCTACGACGCGGTCGCTGATTTCGGAGAGCTTGAAGAGGAGCGGGGAGGAGATGTTGTAGGGCAGGTTGCCTACTACGCGAATCTTTTCTTCCGCGGCAAAGTCTCTCCAGTCGAATTTCAGTGCGTCGGCTTCAAGCACGGTTAATTGCTCAGGTGTGAATTTGGTTCGCAGCCAAGCGGCGAGATCGCGGTCAATCTCAACACAGTAGATGTGTTTGGCGCCGGCAATTAATTCCTTAGTTAAAGCGGCCTGTCCCGGTCCGATTTCAATGATTTTTTGACCTTCTTTCGGATCGACAGCCTCGGCAATTTTGTTGATCCAGAAGTCGTCGTTTAGAAAGTTCTGTCCGAAACGTTTGCGCGCTTTGTGGTGCTTGAGTACTTCAGCCATTTTCTGTTTCCATGAAAAAACGCTTAGGAGGCCTAAGCGTTTTCGACTTTACGATGTTATTCGGTCGGTTTGTTGATTCGCTTCTCAACATAGGCTTCCGAACGCAGACGTCGTTCCCAGTCGAGGACGGCGTCGCCGAGTTTCTGCTCACGTAGCGCCTCTCTGGCTTGTTCACGCTGGCGCTCGTTAATGCCGCTCTTTGTTCTGCGGTCGAGCACTTGGAAGATATGCCAGCCGTAAGGCGTGCGGATCGGTTCGCTGATTTCACCGACGCTCAGCTTGTCGAGCTGCTGTTCCATTTCCGGAGGAACGTCGCCCGGATAGAGCCAGCCGAGGTCTCCGCCTCGAGTACCGGACGGGGCTGCAGAATGCAGACGGGCCAGCGTCTGGAAGTCTCCGTCACCTTTATCCAGGCGGGACTTGATCTCGTTTAAACGCTGAATCACGACTTTTTCAGGGGTCACGTTCGAGGGACGCATCATGATGTGGCGAACATGCGTCTGACGAACGCCTTGCTGAGCTTGTTCACCGGGATCGCGGACGCCCGTCAGTTTGAGAATCTGGAAAGAGTTTCCTGCCTGGAGAGGAATGATGTCTCCGGCTTTGTGATTCTGAAGCGCCTGCACAACAAAGGGAGGAAGTTTTCCGGCAGGAACCCAGCCCATGACGCCGCCTTCCATGGCTTCAGGCGTGACGGAGTATCTGGCAGCAAGCTGGCTGAAATCCGCGCCTCTCTGAGCCTGCTCAAGCGCACGGGAAGCGGTTCTCTGAGCAGCTTCCACTTCTGCTTTGGTGGGATTCTCCGGGAAGCTGATCACGATGCGGGACAAACGATATTCCATGCGTTTGCCGGGGCCGCTCTGGTCTTTCAGATACTGGTCGATTTCACTTTCCGGGATCTGGATCTTGTCGTCCACATCTCTTTCACGGAGGCGCTGGGTAATCAGTTCGCTTCGAATCTCGCTCTTGAAGCTCGGAACGGAAATACCGTCGGCTGCCAGTTTCTTTTCGAGCTGAGGAACCGTCAGACCGTTATTGGTCGCAATCTGTTCGATCGCGCCGTTAAGCATGTTGTCATCGATACGGATACCGGTATCGCGGGCTTTCTGTTCGATGATACGTTCAAGAATCATGCGGTCGAGCGTCTGGTCGCGAAGGTTTTCCATCGGCGGCAGCGCAATGTTTCTTCTGCGGAGATTCAGTGCGACTTGATGAATTCTCTGCTGCAGCTGAATCTCCGTAATCACATCATGGTTGACAACAGCAGCGATACGGTCGACCGGAACGGGTGCGTTCTTCTGAGCCGCAGCCGCTTCTTTCTTAGCCTGCGCTTTCTGAGCGTACGCATTGTCTGCATTGGCAGCGCCGAGGGAGAGGAGGGCGCAGGCACATACTGCGTAAAGATGAGTCAGTTTCATAGTTTTATTCGTAGTAATCATATCGGCCGACTTCAACAGGTTTCGGCCCGACCGGTTTGTAGCCGGTAATGCCTTCGCTTAAGGCCTGGATCGGACTCGATCCGACGGTGCCTAATCCGACGAGTTCAAGTTCTAAGAAGAAGTTCGTTGTCGATCTTCCTTCACTTCGGATGTAACGCTGTACGGCGCCGCGAAGAATCCAACACCCCGCACGATATTCGAGGCCCATGAGGGAGTCAACCACTTTTTTGTCTCTGAATGAATAATTGTACCTTCCGAGACCGTAGAGGTCTTTCATGATCGGCCACTGGAACGAAAAGTCGATCTGCTTGATGTTGGTGTTATAGAAGGCATCCCGCGTGTCGTTGGGGTTGTAGTTGTAGCGATAGTACAAGGCAACCGTTGAGAAATCACGCGGGTTATAGCGGATACCTGCGCTTGTCTTCGAGATTCTGGACCATTCCGTTGAGTACTGGATCGCGCCTTCCAAGCGCCAGCCTTCAAACAAGGAGAACTGAGATGCGGCCAACACATCACTGCGGTTCTTTGTTTTGCCGGGATTGGACCAATAAAGATCGACCTTTTCATCCGTGAAGTAGTAGCGCTGGCCAACGGTCGCGGAGAACCATTCTTTGCCGGTGCCGGAGTCAATATAACGCGTTGTCAAAACCGCAGACAGCTGGTTGGTGTTCGCAATTCGGTCATAACCGGTGTATTTGTTCGGCGTAAACAGTTCGGCGAAGTTCAAGTCGGCCGAAGAGCTGTCGAAGTTCGGCATGTGCCGCTGATTCCGATAAGGAATGTAGGCGTAGAACAAACGCGGTTCCAGCGTCTGTTCGGTTTCCCGTCCGAAGACCATCGAATTTCTCTCGAAGATCAAGCCTGTATCAAGAGAATAGATCGGGAGTGAGCGGGTAGAAGATTTATCAATCTCGGCTCTGGCGTGCTTGATATCGTTGTAGTGCGTGAGCGAGTACGTGATCTTCGGCGTGATGAACCAATAAGAACCCATCAGCGGATAGGAAATCGAGGTGTTCCATAAGGTTCGGTTACCGTCGCCGCTGGTTCCTCGCAAACCGTTATAGGTCGAGATGCCGCGGCGGAAGCGGGTTGCCGTCAAACGAGAATCAAGGACCGCACCGTGAAAATCTGCAACGTAACCGCTGAGGTTAAATTCCGGTTCCTTTTCGTAGGGCTTCTCAACCCAGTTTCTGTTCGGGCGAAGCGTCTGATTCTTGTAGACACCGATAGACGTACTCCAATAAGTCTGTCCGTAGCTCAGCCAGAAGTTCTGGTTGAGGATGTTTTCACTGGACTCACGAATGGTCGTCGAGAAATCCGATAGGTAATCGTTATCGGAGACCTTCTGGTAATCGACGCCGAGAGAAACATCGCCGATACGCTGATAATGTTTCCAGGCTACGCCGTAGCGCCGTTCGTGCGTTTCTTTATCTTTAAAGATGACGTTGTAGTCTACCTGGCCGGAGAAAGTCGGCTGCAGGTAACGGAATTCGTTGCCGAAGAGCACTCCGCGCTTAGACATGGGCTTCAATGTCAGCGTGTAGTCGTAGTTCGGCGCAATGTTCCAATAGAACGGAACTTCCATATTCACGCCGAGCGTGGAGCTCATGCCGAATCTCGGCGTTAAAAAGCCCGTCTTGCGCTCGGATCCGACCGGGAAGCTGAAATAAGGCGAGGCAAAGACCGGGATACCGCCGACGTACAGACGTGCGTTCCTGCCGACGGCAGATCCGTCGAGTTCGTCGTAATCAATGTCAGAGGCTTTAATCCACCAAGCTTCTTCACCTTCGCGGCAGGTTGTGACCATGGCATTGCACATCTTGGCTTTGCCTTCGCCGAGAAGTTCGATCTTGTCGGATGTGCCTCTCATCTGAGTCGGCAGATATCGGAACGTTGCGTTCGGCATTTCGCCGGTTTCCGCATCGAGGTGGTAAGTGAGCTCAGGTCCCTTGAAAATCGTACCGTTTCTGGCAACTAAGGCGTTTCCGTTGGAATAAACCTCGTCGTTGGCGAACGTATAGGTGATGGTGTCGCCGCGAAGTACGGATCCGCCGCGCCGAACCTCGGCGCTGTCAATAAGTTCGATTTTCTCGTTGGGCGTTCCGATCATTTCGAACGCCGTCAGATAAGTCGGGGCATCGCCTTCTTCCGAAGGCGCACTCTCGTCTAAGCGGCGTGCCGCGTTCAGCTTCAGTCCGTACTCAGGTCGGGTAGCCGTTTCGGAATCTTGATCGCGCTCGGCCGCCGAGACGAGCAAGGGCATAGCTAAAGTCACAGCCACAAAAACGGGTAGGGCTCGAAAAGCTTCCATGGGTCTTTTTCGACGAATTGAAAAACTAGACATTAAAATTGCACGCTATTAGGTGGAAAGATTATAAAGGCTTAATGGACCTGCATATTCTTTCCGATCAACGGATGATGGAGAGAAACAATGACAGAGCGTGAAGTTTGCTTAAAGCAGTGGCTGGAAAAAATCGGAGGGTCTTTCGGGCTGAATCTGAAGACGCTTCGCCCGGCATCTTCGGACGCAGGTTTTAGGAGCTATTTCCGTATTGACGGAGACGGAACGACTTACATCGTCATGGACTCTCCCGGCGAAACCGGCAACGTCAAACCTTTTATTTTTGTCGACGATCTGTTTGCCAAACAAGGTATCAACGTTCCGAAAATCTTTGCTCAGGACGTAGAGCAAGGTTTTCTGCTGCTGTCAGACTTGGGAACTCAAACTTATCTGGATGTCCTTTCGGAGGACAACGCCTCTAGACTAATGGATGACGCCACTACCGCACTTGTCAAACTCCAGAAGAACAGCAAACCGGGTGTCTTGCCTGAGTACTCCGAAGAACTGCTTCGCCGTGAACTCGAACTTTTCCCCGAGTGGTATGTGAAACGCCATCTGAATATGGAAATTACGCCGCAGATGCGCAGCATGTTCGACAAGATGTTTGATCTCATCATCAAAAAGAATCTTGCTCAGTCCTTTGTATACGTACATCGAGACTACATGCCGCGTAATTTGATGCTCGAAGAAAAGGACAATCCCGGAGTTATTGATTTCCAAGACGCTGTATACGGTCCGGTCAGCTATGACATTGCCTGCTTGTGCCGAGACGCCTTTATCTCCTGGAGCGAAGCTCAGGTTTTAGATTGGACCATTCGCTATTGGGATAAAGCCCGCAAAGAAGGCATCCCGGTCCCGGCAGACTTCGGCGTGTTCTGGGAAGACGTCGAATGGATGGTTCTCCAGCGTCACCTCAAGGTTTTGGGTATCTTTGCCCGCCTCAATTACCGCGACGGAAAAACGAAATATCTCGGTGATACGCCGCGATTCCTGAATTACGTTCAAAAGACTGCCTCCCGCTTTGATGCGTTAAGACCGTTGTCTCGTTTCATTAACCAAATCTCCGGCATCGAAGAGACCGTCGGATACTCTTTCTAGGGAGTGTCTGATTGAAGGCGATTGTGTTGTGCGCCGGCAGAGGCAAACGCATGCGCGAACTCACGGCGCATAATTCCAAACCGCTGATCAAGCTGTGGGGCCGCTCAATGGTCGATTGGCAGCTTGATCGTCTGAAAAAGGGCGGCATCCGCGAGGCGGTAGTTAATACCGCCCATTACGCAGAACTCTATCCTTCGCACTTTGCAGAACATCCGGTCGAGGGAATGAGGGTGACCATTTCTCAGGAGGGTACTTCGATCTCGGATGCGCTGGAAACCAAAGGCGGTATTGTCAAAGCACTTCCTTTGCTCAGCGACGGGCAAGAACCCTTTGTTGTGGTTTCCGGAGACATCGTCACGGCCTTTGATTACGCCTCCCTGGAAAAGGCTGCCGACCGAATCAGAAAAGGAGAAATCGTCGGACACTTAGTATTGGTGCCCAATCCTTCTTTCCATGACGGAGACATGGATTTAAAAGACGGACTTGTCAGCAGAGACAATAAAAAGTTCACCTACGGAAATATCGCTGTTTTCTCTCCCAAAATCTTTGCCGGAGAAAAAGCGGAGTTTTCCAAACTTTTCCCTTGGCTGTACCAATTTGTGGATCAGCACCTGATCAGCGGTGAGCTCTACGAAGGTCCCTGGGCCAACGTCGGAACTCCGGAAGAGTTGGCCAAATGCGAGGCCTTGGGTTGTTTTTTTAAGAAGCAGGATCTTTCATGGCTGACAGTTCTGTCCAAGTCGGCAATGTGACAATTCCCGGACGTGTGTTTCTGGCACCGCTGGCAGGCTTTACCGATCTTCCTTTTCGCCAAATTTGCCGCAAGCTGGGCGCGGCTTATGCTGTTGCCGAAATGGTTGCCTCACAGAAACACTTGCGCGAGTCGAGAAAGTCGCAAGAAAGATTTTCCCTGGGAAGTGAAAGCTATCCCCGTGCGATCCAGCTGCTCGGTTCCGATCCGGTCGATTTGGCCGACACCGCCCGCTATGCGGTTCAGTGCGGTGCACAAATCGTGGATTTCAACTGCGGATGTCCGGCGAAAAAAGTTTGTTCGGTAGAGTGCGGCTCGGCGCTGTTAAAAGATGAGGCGCTCGTAGAAAAATTGCTGAAGGCGCTGACTGAAGCGGTAGATGTGCCCGTGACGCTCAAATACCGTCTCGGCTGGGATGCGGAGCACATCAATGCGCTAAACATTGCGGCAATCGCTCAAGAGGCCGGAATCAAAATGCTCGTGCTCCACGGCCGTACCCGAGAACAAGGTTTCAAAGGCGAAGTTGACTACCAGAGGATCGCCGAAGTGAAGGCGTCGGTCGATATCCCGGTTATTGCCAACGGCGATATTGACAGCGTAGAAAAGGCTGAAGCGGTACTTGCGCAGACAGGTGCCGACGGCATCATGATCGGGCGTGCGGCTATCGGAAACCCTTGGATTTTTTCGCAGATAAATGACAAACTCGACGGCAGAATTCCGCAGGCGCCGAGCAAGAGCCAACTTATTGAAACTATTGGCGAACACTTACAGTTACACTTTTCTTTTTACGAGAAGGAAAAAGGTCTAAAGACAATCCGCAAACACCTCAGCGGCTACTTTAAACGTTTAGACTTATGTCCGACTCTATTGACGGATTTGTACTCCGTTACGGATCCGATTCAACTAGAAAAAAATGTCGAGCTTCTCTTACGGGATAATCTCGATTAGCTTTTACGCAATGCTCGAATTCTGCGGCCCGGCAGCGCGACAGAAAACGCTCCGGAAGCGGGAAACGGGCGGGTTCAAACTTAATCTCAACGGAAGTTTCTAACGAAATGCACAACATGAAAAAACAAGCGCTGATCAGCTGCTCGGATAAATCCGGCGTCGTTGAATTTGCAAAAGCCCTGACAGAACTCGGATACCACATTCTGTCCACCGGCGGAACTGCAAAACTCATCGCTCAGGCAGGCATTCCCGTACAAGAGGTTGCCGACTACACCGGCTTCCCGGAAATGCTCGACGGAAGAGTCAAAACACTGAACCCGAAGATCCATGCCGGCATTCTTGCCCGCCGCCCCGTTGCGGAACATATGGAAGCGTTGAAGCAGTTTGAAATTGATCCCATCGACATCGTTGCAGTGAACCTGTATCCGTTCGAACAGGCCATCGCCAACCCGAACTGCACCTTCGAAAACGCCATCGAAAACATTGATATCGGCGGCCCCACTATGATTCGCGCTGCTGCGAAGAACCATGAAAGCGTCACCGTTATTGTTTCTCCCGGCGACTACAGAAAAGTCATCGAAGAAATCAAAGAAAAGGGCAACGTTTCTCCTGAAACCAGACTGGAACTGGCAAAGAAAGTGTTCGTTCATACCGCTCACTATGACGCCATGATTTCCAACTACCTGACCAGCATGAAGGGCAACGACGTCTCTACACGTACGAAGTTCCCGGAAAGCCTGACTCGTCAGTGGGTCAAGGTGCAGGACATGCGTTACGGCGAAAATCCTCACCAGGAAGCCGCCTTCTATCGTGAAAGAAATGTTGCACCGGGACTTTTGGCCGGCTACCACCAGCTGCACGGCAAAGAACTTTCCTACAACAACATCGCCGACAGCGACGCTGCCTGGGAAGCCGTCCGCAGCTTTGACAGCCCCGCCTGTGTGATCATCAAACACGCTAACCCCTGCGGCGCAGCTATCGGTATGAATTCCGAAGAAGCCTACACCAAGGCATTCAAGTGCGACCCGACCTCTGCCTTCGGCGGCATCATCGCCTTCAACTGCGAAGTTTCCAAGGAAGCTGCTGAAAAGATTGCCAAACAGTTCGCCGAAGTCATCATTGCACCTGAGTTCTCTCAGGGTGCTTTAGACATTCTTCTGCAGAAGAAGAACCTTCGTCTGCTCACCGTTGCTATGGGCCACGCCCGCAACGACTTGGATATGAAGCGCATCGGCGGCGGTCTGCTGGTTCAGACACCCGATACACAGTGCGTCAGCGAAAAGGACCTCAAGGTTGTGACGAAACTCGCTCCGACCAGCGCTCAGATTTCCGACATGATGTTTGCTTGGAAGATCGCTAAGTTCATTAAGTCCAATACGATCGTCTTTGTCCGCGACGGTATGACTTTAGGCGTCGGTGCCGGCCAGATGAGCCGTGTTGACTCTGCCAGAATCGCTGCGATCAAAGCAAAAGAAGCCGGACTCTCGCTGGAAGGCAGCGTTGCCGCTTCGGACGCCTTCTTCCCGTTCAGAGACGGTTTGGATGTCATCATTGACGCCGGTGCCACTGCGGTCATCCAGCCGGGCGGATCTATCCGTGATGAAGAAGTGATTGCTGCGGCTAATGAACGCGGTATCACCATGGTCTTTACCGGTGAACGTCACTTCCGCCACTAATTAAATTTTCCTAATTCGAGCCGAAATCGCTGCAAATACGATTTCGGCTCAATTATTGATACAAAATTCAAGATATTTAGTCATCGGATCGCGGTCCGAGACTTTTTAGCACATTAAGATAAACTCAATGTGCTTGTTAGTTTTATGGAGATGAGGGAGCGTATGGTCAGACGTGACTTGGGATTGAATCGACGCGGTTTTCTTCAAGCCGTCGGCTTGGCGGGGATAGCAGCCGCCCAACCGGCATTTGCACAGCTTTTTGTGAATATTCAAGGTGTCGGGGCAAACCAATTTCCAATCGCTATTCAGCCGTTTTTCGGTAATAGCGAAGCGCCTGAAAATATTGCCGAAATTATCGGCAACGATTTGGTCCGCAGCGGTTTTTTCCGACTAGTTTCCTGTGATGCCGCTACGGCACTCGACAAAGATCCCGATTGGAAAGCTTTAGGCACAGCCGGCGTCGGCGCATTTGCCGACGGCTCCGTGACACGCGCTGCCGACGGACGCTATGAAATCAAGTTCCGTCTCTTTGACCCGGTGAAAAAGCAGGAGACCGACGAGGCTTCCTATATTTCCCCGAAAGATGACCTGCGTCTTTATGCCCATAAGATTGCAGACCGAATCTTTGAACGTCTGACCGGAGAAAAAGGCGATTTTGCGACACGCATCGCTTATGTTTCTCAACAGGGCAAAAACAACTATGCCATCATGGTCGCAGACAGCGACGGCTACAACCCTCAGGTTGCCCTTCGCATCAGACATCCGATCATTTCCATCGATTGGTCTCCTAACGGCAGACAGATTGCTTATACCTCCTTTGAGACCGGTAAGCCGACCGTTTGGATTCATGATTTGAGCACGGGCAAACGTCGTCAGGTCGCTGCTTTCCGCGGCAACAACAGTGCGCCGGCCTTTAGCCCTGACGGCGGCACGCTGGCCGTGGCTCTGTCGAAGGACGGCGGCACGAAGATTTATTTGCTGGATACCAACGGACAGAATCTCAGACAGTTCACGACGGGCAGCAGTATTGATACAGAGCCCGCATTCTCGCCGGACGGCAAATATATTTACTTCACAAGCGACCGCGGCGGCAATCCGCAGATTTACAGAAAGCCGGTTGCAGGCGGTTCTGCTGAACGCATTAGCTTCGGCAATGCCTATGCTATTAGCCCGGCAGTAAGTCCGAAAAACGACCAGGTCGCCTACATTGTTCGTACCGGCGGTCACTTTAAGCTCGTGCAGCAGGATTTGGCGACCGGCAACGTGATCCCGCTTTCCGAAATCGGAAAGAATGAATCGCCGAGCTACTCGCCGAACGGCAACATGATTATTTATGCCTCCGAGGTTGGAGGTAAGGGTGTTCTGTCCACTGTCTCCACGGACGGAAGCACTCGTTCCCGACTCTCGGGTACCAGTGGAGACATTCGCGAACCCTCCTGGGGTCCCACCATTAAATAAAAGGACGAAGAAGATGATCTCTTCAAGATTTGCTATTTGCGCAGCCGCAGCAGCTGTCGCTCTTTCGCTCTCGGCTTGCTCTACAGTAGATCTGGATAAGGATAAAGCCGGCTCTATCACTGACGGAACTTCAGTTGAAGAAGCTCTGAGCTCTAAGACCGGCCCGCTCGCTAACCGCGAAGTTCACTTTGATTTTGACAGCTATACCGTCTCTCCCGACCAGATGCCGGTCGTGACCAATCACGCTCAGTTCCTGGCTGCTCACAAGAACCTGAACGTTCGTCTGGAAGGCAATACCGACGAACGCGGCGGACGTGAATACAACCTGGCTCTGGGTCAGAAGAGAGCTGAAGCCGTCAAAGAACGTATGACACTCCTGGGCGTTTCTCCTCAGCAGATCGAAACGATCAGCTACGGTAAAGAAAAACCCAAAGCCGAAGGTCATGACGAAGCGGCTTACTACGAAAACCGCAGAGTTGATATCCACTACATGCTCAATAAGTAATTTACATGAAAAGAATCGCGCTGGTGCTCCTTGGCACCGTTCTGTTGTCCGTCAATACATCGGCATGGGCGCTCTTCGGAGACGATGAAGCCCGCAAAGCAATTCTGGAGCTTCGCGATCAGCTGAAGTCTCAGCAGGAAGTGCAGATGTCGCTGTATGACCGACTGGAAAAACTGACGAAGGAAGTTCAGACGCTCCGCGGCAAAGTAGAGGATCTGACCAATTCCGTCGGTAAGGAAAAACAAAACGCCGAGACCATTTATGACGATCTTTCGAATCGTCTGAATGAAATGGATCCTAAGGCCAAGGCAGCAGCAGCCGCTTCTGATCGGGAGATTTCCGCAAAGCAGGAACTTGACCGCTGCTTGTCCGTCTTTCAAAAGGGCGACGCCAATCAAGCGATTAAATGCTTCTCAGGCATGACACAAAAGTACAGCAAGACAAAGGTTTATCCTGATGCTCTGTACTGGCTCGGCAGCAGCTACTACATGAAAGGCAACTTTGCGCAGACGATCGCCACCGAGCAGCGTCTGATTTCAGGCTACAGCAAACATGCTAAAGTGCCTGAGGCCTATCTGCTTGTCGGTATGGCTCAGATGGATTCTAAGAAACCCGCGGAAGCCAAGGCTACTTTTAATAAGCTCATCAAGCTTTATCCGAAGAGCAGCGCGGCAGGACTTGCTAAAAAGCAGATGTAATCAATCGCAGATTGATGATCGAGGACCTTCGGGTCCTTTTTTAATTCCCCAATTTCGTGATCCCTCAGAAACTATTGCCTTTTAGCTTATTAAGCTAAAGAACATCAAGAAAAATTCGGAACTCGGCGGAGTATCCCTAAAGGAGGGATCGTGTCCTTTACGCGTAAATGTTGGTTTTATTTAGTATGCTTGTTTGCCGGCCTTTGTACCGGGGCAGTCGGCGGATACTTCCAGTACTTCCTGCATAAAGCGGACCATTTGCGGATGCAGTTAACGACATGGGCCCATTCCGTCAGTTTTTGGGAAGGATCCGGAGC
>ERZ825324.2198-NODE-2198-length-21111-cov-8.879274_pt1 | contig 21111 bp, 9 predicted proteins | sample MGYA00519859_ERZ825324 | MGnify/ENA primary metagenome ERZ825324 (study PRJEB31778, sample SAMEA3449198) | human gut metagenome | biome: human gut; feature: human-associated habitat; material: faeces | place: United Kingdom | collected 2010/2012 ... | reverse complement strand
CACCTTTGCAGCATCCAGTATTATCTGCGCTTTTGGCTTGGCATCTGCCGCACCTTGCTCGCCGTATCGGCACTTAGAATTATGCGGTATTGCCCTTAATCTAACTGCGGGTTGCAAAAACTTGCCCCCCATGCCGTGCGGCATCTCTTCGTTGCTGTTATAGTTTCTATTATATCATATGCTTCGCGTGTGTCAACGGATATTTTGACGAATATTATGCAGGCATCTCTTCGTTGCTGTTCACGCTTTTTCTCTGCCGCTTTTCCTTCCCATCCTTCTTCACTTCATCCAGGCATTCCCGCTCACCTACCTTCATTCTCACCTATTATCCCAAGGTCTATCTGAAATCAAAAAACGCCGGATATTTCCATTTCTCAGCTGCACCCCAACAAAAAAGCAGCGGCCAGCAATCTGCCAGCCGCTGCTTACCTTATTATAATAGCGCTCCCGGATGTTCCGCTCCGCTTCATCTCAATTACTCTTCGCTGTCATCCGGGATATCTTCCTCAAAAGCATCCATCCAGCTTTCGTTGTGCCACTTATCTTTTTCACCTTTTTCCTTGGCGGCAACCTTCTGCCGTTGTGCCTGGTCGTTCATTATGGTGCCGATCGGGTTCAGCGCGCGTTCTTCAATAATGTGGTAGAACAGCCCCATCGGGTTATTCACGTTGGGGTCCTTGGCGGCCTTTGCCCAGAACACATCAAAGTCCAGTTCATGCGCCATAGCTTCCATCAACGGGGTCAGGCTGCCATACTTTTCAATCACTTCATTCATGCAGGCCAGGTAATGCAGCCGCATTTCGTCTTTCAGCCCATTGCGCAGGCTGGAAGGCGATGGCACGCACCGCGCTGCCAGGTGGCGGTAAATTTCGTGGTAAGCGCCGCGCTGGCCGCTCGTCAACGTCTTTTCCAGGTATCCATCATCTACAAACTTTGCAAACTCTTTTCGCATATCCTGCCGTTTTACAATCGTTTCGGGAATCAGTTCTACCTTGGGCGGCTCAGGCTCCGGCATCGTTTGCTGCACCGGCTCGTCCATCACATGGTACTCCGCTTCCAACAGCTCCTCTTTGGGTTCTGCTGCCGGCTTTGCCTTGCGGAAAATATAAATGCGATAGTTATCCATATCCTCGCGCAGCACCTTGTTCAGGTACCGCGCCGGGCTGCGCATCGTCTGCGACCGGGGAATGATCTCCTGTGCATAACGGGGTGCCACACCGGCCAGCCAACTGGTCAGCCCGCCGCAATCCAGGATGATGGCATTCATCTTTCCAAACACCGTTTTGTTGCCGCCGTCCTGCTCGCCATCGCCTGCCTGGATGGTGCAGCAGGCGTCTGCCAACACATCAATGATCACTTCCACCGCGTGCAGCTCTTCGGGCGTAATCTCCGCGCGCAGCTGATCCATGCGCGCTTTCACGACAATTTCCTCCCGCAGCTCGGTGCGGTGGCGTCCAAAGGAATAGGGGATCGTTGTTTCCGGTGCCGAAACATAATCAAAGGTGATCACGCTGGGGTCATCCAGCAGCGAATCCTCAATCGCCACGGTGGGGCGGCCCTTCTTTTTGCTCTTTTTGCGCACTGTGCTGTTGATGCTGTCCAGGTTGGCCTGTGCGGCGGCATCATCCACCGGGTCAATCGTTACCACCAGCGAAAGAACCTTCTGCCCTTTTTTTTCGTACACATCGTAATTAAAAATAATATCCGTCTTTTCGTTAATTTCCGCCTTTGCCTTTTCCAGTGCCAGGCGGCGGAAATCCGACCATCGGTTGGCCGTATACGAAAGCTGTTCATACAGCATGCTCAGGTTCCATACCAGCGGTTCCCCGGCCGCTTTCTTTTTCAGGTACAGGCTCTGGTAGCTCTTGCACAGCTCGTAAATGCGGATGGAATAGGTGGACCGCATCAGCATGGTGTAGGTCACATCCATGGTGGTATACAGGGTTTTCAGCTGCACCAGGTGCGGTTTCAGCACCGGATCCAGCGTGATGGTCATGCGCGCGCGGCCCTCATCAATGCGCACTTTATCGATCCAGCGGAATGTTTCCACCGTGGAAGTTCCGTTATTCTTGATCCACTGGATGGGCGCGTTGGCCAGCTCCTCAATATTTTTGCGCACCTGCTTGTACAGCGCCCCGCTATGCGGGTCCATGCCGGTCATCTTGATAAAATCATAAATGCTCAGCTCATAAGAGGGCAGGTCCGTATCCTCCGGCTTAATCATCGAAAAAATATGCAGCATCAGGCGCTGCTGGCTCAGCGTCAGGTTGTTGCGCGTCATCTGTACAAGGTCATTGGATTTGCGAACGATGGTCTGGTCCCCGCGTTCTTCAAACGTAACGACAAACGGATCATCTTTTTTCTGTTTACTTGCCGCCATAAGCAGGGGCCTCCTATATCGGTTGCTGTATCCCGGGTGGTCACGCACATCATGCTAAACATTATAGCACATCCTGTTGTCCAGCGCAAGAATTGCAAATTTACACAGGGTTTCACCGCCATTACCCTGTGCAAAATGCAACACCTGCGTTGTGGTTTGCCATATATCCTGTTGGGGTTGCAGCCCGGGTGCAGGTTACACAGGGTTTTCTTGTGCTTTTCTGTCCTGCTGTTTCAGGGTTCTGTAACCTGATGGAATGGCAACACCAATTTTTTCCCGTTCTCCCCCATCTCACGGCTTACCTCTGGTTGTTATTATGGCTTAGATGTTTAGTTCTATATTAGTAATAGGTAGAGCCTGTGTAATTTAACAACGCAAACCTGTGTGTTCAACCAACTGCAGCCTGTGCATTCCACCACCATTTTCCTGTGCGGAAAGCAACCTGCGTAAAGTTGCAAATAAGCCAAAAACAGCCAAACCTGTGTAAATTGCAACACGGGGAACGGGCCTATCCTGTGTGGTTTTCCAACAGGTACGCGGGTCACGGCGGGGCAGGGGAGCGGGAATACCCTGTGTAAAATGCAACTGTTCCGGGGGTAACCTGTGCGTTTTTCCAACGGTAAGCGGCATAGGGAAACAAGGCAATCCTGTGCGTTTTTCCAACACGTTTCGGGAATGTTCGGCACAGAATGTGGGCAATACCCTGTGCAAAATTGCAACAGCTCACAGCTGCTTCAAATAGATCAGTTGCAAATTTACACAGGGCAGCACCCCTATATTATAAGGTAAGTGCCGCACAGAATGGCGCGTGAGGGGTTGCAGTTTACACAGGATAGATTGAAAGCTGGGAGCTGGAGGTGTATCTGAAAACAAAGAAAAAGCTCGTCTGTTTCAGTAAACGCAGCCGGATTTTGTGCTTGCGAAAGATCCGCTATTTTCGTTGCTCTCAGATGCACCTCAGGAGCTGGCGCAAATAGAAATCGGCAAGGGGAAACCGGGAATCAGGGGCGGGGCAGGGGGGACAAAAAAGCGAATGGCATATCTGCAGCAAACCCGCACCCCGTTGTAAAGGGAGAACGGCGTCCCGTTGGCGGGCGTGCAATCCACCAAACCCGCACCCGCCGCCGCAAACACCGCAAACCGTTTGCAGGGGCGCGGTGTACCCATCGCGCCGCAAAAAAACGGGAACCGTGCGCCGCAAACCTGCCATCCCTTCCACAAGGCGCCCACCCAGCCGCCAGGCCCCGCCGCAAACAGGCGCATGCGAAACAAATAATTGCGCAAAAACAGGGAAACGCAACAAAAAAGGCGAATTTTGCTGCAAAGTTGCGCTCTGCGTGCGCAGGGGATCATAAAACGCGCGGTCAAAGTATATAAAATGACCGCTGCCAAAAAGAAAATTAGAAATAAATTATACAAAGGCTTTGAACATATTGTATAATCGGAGGAAAGCGCAATCAGTAAAAATGCTGAAAAACAGGAATTTACGTGGATTGTATTGCCTTTCTGGTGTAAAGGTGCTATATTTTAACAATAAAAAGTAAATGCGCAATGAGAAGACTCGATGCGGTTTTTTTTGAAAACAACAGGGCAACGGTTGCGCAAGTAAAAGAAGCTGGCTTCTTTTACTGTTCTACAGGGATCCCCTGTGGAACAATGTGCTTCCATCAAGCCAGCGCGAAAGACGGGTGAGCAGATTGAATAGAACAGGAAAAAACACAACAGGTTGGGCGCGCCGGCTGACAGCGCTGCTTGTCACCGCTTGCCTGGTTATGGCAATGGCCCTGCCTGTATACGCCGAGGTGGATCTTCTGCCCGACGCACCTGACGAAGTAGAGCTGCTGGAGGATGAGCAGGGAACGGCCTCCGGGGAGGATACCGTTCCGCCGGAGCAGAACGCCGCCACCCCGGTGCCGGATGCCGTCACCCCGGAACCGGAACAAAGCGCCGAGCCGGAGCAGCCCGCCCCGACCGAAACGCCGGAGCCCACGGCAGAACCTACCCCGACCCCGGAACCGGCAGCCACCGCAACGGCCACCCCTGTGCCGACCGTGACCCCCACCGCCACCCCGGAACCGACCGAACAGCCGGAGATGGACGCCGAGAAAGCGGAAGATATGGATAGGGCGCTGAAGGTTAGCACACAATCTAATCAGTTTACCGTTTACTTTGCAGTCCCGAGCAGTTGGGAAGTAACAAGAAATTCTAAAATTACCTTTAATGCACAGCGCGGAAATGGCGGCGGTGAACATGACGGAGAGATTGGCGAACAGCCAATGTCCCTTGTTCCCGACAAAATTACTTCCAAAGGCCAACGCATTTATAAAATTATTTTGACAAATGGCGACAACGCGATATGCCCCTGGGGCGGATATGTCTGGATGCAGTTTACTTTAGATGAAAACCATAAAGTAAGAGTAACAGCTCCACCTGAAGAGAACAATACGACAAATCATTTTGTAAAAGTTGACGGATTTAATGACAAATATTATGATGGCGATGCAAACAGCGAAAATGGTGATGTAGCTTGGAATGATGCCGACTGGGCAAATGCATCAGCATTACCTGACCCTGCTGTCCACACCGCTTTTGGCGGCCAGAAGATGGTCTTTGAAAACCTGAGTGATTCTGACCTGGCAAATGTAACCGCAGTATTTACGGAACAAGATTCTTCCGGAAATACAACGGCAACTAAAACGGTAACGATCGGTAATGTTGCCAAAAACAAAAAGCAGGGTTTTGAAATTCCTACAAGTGCCTGCTCTTCTGTTCAATTCGTTGCCGGAAATGATAGCGAACCGTTAAGTACGAGCTATAACTTCTACGAACAGAGAACAGACGGAAATACATTCCTTTATAACGCAAGCAAAAAATATTGCTTTACTTATAATGTAAATAACCAATCCACCTGGGGAACCCCGCAAGGCAAGCAAGGCAAGCAAGTTATTTACTTCGATGCAACTTTCTCCTGGCTTTCTTATGAGAATGAAAAAAGTGAAACACATAATGGTGCGATTGGATGTGGCATGCCGACGAACGACGGTAAGCTTTGGTGCTATCTGACGGGCGATGGTAAGGCTCCTATAACAAAACAGGAGATGAAGCGACTAAAGGACACCAACATCTGGTATTACGATGTGCCGGATGGTTATACAAAAATCCGTTTTGCTTCTTGGGCAGTTGAGAACGAGAAAGCAGCCGATAACGGTGATGGTACGGCCATGATGGACATCCCAGCCGACCTTTCCGAACCGTGTTTCTTTGCGGATGCCAGCGATGATGTAATTTATAAAGGTGGCAACCGCGGAGGCTACTGGGCTGAAAAAGGTACCCTGCGTGATGCCGAAAAGTGGAAGAAGACTGGCACTAAAGTAGTAGATATTAAACCCGCTGAATTTACGGAAGAACCAAACACAAAATATGTTACCAGTACGCTGTATGACTATTATACAGATTACGAGTTGAATGGCAAGAACCGTGATACATATAAGTACAATGAATCTAATAAAGCAAGTTACCGCAACTGGGTAACCTTCCGTGAATTTGATCAGGCGCTGAGCGATTATTATAAGAAGGCAAATGCCCAATACCCGATTTATACCGGACATTTCCAGCCTTCTTATTCTAACTGGGGATATAGGTTTGATGCGATTAGTGCTGCATTGAATCTTTGGGGGCTTAATAACGACTTCAAAGATGAAAATCGCTTCATGGCAATCAATAACTCCACAATCAATGAAGACGGAGTGGGTACACGTTATGACTATGCCTATCAGGGCTTGGTTGCGAATACAACATCCAACGGTAAAGCAACAGGTGAACCGCTGCTGAAAGGTACAGAAATAGTAGAACCGCACTTTAACAAAGACTTCCTCTTAAGAGAGAATAGTAAAAATGCAAAGCTTGGTGAAGTGTATGAGAATGTAAAGTTCCCATTTACTAAAGTGGAAAATCTTTTTGGTAATGAGCTGGACGTTGATTATTGGTGCTTTGACAGCAAGGATACAACCTTGTATCTAAAACAAGATTCGGGACAAAATCCGGATTCAAAATATTTTCTCCAAAGTACCAGTAACAGAGAGTCTTCAAAAAATACGGGTTCGACATCGAACGAGACCCCAAAAATCACATATGGCTACTTCCCGTTCAATGAAACAGCAGACCCTGGTGTGGCTTCTACCTACAATTACGGCTTTGGCACCAAGCTGCAGATGGATTTTACCCTGACGGATGACGGCAAAGTTGAAACAAAGAATGCAGATGGAACAAAGGGAAGAACCAGCATCAAGTTCTTCTTCTCCGGTGACGATGACGTTTGGGTATTCATTGATGGCAAGCTGGCGCTTGACGTTGGCGGCGCCCATGGTAAGGTTTCCGGCCTGCTGGAATTTGGCAAGGCAGATGAAAAGAATAATAGTGTAACAGCCTATGTCAGTAAGGTCAAAAAAGGCGGAACGTCAGATAAGTCAGATAAAGATGAAAAAAATGTCAAATCCGCTGTCAAGACCGTAACATATAATGGCGAGGTCATCAATTTCTACGCGCAAGGCACTACTCTTAATGACCTCGCCAAAGGCCAAAAGCACACCCTTACCATGTACTATATGGAACGCGGTATGTGGGAGTCCAACATGGCGGTGGCGTTCAACTTCCCGGATAATAACGAGCTGCAGGTTCAAAAAGAGGTCGAACTGAGCAAGGTTGATCCGGACTTCAAAAATTGCTTTAAAGACCAGAAAATCTTCAACTTCACCATCCAGAACCAGGCAACCCATTATGGAGAAAAAGTGGCCGCTGGCTCGGATACAAGCGGTACCAAAGAGGTGAATTTTGCGGATTGTGACGAGATTAAACCCGCAACCGATTCAACCGAAGGTGAGTACATTTTCAAGTTGGATACAAACCCCGAGCAAGGTTCCGGGCCTGAAGGCGAAAAGGTCCTTCACTGGTACGCACGCTATACGGATACGGAACCCGTCAGTGCAGCGCGTAAGAAACGTTATGGCATCCTGACGCTGAAAAACCCCATCGATATCAAAGACGAGCGCTTCCTTACGTTCCAGGTTTACGTTGATCCAGGGGATAGTGGAGGTGACCTTTCCCTCAACAACCTGTATCTGGAACTGCTGGATGATGAAGACGTCCAAAAAGGCAGCCTTGGCACATCAGGCATTAACGGCGCAACGTATGGCTCGGTCGAAGTGAAGACAGGCGCATGGGTCACCGTAAAGCTGGACCTGAACAAGATGAAAGCGCAGGACGGTTTTAACGGCAAGGTCAAAACCATCCGCGTGGGCGATAACTATAGCCGCCACATCTATTTCAGGAACTTTACCTTCATTCCCAAAGCGGTGCCAAAAACGATGACCGGCTTTACAACCGATCAGAAGGACATCCCGGATTACGGCTCCGCCGAAAGCGGTCATTTGGAAAACGCCGAAAACGCACAGTACACCTCCAGCAATGACACAGACACCCAGTTGGTGGACAAGGACGGACGCTTTGTTCTGGAAGCTGGAGAAACCGTTACCTTCAGCGACCAGTTCCGCCGCGGCAGCTACATTTCGCTCAAAGAGGAACTGAACCAAAACCTGTACGACACCACATGGACGGTGTGCGAGAACGGGCAGGCGGTTACTTCGATGAAGGGCGATAGCGAATCCGTGACAGTTACCGACACGAACAAGTCGCTGGACAAGCAGGAGGGAAGCAGCCCCAATGATGGCCGAACGGAAAAAATAAGACCGAATGATGATCAAACGGGTAATAGCTATACCGGAAACAAACCCTCCGCCGACACCATCGTCTTCCGCTCCTATAAGGACCCGGACGAAAATAGCTCCACGCTGACAAAGCTAAAGGTAAAATACGTCAACACCGTCAAAACCGGCGGGCTGAAAATCAAAAAGCAGGCCGCAGACGGTGAGAAAGATACCATTAAAGGCACCTACACCTTCAAAGTTACCTTTAATGATGTTGGCGGTGAGGGTCTGGAAAAAGAGCCCATCATAAAGTATGTTGAGATCAACATGAGCGATGAGAACAACTCAGAACACACCGGAACCATCACCGGCATCCCCGTTGGCACCCGCTATACCATCGAGGAAGTCAAAACCGATGATTCCAGACTGCAAAGCGTAACCGTTCCGGATGGTCAATACGCCCATGTGATCGACAACACCATGGTGGAAGGCGTGATTGAGAAGAGCAAAGATCCGAACAATCCGGAACTTACCGCAATCTTTACCAACACCCAGCGCACACTGATCAACATTGAGTTCGATAAGCTCTGGAAAGATGCAAATGGTAAGGACCTTACTACAGAGAACCGGCCGGGTACAATCTACATCCAGCTCCAGCGCCGTCTGGCAACCAGCCAAAACGATGCAGACTGGAAACCGGTAAACTACCCGAGAGCAGACAGCCCAAACTATGTTACCATTAACCGCGGTACTTACGGCTGGCTGTATACCTTTAGCGGTTTGGATCAGTACCAAATCAATACGGATAAAAGCCAGACCGATTATGTGTACCGCATTGTGGAAGGTACGGTGGAGAATGACCAATTTGAACAGGTAGCACCAGGCGAAACCATTACGATTAAGGGCAATACGTATGTTGTAACGGCTGAAGCAACAGCAAAAAGCGAAAAGGACAGCGAAACCGGCGCAACTACAACGCCAGCCAAAGTAAACGGTGGAACCATCACCGGCGGCAGCGGCAAGATTGTGCTGACCAACAAGCTGCAGAACCCGAAGTTTGTACTGGATATCATCAAGAAGGACGCGGAAAAAGACGAAAATAGCAATGACGTGCTCTTGAGTGGTGTTGAGTTCAAGCTGGAAAAGCTGGTCGAAACAACAACCGAAGGAGAATCGCAGTGGGTAGTAGATAAAAACTACCCATTCGATAGCACAAACATAGGTTCCATTACCGGTACAACGGACGACAACGGCAAAATAACCCCGAACCCGTTCACAAATCTGAAACCCGGTACATACCGCCTGACGGAAACCAAGGCACATCCGGGGTACAACCTGTTGGCACAGCCAATTGTGATCAAATTTACCCAAGACGGCACGTGTTCTATTGATGGGCAGGTAATTCCGCTCGGAGACAAGTTTACGAAGTCCGACAACACCTACACCATGACCCTTACCGTTCTGAACCGTAAAACGCCTGAGCTGCCCCACACGGGTGCAGACGCGCCAAGCCTGTGGCTGCTGATCGGCATGCCGCTGGCGGTGGCAGGGCTGTTGATATTCACATTCCGCTACAACAGGAAAGGGGGCCGGCGACATTAACCATCCCCCGGAAACCCAGCAACCCCCAGGATGCAGGGCCTGCCCGCCCGTGCGCGCCCGTTTACGGCAGGGCGCGGCCATAAGCCGGGGGTGTAACTGAAAAGCGGAAAATATCGCCTGTTTCTATAAGCGCAGCCGGATTTTGTGTTAAGAAGCCTTGGGATCCGGAAAGGATTCCGGCGGCTCTTTGCCTTACATCCTGCTTGTGGCTGCGAAATATCCGTTATTTCCTTTGATTTCAGATGCACCTTAAGCCAAGTGGGCAAGCGGCCCAGTTTTTCCTCCTTTTTTCTTCACGGCACAGTGCGGGCGGCGCGGCAGCGTTTCCCCGCTGCAGCGCCCCGCACTGCACGCCGTGCTGATGCAGAACCCTTAAGCCGGGCGGCCCCGCCGCCCATCCGATGATGATTTTTTTTAAGAGAAGAGGTACTGAAATGAAAAAAGCAAAACGTTTTCTCACAGGCCTGTTGAGCGCCGTTCTGGCCCTCAGCCTGTGCGCCATGCCAGCAATGGCAGATGATGGCAGTGGAACAACACCGGCACCCACTGCAAATCCGGTTTGGACGGAAACGGAAGGTTCCATTACGATTCATAAGTATGAATGGAATGGAAAGACCGGAGGCCATGCGACCGGCCGCGAAGATGAAGATCAGTTGCCGTCCGAGAATGATGGAGAAAATACGAAGACTCCGAATCCGCTGGCAGGTGCAGAATTTACTATTTATCAGGTACAAAATGAAGCTTGGCTGAGCAAGTATTATAGTGGTGCGGCAACCGCGGCGGAAGAGGAGCAATACAAAAACGCGTTTAAAGCAACCACATATTACGCAGATAATAACGGAACTTACACGCTTAACGGTAACTATCCTACGTATGGGCCTAAAAAAACTGATGCAAACGGTACAGTTCAGTTTGGTAAAGCAACAGTCAAGGATACGACGGAAGCTGGCATTCCTCTCGGCCTGTACCTGGTGATTGAGACGAAAACTCCTGACCAGGTTACCACTCCGTGCCAGCCGTTCCTGGTTTCTGTCCCTATGACAGTTAAAGAAAATGGTGAAGACAGCAGTTATGTCCCGACAGAGTGGCTGTATGATGTCCATGTTTATCCGAAAAATAAAACAGATTATGGCGAGATTACATTGATCAAAAAAGGTCAAGTTGGCAACGACGCTGCTAGCGAGACACTTTCTGGTGTAACTTTCAAGCTGTATAAATTTGTGGGCACTAAAGGTACCAATGGCGAAATCTCTCCTTTTACGACTACGAATTACACGGACGATCTAGATAATACAACGATGCTGTGGAAGCAAATCAAGAAGTCTTCTACAGCTGCCGGTGATAACACGGGTACTGAGTTTGGTGCAAATGGGCTGCTCACAACAGGTAGTGCAGGAAGCGATTTAGGCAAAATTACTGTCAATGGCCTTTCGGCAGGTTATTACTGCTTTGTAGAACAGGACGTTGGTAATAATAAAGCATTCATCACGGATCAGACCCCGCATTACTTTGAAGTAAAAAATGGTTCTAGCCAGGAAATTACCGTTGCAAATAATGGTGAAGTGACTCCTAAAGGCAATGATGAGAAAAACCTTGAATTGACTGTTACTGACCCGCGCCCCGATGTTGAGAAGAAAGTTAAGGATCGTGTTCCTGCTAGCGATGAGGAAAAAGATCAATACGTTAAAGCATCCGACTACAGTGTTGGCGATGAGATTCCCTATAAGGTAACGGTAAAAGTGCCACAGGCGCTGCTGAATGCAACAGTTGCAAATGATGCGAATTTTGTCTTTGAAGTCAAGGATACCCCGGAACATTTGGAAGACAAAGATGTTAAGGCAATTAGTATTACTGGTGCAGAAGTTACCACTGGTGTGAAGATTACACCTGACGCTGAGTACAATGTTAAAGGCGGAAAAGGTTTCACTGCATCGTTTACACAGGCTGCTTTGAAAGAGTTGGTTGGTGCCGGTGATACATTTACTATTACTTATACCGCAACACTGCTTAAGGGTGCGGATATGACCATCGATGGCAACAAGAACACGATCAATCTGAAGTATTCTAACAAGATTGATGCAGACGGCAAAATTAACCCGGGTACCAGCGAAATTGAAGACGGTGCTGTTGTTTACACTTTCAGCATTCATGTTAAAAAGCTCGGTGAAAACGCAAATGGCGAGCCGCTCCCGAATGTTAAATTCAACGTTTATAAAGAAGTTGCAGCCGGTACGGTTGGTGCGGTCAAGGGTTCTACAATCGGTATTACTGGTGAAGACGCAGATAAAGACTTCGTCAAAGTTGTAATTGATGATACGGAAAATGATGATACCAAATACGATTTGGTAACTAATAATAATGGTGAAGCCAAAGTAGATGGCCTGGCCAATGGTACTTATTATCTGGTTGAAACAGCAACCGTAAATGGCTATAATCTGCTGAGCGGTCCTGTTAAAGTTACGATTCAGGTATCGTACTCCAAGAGTTGGAAAGCAAAAGATGACTATGTTGGTGACAAGCTGGTTCATCATGAAGAGACCCTGCATGAAGAGTACTTTGGTGGAACGAAAACTACCCCTGGAAATGGCTATATTCTGACTACCATCATCAACCGCAAGGGCTTCAACCTGCCCACCACCGGTGGTTTCGGCACCCTGCTGTTCAGCGGCATTGGCGTGCTGCTGGTTGTGGCCGGCGTTGGCGTGCTGCTGAGCCTGAAAAAGAAGAACCGCGCCTGATGCGCCCGCCGCAAGGCAAAACAATGTTACAATTCACCAATAGGGTATAGAGGGATAATCCATCATACACAGGGGGAGGGCCGGATTTGGCCCTCCCCCTATGGTGGGTTATTGGGGAATAAATTTTTTTGGGTGTACATGGCCGTTGTTCGGTTGATTTTTAGGTTCTGCGTGGGGAACCACCCCATGGGCGTCAGGTTTGCGGCGGGGAACCACCCCTCAGGCCGCTCCGCGTCCAGCTCCCCTCAAGGGGCGCCAATATCTTACCTTATGTTTGCGGTGGCTCCCCTTGAGGGGTGGTTCCCCGTGCAGAACCTAAAAATAAATAGGGCAAGGCCCGTCAACGGGCCGATGGCGAGCATCGGCCCCTACAAATGATTTGCAATGTTTGCGGCGCGGGGTGGGTGGGCGGCAATTATTAGGCCCGTCAAACGGGGCGTCGGGGACGCCGCCCCCTACATGCAGGGCGAGGTTTATTACAATTTTGTGGTGTGCAACGCCGTAAGGCCCTACAGATTATTTTATTGTTATTCACTACCCTAAAAACCACCCCCAACCCAATATCTCCTGAGCGGCGCAATGCGGCGCGGTCCACCACAATTATTCATTATTCTTTATTATTTATTCTTTTGCCTACTTCCAATTCCTAATTTCTAATTTCTAATTGCATCAGTTCCCAACTTCAACCCTCTCACGGAAAGGTTCGCGGTGACGCTATGGATACCACAACAAAACTAAAAGTCGGCTTTGCGGCCTTGATGATCCTGTCCGGCATTGGGGTGGCATCGTACCCGGTTATCAGCAACGCGGTGGCGCAGCGCCACGCCAGCGAAGCGATCCAAAATTACGATGATACCGTAAAAAGCATGGATACCGAAAAACTGGACGCCGCCAAGGAGGCCGCCCGCCGCTATAACCAGCAGCTGGACAGCGCCGTGGAGCGCGATGCCGCAGGCGAAGCGGAGGATACCGGCACCAGCTATGTGGACCTTGTGGATGTGGGCGAAAGCCTGGGGTATATCACCATCCCGAAAATTGACGTCAACCTGCCTATTTACGAAGGCACCAGCGATGATGTGCTGCAAAAGGGCGTTGGCCATCTGGAAGGCTCCAGCTACCCCCTTGGCGGCGAAAGCACCCACAGCGTGCTGACCGGCCACCGCGGCCTGCCCGAAGCCGTGCTGTTCACCGACCTGGACAAACTGGAAGAGGGCGACTGTTTCTACCTGCATATTCTGGATGAAACGCTGGCGTACCAGGTGGATCAAATCAAAGTGGTGGAACCGGAGCACACCGAGGATCTGGAAATCACCGCGGGGCAGGATTACTGCACCCTTGTTACCTGCACGCCGTATGCCATCAACACCCACCGCATGCTTGTGCGCGGCACCCGCATCCCTTATAATGGAGAGGAAGAAACCAACACCCCGCAGGCCGTGCAGTATCAGGCGCTGCGCACCGGAACGGTGGTCAAGCGCGTGGTGGATGCCTGGCCGTGGATCGCGGTAACGGGCAGCATTGTGATCGGCGGCGAAGCGCTGCTGCTGCTTTTGCTGCTGCACCGCTGCAAAAAGCGCGAGGAGGATGACTAAATGGGACGGCTGATTGCTAAAATTTTGGCCTGGCTGGCCATTTTGCTGGGGCTGGCGCTGTTGATACAGCCCACCGCTGCCCAGTGGTGGACCAGCACCCGCAACGCCAAAACCGCTGCGCAGTTTGCGGCCCGCGCCGAAGCCCAGCCCACCGCCCCCGCGGCGGAGAAAACCACAGCCGAACCCCCGGAGCCGGAACGCGCCTACCCTGAACTGTACGCCGCGATGCAGGACTATAACGCGGAAATTTACGCCGGGGGCCAAAGCGGCCTGACCGACCCGTTCGCCTATGAGGAAGCCCCGCTGGACCTTGCTGCCTATGGCTATGACGATGATGTGCTGGCTGTGCTGTGGATCCCGCGCCTGAACCTGGAGCTGCCCGTTTACCTGGGCGCCAGCCGCGAAAACCTGGCCAAAGGCGCGGCGCTGCTGGGCCAGACCTCGATGCCGCTGGGCGGCGAAAACACCAACACCGTGATTGCCGCCCACCGCGGCTATTATGGCGCGGAAATGCTGCGCAACGTGCAGCAGATCCAGGTGGGGGACAAGATCCAGCTGACCACCCCGTGGGAAACGCTGATTTACCGCGTGAGCGAGCTGAAAATTATTGACCCCAGCGATATCAACGCCGTGCTGATCCAGCCGGGGCGGGACCTGCTGACCCTTTCCACCTGCCACCCCTACACCCGCAACAGCCAGCGCTACCTGGTAATTGCGGAGCACGACACCGCCGCTGCAGACACCACCAAAGAGGAGGATTTGCAGGAAAGCGCCGCTACCTGGGACGAAACGCCGCGCCAGGTGACCGTGGAGGATGCCGGCGGCAGCTCCATTGCCGAAGTGGCCCCCCAGGCCCTGACCCCATTGCCGGGGGAGGGCAGCGCGGAATCCGAGGGGAGCGCGATCTCCAATACCATGATCTGGCTGGAAAACAACGCACTGTGGGCCGGGCTGGTGGTTATTGCCGCCGCCGTTGGCATTATGGTGATATGGAAAAAACACCGGGAGGATTAACCATGCAGTACACACAGCAGGCCGCCGCCGTTACGGCCGAAGTAAACAAGGCCGTGCAGGGCAAACAGCAAACGGTAAACACCATCTGGATGGCCATGCTGGCGGGCGGCCATGTGCTGATTGAGGATATTCCCGGCGTGGGCAAAACCACGCTGGCGCTGGCCTTTGCCCGCGCGCTGGACCTGAAAGAAAGCCGCGTGCAGTTTACGCCGGATGTTCTGCCGTCCGATTTGGTGGGATTTTCCGTTTACCAGAAAGAGACCGGCAAGTTTGTGTACCACGCCGGTGCGGTGATGTGCAACCTGTTTTTGGGCGATGAGATCAACCGTACCTCCTCCCGCACGCAGTCGGCTTTGTTGGAAGTGATGGAAGAAGGCACGGTGACGGTGGACGGCACCACCCGCCCGGTGCCCGCACCCTTTACCGTAATTGCAACCCAGAACCCCATCGGCGCCGCCGGCACGCAGATGCTGCCGCAGTCTCAGCTGGACCGTTTCATGGTCTGCGCCGTAATGGGCTACCCCGATGAGGAAGCGGAGCTGGCAATTTTGGCCGGGCAGAGCAAAGGCCGCCTGCTGGACCGTGTGCGCCCCGTTGCCGGTCAGGCGGATCTGCTTGCCATGCAGCAGGAGGTCAGCACGGTATTTGTGCATGAGCTGATGTACCGCTACATTGTGGCGCTGGCCCAGGCCAGCCGCAAGGACCCGCGCCTGGCCGTGGGGTTAAGCCCCCGTGCCACCCTGGCGCTGACCAGCATGACGCGCGCGGCGGCGTACCTGGCGGGGCGGGATTTTGTTGCCCCGCAGGATGTGACCGCTGTGTTTGATGCGGTTGCCCGCCACCGCCTGGTGCTGAACGACCAGGCCCGCGCAGGCGGCGAAACGGTGGACAGCGTAATGCAGGACCTGCTGCGCACCGTGCCGCGTCCCCGCCCCGAAAAGGCTGACCGCCATGGCAGGTAAGCTGGGCCGGGCGCTGGTGCTTTTGGTGCTGCTGGCTGCGGCGCTCATCACCCAGACACCGCTGGCGGTGTTCCTGTTAGCGTTTGCGCTGGTGCTTCTGGTGCTGCTGCGGCTGGATGCCGCCTATCTGCGCAGGCAGGTAACGGCAGAGCTGCTGGTGCCGGACAAACCCGTGATACAGGGCGAAGATTTTACCCTGACGGTTCGGCTGCGCAACCGCAGCCGGTTGCCCATCCCTGCGCTTGTGGTGCTGCTGAACGCCGCCGATGAATGGGGCGGCGGGCAGATCACCCTGCGCTGCGCCGCCATGCTGGGCGGCAAGGAGAGCGCCGAACAGCGCATTACCCTAAACGCAGGCAAAAGCGGCGTGTGGAGCATTGCGGTGCGGGGCATCACCCTGCGGGATCACCTGGGGGTGTTCACCGCGGCGTGCCCGGCTGCCGTGCAAAGCCAGAGCATCTGTGTGCTGCCCGCTGCCGCGGCTGGCAAAGCCAAAGCGGAAACCGCCCCCGATGAGGACGGCGACGAAGCCGACACCCGCGCCGCCCTGGGCGGCAGCTATGAGCTGCGGGAGTACCGGGACGGGGATACCATCAAGCAGGTACACTGGAAGCTGAGCGCCAAGCTGGACCGCCTGATGGTGCGCGAACCGCTGACCGCCCTGCGCGCTGCCCTGACCCCCGGTGGGGACCTGGACGGAGCGGAGGAATGGGGGGATTTTCCCCAACAGGCGGCGAAGCACCGCAAAAACCCGCCCAAGCGCAAAAAAGAACGTACTGCCCTGAGCCGGCGCGGCGCTGCCGACCCCGGCAGTGGGCTGAAGTTTGTGGATCGTGTGCTGGTGAGCACCCAGCGCCCCGCAGCGCACCCCGCGTTGTGGCTGGCGGCAGATGCCGCGCTGCTGCTGGCGCTCACCTTTGGTTTGCTGCTGGTGCTTTCCACCGGGTTCGGCATTGCGGTGCCGTTGTGGGTGTGGCCCGCGGCAGCCGCTTTCTGCGCCGGGTGGGCGCTGTTCCTGCGTGCGCCGCAAGCCCTGCGCCGCTGGGGGCTGCTGGCGGGGGTGATTGTGTATCTTGTGGTGTTGTTCATCTGCCAGCGGAACTTTTTGGCCGGGGCGCAGCAGTGCGCCGGGAACATTGCCCAAAGCCTGAACGCCCGCCTTGGCAGCGCGCTGCCGGTGGCCCAGGGCGGCAGTGCGGCGCAGCTGGGGCTGTTTTTGCTGCTGGCCGCCCTGCCCGTTACCGGGGCGCTGGCCGCTGCGGCCCTGCGCCGTGCGGATGCCCTGCTGCTGGATCTAATGCTGCTGCCCGTTGTTGTGCTGCTGGCGCTGGCCGGGGCCGCGCCTGCTGTGCCCGCCTGCCTGCTGCTGTTGGCCGGTTGGATGGGGGCGTGGGCGGCTTCCTGCTCGGTGCAGCGGCGGGCCCTGTGGGGCAGGCGCGATACCGAAAACTACCGCCAGAACCTTTGCCGCCATTATAACATCCAAAAGTCTGCCGCGCTGGCGGCGGGCGGGCTTTGCCTTACGCTGGCGCTGCCCTGTTGGTGGCTGCTGCGCCCGGCGCTGGGGGTTCCCCTTGGCTGGCTGCAGCCCGCGGCCCAGCGGGTGGAATCCGCCGCGCTGAGCACCGCCATTACCTGGCTGCCGCGGGTCAGCGGCGGCAGGCTGAACATTCAGGTAGAAGCCGCTGCCGGTGGTGTGGCGGATGGCGCCTTGAACCAGGGCGGGGGTATCCAGGTCAGCGGAGTGACGGATCTGGCCCTGACCGCCAGCGACAAACCCGAAGAAACCGTATACCTGCGGGGATTTATCGGCGGCAGTTATGACGGCACCACCTGGCAGGCCCCTGATGCCGATGCCTTTGACAGCGCCGCTATGAACTGGAAAACCGAGGATAATGCCCGGCTGACCATTGCCAGCCTGCCGTTTTTGCGCACCGCCTATGACGGCACCGCCCAGCCCCAGACGTTGACGGTGGAGCGTATCCACGCCGATACCCAGTACACCTATGCACCGTACAACGCCTACTGGGGCGATTATTACACCATCCAGGGCGATGGCGCCGCCGCGGGCCAGACCGCGCAGGACGATGTGTTCCTGTATTACCCGCGGGATACCGCCCAAACCCAGCTGGAAGCCCGCGCCGATGCCGCCCCCAGCGTGCTGGACCGGATGGAAGCATCCTATGCCGCTTACGCCGCCAGCCGCTACACCGCCGTGCCGGACGGCTATGACGAGCTGCAAACCCTGTGCGATGAAGCCAAAAAGGACCAGAAGCTGACCGAAGCTGCGGACATTGGCGATTACATCCGCGCCTACCTAAACACCAACTACCAGTATAACGCCAGCGCTCCTCAGCCGCCGGAGGGGGCCGACCCCATCCGTTACTTTTTAACGGAATCCAAACAGGGGTACAGTGTGCAGTTTGCTTCGGCGGCGGTGGTTATGTTCCGCATGTTCGGGCTGCCTGCGCGCTATGTGGTGGGCTATGCCGCGCCGCAAAGCCTGTTTACCCAACAGGAGAACGGCAGCTGGCACGCCATTTTGCAGGACGATAACGCCCACGCCTGGGCGGAGGTGTACATTTCCGGCCAGGGCTGGACCCCCATGGAGATGACCCCCGGCGTGCTGGTCAGTGCCCAACAGGCCGACCTGCGCACCGACCCGCTGCCCGAAACTCAAGGTCAAGACACCGCCCCCGCAGCAGGGGAGAGCAGCGCAAACGAACCCGCAACCACCATCGTGCCCCGCAGCAGGCTGGTTTTGGCGGCGTTGCTGGGGGGGTGCCTGTTGGCTGCTGCGGTGCTGCTGGTGCTGGCCCGCCGCCATGCCATGGGGTATGGCCGGGGCAGCTGCAACGCGCGGGTGCTGGCCGTGTTTGGCAGCATCTACCGCCTTTTGGTGCGCCGCGGCCTGCCGCCGGATACACCATCCGATGCGCCGGAGTTTGCCGCATTTTTGCAAAGTTGTGTCCCCACCCTTGAACCCCAGGATGCCGAAGCTCTGCTGGCATTGGCCCAAGCCGCCCAATTTGGCGCAGGTACGATGACTGAGCAGGATGCGGACAAAATAAGAAAACTTTACCAGGTTATAAAACACACTGGAAAACGGAAACAGAGCCAGAAATCGGTTGAAAAGCAGAGCCAGGAATGATATAATGACCCCATACTGGGGTAGCGTGTTCTTTGCTTTCTTTGCACAGGGGGCTACCATGATCCAGGGAAATGTGGTATAATATGTTAAGTCCATTGACCAAGTAGGGAATGGCCGGGGTGGGGGACTGGTTTCTGGAACAGTACCCTGGGAACTGCCCGTGGGGCGGAAAACCGGCAAGGACAGAAAGAAGATCTTATAGAAGCAAACGTTAACAGGAGTAAACCCATGCCGCGCCGTAAACAGACAGAAGGAGAAAAAAAAATTGACATCAGCCAGATGGCTGAAGACCTTGGCGTGTCCAAGACCACGGTATCCCGTGCCCTTTCGGGCAATGGCCGTGTCAGCGAAGCGACCCGCGCCCGCGTGGTCCAGTACGCCAAAGAGAAAAACTATGTGCCCAATATGCTGGCACGCGGGTTGGTAACCCAGCAGTCTTATAATATCTCACTGGTGTTCTCGCGCCAGTTCGGCAACCTTGCCGCACCATTTTTGCGCAAAACCGTCAGCGCCGTGTACGATATTGCCACCCGCAATGATTATGATGTGCTGATGACGATGGTGGGCGAGCAGGAAACAAGCCCGATGCAGCGTCTGCTGGTCAACCGCAAGATTGATGGCGTGATTCTGGCCCGCACGCTGGAGCGTGATCCGCTGATCCCCATGCTGCAAAAAAGCGGCATCCCCTTTGTTGCCATTGGCCGCCCGGCTGACCAGGATGTCATCTCGGTGGACCATGATCAGGTGGGCGGCTGCCGCGAGCTGGTCAGCCTGCTGCTGATGAAGGGCCTGCGCCGCATTGCTTTGCTGGGCGGATCCATGCTGTACACCGTCAACCAGTCCCGCCTGGAAGGCTATAAGCAGGCGCATGACCGCGCCTGCTGCAAGATTGATGAGAGCCTGCTGTTTTTGGAGCTGGAAAGCGACGATCTACGCACCAGCGCTGTGGAGCTCGCGGTACAGCGTGGGGCGGACTGCATCCTGTGCATGGATGACCAGGTTGCCCTGCTGGCTTTGAGCACCCTGAGACAGCTGAACCTGCGCGTGCCGCAGGATATCTGTCTTGCCTCCCTGTATGACGACGAAGCGCTGCAGGGGTGTACGCCACAGATCACGGCGGTCTCTTTTGATGCCGAACAGCTGGGCCGCCGTACCGCACAGCAGCTGCTTTCCCTCATCCGCCATCAGCCGGTGGAAACCCGCACCCTGCTGGGGTACCAGGTGGGGTTGCGTTTATCGACCCAGACCTGAGAGAAAAGTAGAAAATTATAAATCAACTGCCCGTACACGGTATGATAAGCCGTTGTGCGGGCAGTTTTTTTCGATAAGGGGTTTTGAAAAAATATAGCGGCCACATAGTATCCCAGCGCCGCAGCGTCAAGCACAACAGGGCAGGGACACAGAAAAACAGGAGGCAACAAGTATGAAGTGCATGGATAAACATGAATTTGAGCAGCAGAATGTTTTTGGAACCGGTGCCGCAAACACCGCTTATGCCAAGTTTTTCATTGGCCAGTCGTTCCTGAACCCGCTGACCGACCCCAAAACCGGCCTGTTTTTGGCCAACGTTACCTTTGAGCCCGGCTGCCGCAACAACTGGCATATCCACCACGCGGCCAAGGGCGGCGGCCAGCTGCTGGTTTGCACCGCAGGCGAAGGCTGGTACCAGGAAGAAGGCAAACCTGCCGTCAGCCTGACCCCCGGCACCGTGATCACCATCCCGGCCAACGTCAAGCACTGGCACGGTGCCAAGGCCGACAGCTGGTTCAGCCACATTGCTGTGGAAGTTCCCGGCGAAGATTGCAGCAACGAATGGTGCGAGCCCGTTACCGACGAAGAGTACGCCAAACTGAACGGATGAGTAGCCGCTAATAAAGGCAACACCACACAATTCCCGCCTTGCGGCTTAAGCACTGCTCCGGCAGCTGCGGCACGGCATCTGCGTTGCCAAAATGCTCGATAATGTCGGG
>ERZ825324.2195-NODE-2195-length-21130-cov-8.297509_pt1 | contig 21130 bp, 14 predicted proteins | sample MGYA00519859_ERZ825324 | MGnify/ENA primary metagenome ERZ825324 (study PRJEB31778, sample SAMEA3449198) | human gut metagenome | biome: human gut; feature: human-associated habitat; material: faeces | place: United Kingdom | collected 2010/2012 ... | reverse complement strand
ATTTTGTCGGGTGAATCGGCGGCAAAATGAATCGGGTGTGTTGCGGGGCGGTAAATTCTTTCGTGGACTTTTCCTCACGGAAGTGGTGGGTCTCACGGTGATAACCAACCACTTTCTGTGCCTGTGTTCAAAATGAACACGACCACATTTTGTGGATGGCTTCAAACCAATCCACAAGAGCAGTGGGATTTACAAGAAAAATACTACTGTATGTGGAATTCGTCAAGAGGGTTTTGGAAAACCCCTATTCTCACACTCATCCACCCTATCATGTGGGAAACCACGGGCATGATCTTGTGATCATGCGTTCTCCCAAAATGCTGACCCCAAATGAATACGATGTGTTTTTCAGCTTTCTGGAAAACACGGTGATGAAAAACGCATACTGACAGTAAAACCGCTCCGAGCGTTCTGCCCGGAGCGGTTTTGCGTCAGCAGTATTTATGCAGAACGGTCATAGACGGAGGGAGAAGTCATGCGTCCTTGCACAGCTTGGTCAATTCTTCGATGGCGGCATCCTCGTCCGGGCCATCGGCGGCGATGGTCACGGTCTCGCCGCACTTCACGGCCAGACCCATTACGGCAAAGATCTTCTTCATGTCGGCGACTTTGCCGTTCTTAGTCATAGTGACTTTGCTCTCAAAGCCTTTGGCAGCTTTGCTCAGGATACCGGCGGGACGGGCGTGCAGACCTTCTTTGTCCTGAATGGTGATATCGATGCTCTTCATAAAAATCTCTCCTTTTTGGAATCGTTATTGTAAGTGCTCCAGCACATAGTTCATATCGGAAGTGGTCTTGAGCTGTTCCAGCGCATCCTCATCTTCAAGGATCTCGCAGACATTGCCCAGCAAGTCAAGATGGTCGTTGCCGACACCGGCAATGCCGAACACGAGGTAGGCTTTTTCATCGCCGAAGTCCACGCCCTGCGGATATTGCAGCAGAACAACGCCGGACTTTTTAACGGTGCCCTTCTTCTGGCTTGTGCCGTGGGGAATGGCTACGCCCATGCCCATGTAGGTGCTCACCAGCTTTTCGCGCTCCACCATGGCATCGGCGTAACTGTCATCCACATAGCCCCGCTTTGCCAGCAGCGCACCGGCGGCACGGATGGCCTCCTCCTTGGTGACGGAGGGCAGACCCAGCTGGATGTCCTCCGCCTGGATCTTCATCACGGAACCGTTGGCTTTGGAAGCCTCGGTCACGGCAGCCGCCAGAGGGGCTACGGCTGCATTGCGCAGGTCGGATACGATCTCCTCATTGGCGGCAGCTTCGGCCTTGGCATCCAGTGCCGGGGTAGTGGAGGTCAGTGCATTGTACAATGCGTCCAGATGCGGATCTGCAAGGAAGTTGTCCAGCGTGATGAGCTGTGCCTGCGGGGCGCACTTGGCGGCACGGTCAGCCAGAACGCGCTGGCAGACCACCACGTCCGCGTCAGCGGGGATGGTGTCCACGCTGGAGTTGGTCACGGTCAGGTCGGGGCGCTCCGCCTTAATGCGGTTGTGGAACTTGGTAGCACCCATGGCGCTGGAACCCATACCGGCATCGCAGGCAAAGACGATCTTGCGGATCTGACCGACATTTACGGCAGTAGGCTCAGGAATCTCGCCCTTAGCCTGTGCCTTCATCTCCTTCATTTCGTTCTGGGCATCGGTCAGGCTCTTGGTGTGACCGGAGGTCGCTTTCAGAATGACCGAGGACAGGATAAAGGAAACAGCACCGGCGATGACAACGCCCAGCAGAACGGTGAGAATGGAATCCCGGGGAGCCATTGCCATGTAGGCGATGATGGAACCGGGAGAAGCAGGGCCGGACAGACCTGCACCGGTCATAGAGTAGAACAGGATGGCGCAGAAGTTGCCCACGATGGGGGCGATGATGATCACGGGATTCATCAGGATGTAGGGGAAGTAGATCTCGTGGATGCCGCCCAGCAGGTGGATGATGACAGCTCCGGGAGCGGACTGGCGGGTGGTGTCGTCCTTGCAGAAGAAGCAGTAGGCCAGCAGGACACCAAGACCGGGACCGGGGTTGGCTTCCAGCATATACATGATGGAGCGGCCGGTCTCAGCGGCCTGGCTTGCACCGATGGGGCTGAAGATGCCGTGGTTGATGGCGTTGTTCAGGAACAATACCTTGGCAGGCTCAATAAAGATGGACACCAGCGGCAGCAGGCTGTGCGCCACAAGGAAGTCCACACCGGCGGTCAGCACGGTGAGGATGGCAGTCATGAACGGGCCGATGACATAGTAGCCAAGGATGGCCAGCAGCATACCCAGAATGCCGATGGAGAAGTTGTTGATCAGCATCTCGAAACCGGCGGGGATATGGCCTTCCACCTTCTTATCGAACTGCTTGATGACCCAGCCGGCCAGAGGGCCCATGACCATGGCGCCCATCAGCATGGTGTAGTCCGAGCCGCAGATGCAGCCCACCACGGCGATGGCGGCGATGACACGGCCGCGGTCGCCTGCAATCATCTTGCCGCCCTGCCCTGCAATGAGGATGGGCAGCAGGTAGGTCAGCATCGGGGAGACCATGCTGGCCAGCTTTTCGTTGGGGAACCAGCCCGCTTCAATGAACAGAGCAGTGAGGAAGCCCCACGCGATGAATGCGCCGATATTCGGCATGACCATGCCGCTGAGGAACTTGCCAAAGCGGGAAACAGCGTTTTTCATTTGTAGCTCTCCTTTTTCACTTGAAAGGCAGGCGGTGCAGCTCCTGTGGCATGGGAGCTGCGGCCTGCGGACGGTTGTTCGGAGGAGCTTTCGTTTCGTTCTGGCACTATTCTAGCCGATACTGCGCCGGATTTCAATGGTGACAAGCGGTGGGGTTGTCACCGGAGGATGGTGACACCAGTGGGCTGATACGGCAACATTTCCAATGGATGCGCGGGTGATTTGTGCATATTTGCTGATGCGCCGGGATACAAGACGGGAACAAGGAAGCTTTTGTCACCGGGCAATGGTGACAAAAAACACACAACTTCTTTTCTGCGTTGGGGGCTGGCAGACGGGGTGGCACTATGCTACAATAGAAGCAATGGGTAACTTTTGGGAAAAGGAGAGAAGCAACATGGGTGCGGTGTATCGTGAGGAACTGTCGGCAAATGCACGGAAGCTGATCGAGCAGCTGCTCAGCCTTCCGCAGGGCTGGGTGACGGCGGCGGCGCTGGCTGAAAGCATCGGGGTCAGCCGCCGCACCGTGCTGCGGGAGCTGCCCGCTGTGGAGCAGTGGATGCAGGCTGCCGGGGCGCATTTTGTGCGGAATCCCGGCAAGGGTCTGCTGCTGGATGAAGCGCCGGAGCGGCGAGACGCACTGCGCACCCAGCTGAACAGCGGCGACAGGAAAGAACTTTCCCGCGCAGAGCGGCGGCAGCAGCTTTTGACAAGGCTGCTCAGCGAGCAGGAGCCCTGCAAAACAGCGGTACTGGCACGGGCGCTTGGCGTTTCGGAAAGCACGCTGTCTGCAGACTTGGATGAACTTGAGACCAAGCTACACCCCTACCGGGTGGAGATGTTCCGCCGCCCCGGCGTGGGGGTCTGGCTGCAGGGGGATGCTTCTTCCTACCGGAGGGTGGTGTCTGCCCTGTTGCGCAGCAGTATGCCGGAAAAGGAACTGGCAGAGGTGCTCTGCGGACGGATGCCGGAAAACGAGATCTTCTCGACCCTGCTGGATACAAAAACGGCCGAAAAGGTCTGGGCGGCTTTGCAGCAGTTTGAACAGGAAGAACAGCTCCATCTGCCGGATGCAGGCTTTCTGGCGCTGGCGATCCATTGCACCCTGACCATTCAGCAGCTGCGGCAGGGCGGCGACAAGGGCAGCGCCCCCAGAGGGCTGCGCCCGGCGGGCAATCATGCTGCCCGGCTGGTGGCGGCGCTGAACCGCGCCTTCGGGCTGACCCTGCCGCCTGAGGAAGCGCAGTATCTGGAACTTTATCTCGCTGCTTATCTGGGCGCAGAGGATCCTTGGGGCAGTGCGCAGGAGATGGAACTGCGGAATCTGGAAGCCGCCCTTATCCGGGAAATGGAAAAGGCGCTGCACACAGACCTTTCCGGTTACACCTCCCTGCGGGATGACCTGTACTGCCACCTGCGCCCCATGCTGCTGCGGGTGGAGCAGAACATTCGTACCGAAAACCCCCAGCTGGACACCATCCGCACCGCCTACCCCGGCCTGTGGAAAGCCACCCGCACCGCCTGTGATGCGGTGCAGCAGCAATTCGTCCTGCCCGCCATCTCGGACGACGAAGCGGCCTACCTTGCTATGCACTTTGGCGCAGTGCTGGAACAGAATGCCATGTTCCGGCTGCGGCTGCGGGTGGTAGTGGCCTGTCCGCTGGGCATGGGCTCCAGCCGCTTTCTGGCCTCCCGGCTGGGAAACGAGTTTCCCTCTTTGCAGGTGGAGGGGTGCTGCTCGGTGCGGGAGCTGAACACTGCCGACCTGCGTCGGAGAAAAATCGACTTCATTATCTCCACCGTGCCGCTGGAACTGGATTACCCGGCGGTGTGCATCAGCCCTTCCCTGCTGGAACCGGATCGTGCCGTGCTGAAGGACGCTATCACGCGGTACAGCCAGAACCGCGCAGAACCGGAACCGGCGGTGCAGCCCGTGCAGGATGCACCGCACGCAGGCTCCAAGCTGCAGTATTATGCGCGCCTGACCCGGTCCATGACCGGGCTGCTGGAACATCTGACCATCCAGCCCGTCAAGGCTCCCGGCAGCCGCGCTGCCCTCATCCATGCAGCGGCGCAGCTGTTCTGCCCGCAGGAAGCGGACGCCCGGCTGGTGGAGCAGCAGCTTCGCCGCCGTGAAACGCAGGGCGATACCTACATCAAACCCCTGTATGCCCTGCTGCTCCATTGCAGGACAAGTGCGGTAAAGGACTGCCGCTTGGGCTATCTGCAGGCACAGCCGCCGGTCTATGAGCCGGGGCGCATCGTGCTGGGGGCACTGGTGCTGCTGGCTCCGGACGACGGGAACAGCGTCCCGGTGGAGGTCATGCAGAATGTCAGCGGGCAGCTGATCGAAACGCCCCGGCTGATGGAGGCACTGCTCACAAGCGTGTGCATCCGGATGTAGCCGAGCACCCCGCCATCATGGGTCACGAGTTCGCCGGTGATATCGTCAAGGTGGGCAAGGCGCATCAGGACAAGTTCAAGCCCGGCATGAAGTTCACCCTGCAGCCCGCCCTGAACTACAAGGGCACCATGTGGAGCCCCGGCTACTCCTACGAGTTCTTCGGCGGCGATGCCACCTACTGCATCATCCCTGCCGAGGTCATGGAACTGGGCTGCCTGCTGGAGTACAAGGGCCGTGCTTACTACGAGGCTTCTCTGGCCGAGCCTATGAGCTGCTCCATCGGTGCTTTCAACGCCGCCTACCACACCAAGATGGGTGTGTACCATCACGATATGGGCATCAAGAAGGGTGGCAAGCTGGCGATTCTGGCCGGTGCAGGCCCCATGGGTCTGGGTGCTCTGACCTACGCACTGCACCGTGATGTGCGCCCCGGCATGGTGGTGGTCACCGATATCAACGAGGATCGTCTGGCCCGTGCGGAGTCCCTCTTCCCCCCGAAGGAGGTCAAGGAGAAGGACGGCATCGACCTGTACTTCGTCAACACCGCCAACATGGCAGACCCCGCTGCCGAGCTGCGGGAGCTGACCGGCGGTACCGGCTTTGATGATGTGTTCTGCTACGCCCCCATCGCGCCGGTGGTGGAGCTGTCCAGTGCTGTGCTGGGTCGTGACGGCTGCCTGAACTTCTTTGCAGGCCCCACCGACAAGCAGTTCAGCGCCAAGATGAACTTCTACGATGTGCACTACAATTCTACCCATGTCATGGGCACCACCGGCGGTAATACCGCCGACATGATCGAGTCGCTGGAACTGACCGCCGCTAAGCGCATCGACCCGGCTGTGATGGTCACCCACATCGGCGGTCTGAACGCCGCTGCCGAGACCACCCTCAACCTGCCCAAGATCCCCGGCGGCAAAAAGCTGATCTACACCCACCTGACCATGCCCCTCATCGCCCTGACCGATCTGCGTGCCAAGGGCGAACAGGACAACGACCCCCGCTATACCGCACTGGCTGACATCGTGGATGCCCACAACGGCCTGTGGTGCCCGGAAGCAGAGGAATATCTGCTGGCAAACTTCAACCCGGAGGACTAAGCAGAACGTGCCATGGGACAGGACAAACGCAGACAGGAGGAATCCCCCATGGAACAACGCCGCAATCAAATCGTGGAGCTGGTGAACCGCAAAGGCAGCATTAGCTTTGCCCAGCTCAAGGAAGCTTTCCCTTCCGTTTCGGAAATGACCCTGCGCACAGACCTGAAAGCACTGGATGAAGCCCGCCGTGTGGTGCGGGTGCATGGCGGTGTCAAGTCGGTGGAGCAGGTGGTAGGCACAGACGACCTGCTGAGCCGCCGTGCCGCCCGCAATGCCGAAGCAAAGCAGATCATTGCCGAAAAAGCCGCTGCTCTGCTGCGCCCCAACACCACCCTGTTTCTGGATTCCGGCAGCACCGCCACAGCAGTGGCCCGGTGCATCCCGGATCAGCCCATGCTCATCTACACCAGCGGCCTGAGCTGCGCCATGGAGCTGGCAAAGCTGGAAAAGCCCCATGTGTCCCTGCCGGGCGGCAGACTGAACCGGTTCAGCCTGAGCGTCTGCGGTGCACAGAGCATCCAGACGATGGAGGGCATCAACTTTGATCTGCTGCTGCTGGGCGTGACCAGTTACAGCCCGGAAACCGGTTTTACCTGCGGCGTGGAGGATGAAGCACGGCTCAAGCAGACCGTGCTCCGCCGCTGTGAGCAGAAAGCCGTTCTGCTGGATTCCTCCAAGATCGGACTGAAAAGTACATTCCACATCTGCGAGCTGTCCGATATTGATATTGTGATCTCGGACGGAAAGCTGCCCGTAGAATTTTTACAGGCCTGCCGGAACGCAGGCGTAACAGTACTATAAAAGGAGCGTTATTATGAAGATCATCCGCGCAAAAGATTATCAGGATATGTCCCGCAAAGCGGCCAACATCATCTCCGCACAGGTCATCATGAAGCCGGACTGTGTACTGGGTCTTGCCACCGGCGGCACCCCGGTGGGCACTTATGCCCAACTGGTGGACTGGTACAACAAAGGCGATTTGGATTTCTCCGAGGTCACTACTGTCAATCTGGACGAGTACCGCGGCCTGCCCAAGGAGCATCCCCAGAGCTACTGGTATTTCATGAATGAGAACCTGTTCAGCAAGGTGAATATCGACCCGGCCAAGACCAACCTGCCGGACGGCACCAATCTGGACACCGCCGCCGAGTGTGCCCGTTACAACGGTATCATCCACAAGCTGGGCGGCATCGACCTGCAGCTGCTGGGCATCGGCCCCAATGGTCATATCGGCTTCAATGAGCCGGGCGAAGCCTTTGAGCTGGAGACCCACTGCATCGACCTTGCGCCCACTACCATCGAAGCCAACAAGCGCTTCTTTGATGGCAATGAGAACCTTGTCCCCAAACAGGCATACACCATGGGCATCAAGACCATCATGCAGGCACGCAAGGTGCTGGTGGTAGCCAACGGTAAAGCCAAGGCACAGGCCGTCAAGGACGCCGTGACCGGCCCTGTGACCCCTGCCTGCCCCGGCAGCATCCTGCAGCTGCATCCGGACTGCATCCTTGTGGCAGACGAGGAAGCACTGAGCCTGCTGTAAACTCCCAAAGCCAACTTCTTCATTTACCATAACTTTGCTTAAGATCCAACCAAAGCACAGAAAGGGCCGGACTCGTTGCACGGGTTCGGCCCTTTCTGTCAGAAATAAGATTTATCTTGCAATCTTACGCAAAGAGCAACTCCAAAAGAGCCGTCATGGAGATGGTGGGTTCGCCTGCTGCGGGATTTACGCTGAAAATACGCTGAAAAGAGGTCACCCCGATCGGTGGCCTCTTTTTTGCTGCCGCGAACTGTCTGGCTGCGGCAGCGGATAACAGCAATGTCCATTGCGCTTTGTTTTGCCCGGATGCGCACCCGCAGAAAGTTCTCCCTCGTCAAACTGCCCAAAATACGCCCTTAAAAGTTTACTTGACGCAATTTTCAAATCAATATATAATTGGGTCAGAAACCAATTATAGAAAAGGATGATTTCCAATGGCGCGCAGATATGACAGCAAAGAAGCAAAACGGCGGATCCTGACCGCCTGTGTCCGGCTTTTTCTGGAAAAAGGCTACACGAACACCAAGGTGGCAGAAATTTTAAAGGAAGCAGATGTTTCTGCCGGGTCGTTCCAGAATATTTTCCGCACCAAGGACGGCGTGCTGACCGAACTGATCGGCATGATGTTCAGCAGGCAGTTCGGCGCGGTAAGGCCGCTGGCGGCAAACGCCCCCTCGCCGGTGTACCTCTACGCGGTGGAAACGGCTTTGCAGCTGGCGCTGAGCGAGTTGAGCGAGAACCTGCGGGATATCTATGTGGAAGCGTACACCTTCCCCGCCACGGCGGAGATCATCCACCGCAGCACCACGGCCGAGCTGCAGGCGGCGTTCAGCGCGTATCTGCCCGGGTGCGCCGAGTGCGATTTCTACGAGATGGAGCTGGGCACGGCTGGCATGATGCGCGGCTACATGGCACGGCGGTGCGACCCCTACTTTACGCTGGAGCGCAAAATACGGCGCTATCTGAGTATGAGCCTGAGTGCGCTGCAGGTCCCCGCGCAGGAGCGCGAGCAGGTCATTGCTTTTGTGGCGGAGATCGATATGCTTGCCGAGGCGCGGAAGGTGGTAGATGCCGTGCTTGCATCGCTGTCCGTGCAGTTTGATCTGAAAGGATAACAAGGTTTGATGATAAGGAGGGAGCAACATGAAAAAATGGCTGATCCGGTGTTTGACGGTGCTGGCAATGGTGTGCCTGATACCGGGGATCGTGTTAAACGTTAAAGCGGCAGATTCTATCTATACGTACTGCTTCGTCTGTATGCAACAAAGAAACTATGAGATCCTCGGATATACAAAAGTTGATTCAACCAAGCATAGGATCCATATAAAATGCTCAGTCTGCGGCAGGAAGAACAGCATTGTTTATGGAGATCTTTCGGACCATACCGGCGGCACCGAAACGCCCACCTGCACCACAGGCAAAACCTGTGAAAAATGCGGCGCGGAATACGGCATTCTCGGTCACAAATGGAAAACTCCGGCGAACGCCTCCCTTGGCAACGGCACGCACCGCATCATTTGCTTGCGCTGCGGCTTAAATGGTACCGCAAGCTGTACCGGTGGCACAGCAACCTGCACCACCAAAGCGGTCTGTGAGGCGTGTGGTGGGAAATACGGCAAAAGAAACCTAAATAATCATGCTCTGGTGCATTATGATGCGCAAGCCCCCACCTGTACGAAACCCGGCTGGGACGCTTTCGACACCTGTCCCCGCTGCTACTATACCACTTTTCGAGCAATCCCCGCGCTAAAACATGATTTAGAGCACCACGAAGCAAAAGCCCCCACCTGCACGGAAAAGGGCTGGGATGCTTACGACACCTGCTCCCGCTGCGATTATACCACCCGCAAAGAACTGCCCACGCTGAACCATGCTCTGGAGCAGCACGCAGCAAAAGCCCCCACCTGTACGGAAAAGGGCTGGAACGCTTACGAAACCTGCTCCCGCTGCGACTATACCACCTATGCGGAGCTGCCTGCACAGCATGATCTGAGGCATCACGCAGCGCAAGCCCCCACCTGTACGGAAAAGGGCTGGAACGCCTACGAAACCTGCTCCCGCTGCGACCATACCACCTATGTGGAGCTGCCCGCGCTGAACCATGCTCTAGTGCATCATGACGCGCAAGCCGCCACCTGTACGGAACCCGGCTGGAACGCTTACAGCACCTGCAAAAACTGCGACTATAACACCTATCAGGAGCAGCCCGCACTGGATCATGCTCTGGTGCAGCACGAAGCGCAAGCCCCCACCTGTACGGAAAAGGGTTGGAACGCCTACGATACCTGCTCCCGTTGTGACTATACCACCTATGCGGAACTGCCCGCGCTGAACCATGATTTGAAGCAGCACGCAGCAAAAGCTCCTACCTGTACGGAAAAGGGCTGGAACGCTTACGAAACCTGCTCCCGCTGCAACTATAACACCTATGCAGAGGTGCCCGCGCTGAACCATGATTTGAAGCAGCACGCAGCAAAAGCTCCCACCTGCACGGAAATCGGCTGGGATGCTTACGACCTCTGCGTCCGCTGCGGCTATACCACCCGCAAAGAGCTGCCCGCACAGCATGATTTGAAGCAGCACGCAGCAAAAGCCCCCACCTGCACGGAAAAGGGCTGGGACGCTTACGAAACCTGCTCCCGCTGCGACCATACCACCTATGCAGAGCTGCCCGCACTGAACCATGATTATCAGGCTGTTACCGTAGAGCCTACCTGTGAAGCAGACGGCTATACTGTTTTTACCTGCTCCCGCTGCAAAGACAGCTACACCGCAGACCCGACCGATCAGCTGGGGCATCAGTTCGGTGCATGGTCCCCGAACGGAACCGGCTCTCAGAGCGCCAGTTGTCTGCGGCAGGGCTGTGCGCACACTGGCAGCACGGATTGCCGGAAGTTTACTTTCCGCACTGCGGAAGGCGAAACGCTGACCTTCTGCCCCGTGTGCGGGCAGGCAGAAAACGCCGCGCAGCTGGAAAAGCTCGAAGCGGCAACGGCGTGGGCACTCAGCGGCAGTCTTTCTGCGGAGGATGTGACCGCGCGGACGAACGGGGAATACCTGAGTGTGGCCTTTGAGACCGCAGGCAGCCTGACGCAGCCCACCGGTCGGGTAAGGCTCGCGCTGCCCGCCGGATTGCTGGAAGGCAAAAAGCTTGTGCGCATTGCCCCAGACGGCACACAGACGGAGATGCCTTTTGAAACAGAGCGCGGAAAGCTCATCTATACGCTGGATTTTGCAAACAGCGAGCTGCCCGTAATGCTTTTCCGGCTGGTACCCCAGCCCACCGCCCTCTGAACGCTTTTACAGCGCGCAAACGATAAACCATAAAATGCCCGCCCACCGTGGTTTTCCACAGGTGGGCGGGCATTCTTTTGTGCCTTTTTGGGCATAAAAATACCCCCGGAGGATGCAGCGTTTTTTACGCTGTCTACTCTGGGGGCAGGATAGCAAGCGCTGCGCGGCAGCTCCCGGAAGCGGACACTGTCTTGCTGAAAAAGCGCTTACTTAGCACCGATCCTCCTCCGGCGGGCAGCAGCTCTCCCGGGGGATGAGCTTATGCGGCACGATGATCTTTGTGGCCAGAAGGTTCGGGTTCTCGATGTGGTTGATGGTCTGGCTGGCGGCTTCCATGCCCAGCTGGTAGGGGTTCACGTCCACGGTGGTCAGCTGTGGGCTGCCCTGCCCTTTGTTGCGGAGTGCCCCCTTGGCAAACCGGACGGGATTGCGCTATAATAGAGCCGTAACAGTTCCACAAAGGTGTGGTAAGGGAGGTGCGGTCATGATCCGGGTGGCGATCGTAGAGGACGACGCGGAGGTGCAGGGGGTATTGCAGGAGTATGTCCGGCGGTATACCCGGCAGTACGGGACAGAGTTTGAAGTGACGGTCTTTGCGGACGGCGTGGATATTCTGGAGGATTACCGCGCGGTCTACGACATTATTTTTCTGGATGTGGAGATGAAGCATCTGGACGGCATGACCACGGCAGAGCGCATCCGGCAGATGGATGCAGACGTCATCCTGATCTTCATCACCAATATGGCGCAGTACGCCATCCGGGGCTACTCGGTGGGAGCGCTGGACTATGTGCTGAAGCCGGTGCCCTACTTTGCCTTTTCGCAGCAGCTGCTCAAGGCGGTTGCCCGGCTGGAAAAGCGGGCAAAGCACTACCTGACCGTGCCGGTGGAGGGCGGGCTGCGCCGTCTGGACACCGCAAGCATCTATTACTTGGAAAGCGAGGGTCACCGGGTGCACTTTTACACCGACGAGGGCGATTTTTCCGCCCCCGGCACCCTCAAGGCCTTTGAGGAAAAGCTGGCAGACTGCCCCTTTGCCCGCTGCAACAGCGGCTATCTTGTCAATCTGGCACAGGTGCGGGAGCTGCGGCAGAGCACCGTACAGGTGGGCCCCTGCGAGCTGCAGGTCAGCCGCCCCAAGCGTAAGGCTTTTCTTGCCGCACTGACCGACTACATCGGAGGTGAAGGCTCATGACCGCGCTGCCGGATATCCCCCGGCTGTACACCGCCCTTGCCGAGTGTCTGGCGGTGTTGCTGGTCACACCGGCACTGATGCCCCGCTTTTCCAAGGCAGTTACCGTGGGCGTCACCCTGCTGTGGGCGGCGGTGCTGTCGGCCTTTCTGGAGCTGACGGGCAATGTGCCCGGCGGGCTCTGGATCCCCTGCATGGCAGCGGCCATCGGGGTTTCCTACCTATATCTATGGGGCATGTGGAACATCACTCTGCTGGAAGCCGGGTATCACTGCGCCCGGGCGTTTATTCTGGCAGAGCTTGCCGCCAGCGTGGAGTGGCAGCTGCACTGCGCCCTCTGGCCCGCCCGCGGCCCGTGGGAGCCGCTGTCTTTGCTGCTGCTGGCGCTGATGTATGGGGCGCTGTTCGGCATTATGTGCTATCTGCAGCACCGCCGTCCCCAGCCCGCCGGGCACTTACAGATCGGCGGCAGCGCCGCCCTGACGGCGGTCATGTTGGCGCTGACCGCCTTTGCGGTGAGCAATCTGGGCTTTTTGCCGGGCAGCGAGATCAATATGAGCATTTTTTCCATCCGCACTTTGGTGGATTTTTCCGGCGTGCTGATCTTATCTGTGCAGCATGAGCAGCTGCAGGAGAACGCTTTGCACAGCGAGCTTGCCGCCATGGACGAGGTACTGCACCGCCAGTACGAGCAGTACAAGCGCAGCAAGGAGGGCATCAACCTCATCAACCGGCGGTACCATGAACTGAAAGTCCAGCTTGCCCGCATCCGGGAGGAGCAGGACCAGGCCAAGCAGAACGCCGCCATTGCCGCCATAGAGCAGAACATCCGCCAGTACGAGGCCGAGAACAAGACCGGCAACCCGGTGCTGGATACCCTGCTCACCGCCAAGACCATGGAATGCCAGCAGGAGAATATTACCATCACCAGCGTAGCGGACGGCAGGATGCTGGGCTTTCTCACCATCCGGGAGCTGTGCACCATCGTGGGCGTGGCGCTGGACAACGCCATTGCCGCCGTCCGCGCCGAGCCGGACCCCGAAAAGCGGCTCATCAAGGTGGCGGTGTACAGTCAGGGCGGCTTTGCCATGCTGCGGTTCGAGCACTATACAGAGGCCGCCCCCGCACTGGATGCGGACGGTCTGCCAAAGCAGAGGTCAGATTTGAAAAGTGTCCGCACCACCGTCGGGCAGCACGGCGGCAGCATGACGCTGCACTGGGAAAACAACTGGTGCACCCTGCGAATCTTATTTCCGCTGCCCAAAAAGTAATAATGTTTTTACGGCAGGTATCCCCTGCCGTTTTTTGTATTTGGCAGGGTGCACAAATATAATGCGGCAATATTTGTATATGTGCATAATAAAATTTGAAACCTTGTTGTAACTTCTGCAAATTATGCATCCAAAACGACAGATTGTGCGGAGAACGGTTCGTTTTGCGGTTTATATGATAAAATGACATCAAGCAAAGGAGCGGACGCACTCCGGAGAACAGCTATGAACCGGGTCGTGTACCCAAAAGAGAAGGAGTTAACAGTTATGGCACAGAAAAAGAAGGACAGTAGGATGATGGGCAAGATCATCAAAACTGCCGTTTCGGGTGTGTTGTGTGTCGCATTGGCGGGCGGTATAGTTGCGGCCAATGTGCTGATCCCGCCCAACGCCAGCAGCGTGCAGAGCATTTTGGGCCTGAAGAGCGGCGGCATCGACAACAGCAAGGCCAAGACCGAAGGCATCAACATGGAGTACGGCAAGCCCGGCTTTGACACAGAGGATGCGCTGGTTGAGGATGAGATCGCCCTGAACAAGCAGATCGCAGCAGAGGGCATCGTCCTGCTGAAGAACGATGAAGGCAGAATGCCGTACAGCACGGATACCACCTTCAGTTTTGTCAGCCATTCGGCAGTCAGCTACATCGGCGGCAACAAAGTCGATATGAAAACGGCCTTTGAAGATGCCGGGTTCGGTGTCAACGAGGACCTCTGGAAATTCTATTCCGAAGGCAACGGCAAGGATTACGGTCTGGGCGTTGGTTCCGTTTCCTACGGTGATGACGAGGACTTTTCCATCAACGAATGCCCCTTGTCTGTTATGAAAGCAGAGCCGGGTCTGACCGATTCCATGAAGAATACGGTTCCTGTTTTTGTGTTCAGCCGTGTGGCGGGCGAAGGCCGTGATATGCCCCGCTCCATGTACAACCACACCGATGTGGAAGAGGACAAGACCAAGACTTATCTGGAGCCGGATTCTACGGAACTGGAGATCCTGCAGTATCTGAACGACAACTTTGACGATGTCGTGCTGCTGCTCAACTCCAGTGCAGCGGTCGATCTGAGCTGGGTGGAGGATTATCCCAGCATCCACACGGTCATCTCGGCTCCTGCCATGGGCGACTACGGCCTGTGCTCTCTGGCTGAGATCTTCTCCGGCAAGGTCAATCCTTCCGGCCGCACCGTGGATACCTATGAAGTGGATGCCATGAACAGCCCGGCGGCGCAGAACTTCGGCGACTTTGCCTACTACGATGAGAATGGCAACCTCACCAAGTACAACTACGTCAGCTACAAAGAGGGCATCTATGTTGGCTACCGCTACTACGAGACCCGTTACGAGGATAAAGTCCTCGGTCAGGGCAATGCGGGCGATTACAACTACGACGATGCTGTGATGTACCCCTTCGGCTACGGCCTGTCCTACACCACCTTTGACTGGTCGGATTACAACACCAGCTGGGATGGCGATACCTGCACCGTGACGGTCAAGGTCACCAACACCGGTTCTGTTGCAGGCAAGGACGTTGTGGAAGTCTACGCACAGAGCCCTTACACCGATTATGACAAGGCCAACAAGGTGGAAAAGGCTGCCGTTGAACTGGTCGGTTACGCCAAGACCTCGGAGCTGGCTCCCGGTGCAAGCGAGACCGTGACGGTCACCTTCGACCAGGAACAGCTGAAGTCCTACGACTACGTCAATGCCAAGACCTACATTCTGGACGCAGGTGATTACTATATCACTGCGGCTAAAAACGCACACGAAGCGGTCAACAACATCCTCTCTGCCAAGGGAAAGAGCGTGGCAGACGGTATGACCGCGGATGGCGACACTGCTTTTGTTGAAATCTACACCCCGGCCAACGGCACCGTGGATACCACGACCTATAAGAACGACACCACCACCGGCGTGGAGGTCACCAACCAGCTGGATCATGCAAACGGCGGGCTGCAGTATCTCTCCCGCAGTGACTGGACTGGCACCTGGCCGACCGTTGACGGCGAGGTCAGCGACCAGATCAGCACCTGGGGCAACCCCATCAATGGTACCGATGCCAGCGGCAAGGCTGCATCCTATACCTACCGCAAGACGATCAGCAAGGAGGACCTTGCAAAGCTGGATTCTTTTGATTCCCTGAACCCCACCGACTTCTCCACCCTGACCGATGAGATCGTTTACGGCAAGGACAACGGTCTGGGTCTGATCGATATGCGCGGTCTGGATTACGATGATGAAAAGTGGGACGCACTGCTCGACCAGCTGACCCCCAGCGATTATCAGACCCTGATCACGCAGTCCGGCTATGGCACGGCAGCCATCAAGTCGGTGGATAAGCCCTCCACGACCGACCGCGACACTGCCACCGGCCTGGTCAACTACGGCTTTGATGCAAGCGGCAACCTCTACTTCAAGGGCAACATCACGCACTGCGGCGTGATCGTTCTGGCACAGACCTACAACGATGATCTGGCCACTCACTACGGCGAGAACATTGGCGACGAGTCCTACTATCTGGATGTCGATGGCTGGTATGCACCGGCAGTCAACATGCACCGCACTGCATTCTCCGGCCGCAACAGCGAGTATTACTCCGAGGATCCGTTCATCGGCGGTCACATTGCTTCCCTCGAGTGTGAGGGTGTCGCCTCCCGTGGTATGTATGTCTTTGTCAAGCATTACGCCATCAACGATCAGGAGGACCACCGCGGCGACCGTGAAGGCCAGTACAGCATTGCGACCTTCCTGAACGAGCAGGCGGCCCGCGAGATCTACCTCAAGCCCTTTGAGATGTGCGTCAAGTCTGATAAGGTCGAGATGAACTATGCAAAGGACAACGGCGACGGCACTTACAGCAATGCCACCACCGAGATCCCGTCCGTCACCGGCATCATGACCTCCTTCAACCGCGTTGGCTATACTTGGGCCGGCGGCAACTACAACATGATCACCGGCCTGCTGCGCAACGAGTGGGGCTTCCACGGCTTTATCATCACCGACAACGCAAACACCGGTGTCTTTATGGACGCTGGCCAGATGATCCAGGCCGGTGCAGACGGCAAGCTGACCAACCTGCCCACCGGCGCACGTTATACCTTCAATAAGAATGATGTTTCGGATTATCACTATGGCCGTGAGGCAGTTCACAACATCCTGTACACCATTGCAAACTCCAAGGCAATGAACGGCGGTATGCCGGGCAGCCGTTATCTGGCAAAGGTCGAGCCTTACCAGAAGGTCATCTACGCAGTGGATGGTGTCTGCGGCGGTCTGATCGCGGTTCTGGCCGTTCTGACGATCCTCCGCTTCCGTAAAAAGAAAGAGGACGTAAAAACCGTCTGATCAACACATAGGAACAGAAGGGGCGGCGGGCATACGCCCGCCCCCTTTTTTGATTGTCAGGAGAGACCCATGAAACACACAGATATCATCAAGAGCTTGTCTCTGGAACAAAAATGCGCCCTGCTGAGCGGCGGCACGGTGTTCACCACCCGGGCGCTGCCGGGCAAGGGCATCCCGGCCATTACCCTGTCGGACGGCCCCAACGGCGTGCGCAAGCAGGCGGGTGCGGCTGACCATCTGGGCCTGAACCCCAGTGTGCCCGCCACCTGCTTTCCCACCTCGGCTACCGTGGCCAACAGCTGGGACCCGGAGCTTGGCGAGGCTGTGGGCGCAGCCATGGGCGAAGAGGCAGCGGCACAGGGCGTGTCGGTGCTGCTGGGCCCCGGCCTGAACATCAAGCGCAGTCCCCTGTGCGGCCGCAACTTCGAGTATTTCTCGGAGGATCCCTACCTTGCCGGTAAGATGGCGGCGGCCTACGTCCGCGGCATCCAGAAAAACGGCATTGCCGCCTGTCCCAAGCACTTTGCCGTGAACAGTCAGGAGCTGCGCCGCATGGCCTCGGATTCCATTGTGGACGAGCGCACCCTGCGGGAAATTTACCTGACCGGCTTCGAGATGGTGGTCAAGGAGGCGCAGCCCAAGACCATCATGTCCGCCTATAACCTTGTCAACGGCACCTACGCCAACGAGAACGCCCACCTGCTCATGGAGATCCTGCGCAGGGACTGGGGCTTTGACGGTGCAGTGGTCACCGACTGGGGCGGCAGCAACGACCACGCCCTCGGCGTAAAGAACGGTTCTACGCTGGAAATGCCCGCCCCCGGCGGGGACGCCATCCGGGAGCTGATGAAGGCGGTGCAGACCGGCAAGATCACCGAAGCAGACGTGGACGCCCGGCTGGAGGAGCTGCTGGAACTGGTGTTTACCACCAAAGCGGCGGTGGACGCCGCACCCGGCAAGTTCGATGCCGATGCCCACCACGCGCTGGCACGCCGGGCTGCTGCCCAGAGCATCGTGCTGCTGAAGAACGAAAACAGCCTGCTGCCCCTTGCAAAAGGGGAAAAGGTGGCGGTCATCGGCGACTTTGCCCAGACGCCCCGCTATCAGGGTGCAGGCTCCAGCGCCGTCAACTCCATCAAGGTGGATTCCTTTCTGGACTGCCTTGCCGAAAGCGGCCTGAACAGCGTCGGCTACGCCAAGGGCTTTGACCGGCAGGGCAAGCCCGATGAGGCGCTGAAGGCCGAGGCGGTGCTGCTGGCAAAGAACGCCGATGTGGTGCTGCTGTGCATGGGTCTGGACGAGATCAAGGAGAGCGAGGGCATCGACCGCGCCGACATGAAGCTGGCCGAAAACCAGCTGGAACTGCTGGCCGCTGTGGCGGCGGCAAACCCCAACGTGGTGGTGTTGCTGAGTGCAGGCTCCTCGCTGGAAAGCGATTGGGTCAAGGACTGCAAGGCGCTGGTCTACGGCTGTCTGGGCGGTCAGGCCGGTGCGGGCGCACTGGTCGAGGTGCTCACCGGCGCGCAGAACCCCTGCGGTAAGCTGGCTGAGACTTGGGCGCGCAGCTACGCCGACACCCCCGCAAAAGCGCATTTCGGCGGCGACGGCCCCACCGTGGAGTACCGCGAGGGTCTGTATGTGGGCTACCGCTACTACGACACCGCCGGTGTGCCCACCGCCTTCCCCTTCGGCTACGGCCTGAGCTACACCAGCTTTGCGTACAGTGACCTGAAAGCAGACGAAAAGGGCGTGACCCTGACTGTCACCAACACCGGCAGCTGTGCAGGTGCAGAGGTGGTGCAGCTGTATGTGGCAAAGCCGGATGCAAAAGTTTTCCGCCCCGTCAAGGAGCTGAAGGGCTTTGCCAAGGTGCAGCTGGAAGCCGGAGAGAGCAAGACCGTCACCATCCCGCTGGACGACAAAGCCTTCCGCTACTGGAACGTTGCCACCGACCGCTGGGAGGTGGAGGGCGGCAGCTATCAGCTGCTGGTGGGCGCTTCCAGCGCCGATATCCGTCTGACTGCCGCTGTCACGGTGGCGGGCACCGGCGCACCCGACCCCTACGCGGGCAAAGACCTTACACATTACCGCACTGCGCAGGTGCAGAACGTGCCGGACGCGGAGTTTGAGGCGCTGCTGGGCCGTCCCATCCCGGAGAACAAGGTGCACATCGACCGCAACATGACGCTGGGCGAGATGGGGCACGGACGCAGCCCCATCGGCTGGCTGGCGGCTGCCGTGCTGGGCACCCTGCTGCGCCGCAGCATCAAAAAGGGCAAGCCCGACCTGAACATCCTGTTCCAGTACAATATGCCTCTGCGGGCGCTGTCCAAAATGACCAACGGCGCTATCAGCATGGGCATGGTGGACGGCATCGTGATGGAGCTGCAGGGCTTCTGGATCATCGGTCTTGTGCGGGTGATCGTGGAGGCCGTGAAGAACCTCGTGCTGAACAGCCGCATGGAAGAGCGCTTGAAAAACAGCTGAAAGGAAGCAGGCTATGAATTTCTGGAATAACTTCGCGGCAAAGCACCCCGCCGCTGCCAAGTGGGTGCGCGAGGGCGGCCTGTTCGTCATCGTGTCCAACCTCATCACGGTGTTCAAGTACCTGCTGCTGCAATTTCTGCCCAAGGCCTTTGCAAGCCTGCCGGTGGTGGATTTCGGCTGGCCGGGCATCGACATTACCCTGTTCGGCGAGACCTTCAAGTGGAACATCCTCGGCTACGATGCCGCCCACGGCGGTCTGCCCTACTTCTGCGCCTACATGATCGCCATGGTCATCGGCGAGTGCATCAACTTCCCCATCCAGCGCAATTTTGTGTTCCGCAGCAAGGGCAATCTGGCAAAACAGATCGGCTGGTATGTGCTGGCCTTCTGCGTCATCACCTGCATCGTCAACTCCATCAACTGCATCTGGGTGGCGGTGGCAGGGCTGCTGGTACCGGACTTCATCTACAACATCGGCACCACCGTCCTCAACGGCGGCATCTCCATGGTCATCTTCTTCTTTGTGAATAAGATCATCTTCCCGGAGGGCGAAAAAGCCGCCAAATAATAAGACATTCTCCTTCATTTTCTTCTTTTCATCATAAGCCAGAAGGGCTGCTCCGTTCTCCGGGGCAGCCTTTTTGGTTTGAAGGAGAGAACCCTCTCAGTCATCTTATTTTTGTTTTTCTGCACAAAATGTTCTGCGGGCAGGGTTTTCCTCTTGACAAGCGGGCAAATGTTTCGTACTATATTTAGTAGTATGGAATCAAAGACGCTGTACGCAGGTTTCAGTGTGACCCTGTACCCGTTTCAGGCAAAGCGTGCCTGTTTGATATAAAATGGAACCGTAAAGAGAAAAGCCGTATGCTTTTGCCCGTGCCGCCGGTTTTGGGTGGTGCGTATGGTTTTGGTGTCACTTTTTGCATTGAAAGCTCTTTCTATATCATTGCCCGTGTCCTGCTGCGCAGCGTCTCCTGCTTTTAATTTTGCATTGAATTGAAACAAAGGAGAGTGAACGCAATGACCGCGATCGGAGTGATCGTGGCCTTGATCGTTGTTGTTGTCGGCGTGGCTGCGGGCTATTTTATTGGTTACAACAACCGTAAAAAGACTGCCGAAGCCCAGATCGGCAGCGCCGAGGCCGAGGCTACCCGGCTGGTGAACGAGGCGATCAAGACCGCCGACCAGAAGCGCAAGGAAGCGGTTCTGGAAGCAAAGGACGAGGCTTTCCGTCTGAAAGCCGAGGTCGATGCCCAGAAGGCAGAGGCCGACAAGGAGATCAAGCAGCGCCGTGCGGAGATCAGCCGTCAGGAGAACCGCATCGACCAGAAGGAAACCGCCCTCGACCGCAAGACCGAGGTACTGGAAAAGAAGGAAGAGGAGCTGAAAAAGCGCGCCGCTGAGGCCGAGGAGCGTCTGGCAGAGATCGACGCTCTGCGCGCCAAGGAGATGGAGCGTCTGGAAACGCTGGCCGGTTTGAGCCAGGAGGACGCCCGCGAGGTGCTGCTGCACAAGGTGGACGAGGAGCTGACCCACGAAAAGGCCGTGCGCGTTGCCGCCTACGAGACCGACCTGAAGGAAAACTGCGACAACATCGCACGCAACCTGATCGGTCAGGCCGTCAGCCGCTGCGCTGCCGACCACTGCAGCGAGACCACCGTCAGCGTGGTGCCGCTGCCCAGCGATGAGATGAAGGGCCGCATCATCGGCCGCGAGGGCCGCAACATCCGCGCTCTGGAGACCGCGACCGGCGTGGACCTGATCATCGACGATACCCCGGAGGCCATCACCCTGTCCTCCTTCGACCAGACCCGCCGCGAGGTGGCCC
>ERZ825324.2192-NODE-2192-length-21154-cov-2.936111_pt1 | contig 21154 bp, 16 predicted proteins | sample MGYA00519859_ERZ825324 | MGnify/ENA primary metagenome ERZ825324 (study PRJEB31778, sample SAMEA3449198) | human gut metagenome | biome: human gut; feature: human-associated habitat; material: faeces | place: United Kingdom | collected 2010/2012 ... | reverse complement strand
GTGGCCTGCGCCGTCATCGGACGATTCTTAGTTCGTTTTGCTCCGACGGCCGGCGGCAGTGGAATTCAATATGTTGAAGCGGCCTGGAGAGAAGAGGTTGAACCGGCGCGCTTTAAGATCTTATTGGTTAAGTTCTTCGGCGGTATTTTGACGCTGGGCAGCGGTATGGCTTTGGGCCGTGAAGGTCCGACGGTTCAAATGGGTGCTTCTATCGGAGCGACGATTGCCCGCATACTGAAATTCTCGAAAGAAGAGCTTCGTTTTCTCACTATTGCGTCTGCTGGTACCGGCTTGGGTGTGGCTTTTTCGTCTCCGCTCGGCGGAGCGATGTTCACCTTCGAGGAAGTCACGAAAGATATCCGGATGAACCTTGTGATTCCGACGCTGATCTGCGTTTTTGCCGGCTGCACGGTCTCTATGACGATTCTCGGCATGCAGCCTGACTACAACGTGATCAATCGATCTTTCATGATTCCGGGTGTCAAAGAATCTGTCGCCTTCATTTTGTTCGGCATCTTTATCGGAGTGATGGGACCGCTCTATAACAAGATGGTTCTCATTCTTCTGAACACGAATGCGTACTTCAAAAAAGTCCTCCCCGAAGTGAAGGCCGGGATCATCGGCGTTGTCGTTGCCCTGCTGGTTTATTTTGCTCCGGGGCTTGCGGGCGGCGGAGATCAGCTGGGCACCGAGATGCTGAACTATACGTTCCCTATCGCAACGGTCTTAGTCATCGGATTGATACGCTGGTTCTTTGCGCCTCTTTGCTACGCCACAGGGGTTCCCGGCGGTCTCTTCTCACCGCTTCTTCTGATGGGCGGAATCTTAGGCCACGTTTTTGCATGGACGCTGAATCTCATCGGATTTGATTTAAACCCAATGGCTTTCTGCGCCGTTGGGATGAGCGCCTTCTTTGCCTCCACGATTTGTGCTCCGATAACCGGCGTTCTACTGATCCTTGAAATGACCGCATGCTGGGATTTAACACTTCCGATGCTCATCGGGTCGGCCTTGGCATTCTTTACGGCTCAGGCTTTGAAGAGCCAGCCGATTTACACGGCTCTGCGCCTGCGGATTCCCGAAGTCAAGCAAATGCAGCAGCAGGGCGTCGATGTGCTTCAGGCGCCTGCTATTCCTGAAAAGTTGTCGTAGCGCTGTTTGACCTGATAAGCTGTACTCTGGTTCGGGAGAGGGCTCGTCTCTCTCTTTCGACAGGAGTCTGATGCGACTGGTACCGGCTATTCGCTCCGTTCTGTCGAACTTTCTGTTTTTCGGAAAATATAAATGAAAAATATCAGTGTGGGAACGGAAGCCCTGGATGATCCGTTCGTCAATCAAGGAACAGCCTTTAGTCGGGAAGCCAGAATAAAACGGAAACTCCGCGGACTGCTTCCTCCGAGAGTGACGACGCTGGAGCATCAGGCCAAGCGAGCTTTAGAAAGAATTCGTCAGGCAGAAGAGCCGCTTCAGAAATACGAAATCCTTTCGCTGATTCGACACAGAAACGCAACCCTCTTTTATTACCTCCTTGAAAATAATATCGAGGAGCTGATGCCCATCGTCTATACGCCGACGGTCGGAAAAGCCTGTCAGGAATTCGATCGAATTTATTCCGAACCGGAAGGGCTTTATGTCACGATTGAAGATAAGGGATCCGTTCAAGAGGTGATCAATAATTGGCCGCATGACGATGTCGATATGATCGTCGTGACGGACGGCGAACGTATTCTCGGATTAGGCGACCTCGGCGCCGGCGGAATGGGGATTCCGATCGGCAAACTTTCTCTTTATACAGCCTGTGCAGGACTCAATCCTGCGCGCTCCTTGCCCGTGCTCTTGGATGTCGGTACCAATAATCAAGGTCTGCTGCACGATCCGCTATATCTCGGTCTTCAGCAGCCGAGAGTCGACGGTGAGGAATACTACGCGTTCGTTCAAGAGTTCATTGAAGCCGCCAAAGCACGCTGGCCTCAGGTGATTATCCAATTCGAAGACTTTGCCAATCGCCATGCCTTCGCTCTGTTAGATCAGTGGAAGGACAAGACCGCTTGTTTTAACGACGATATTCAAGGGACGGCAGCTGTAGCCGTTGCCGGTTTCTATGCTGCCGCAAGGGCAAAGGGAAGTTCTCTTTCCGAGGAAAAATTTCTTTTCTTGGGCGCCGGAGAGGCCGCCGGCGGCATTGCCGATCTGCTGGTTGAAGCCATGATGAAGGAAGGCCTGAGCCAGGAAGAAGCCATCAATAGGATTTTCCTCTTTGACTCTCACGGTCTGGTAACAAAAGACAGGGAAGGACTGACGCCGCTGAAGCAGAAATTTGCTCATGAACTGGAACCTCAGAGCACGTTCCTGGATGCCATCGGTGAAGTAAAGCCCACCGCGATTGTAGGCTGCGCTGCTCAGGCAGGATCCTTTAATGCTTACGTGCTCAGCGCAATGGCAAGAATCAATGAGCGTCCGATCATCTTTGCGTTATCGAACCCGACGTCTCGTTCGGAGTGTACGGCAAGAGAGGCTTACACCTACACGGAAGGGAAATGTCTCTTTGCCTCCGGAAGTCCTTTCCCGCAGGTTGAACTGAACGGAAAGACGTTCATTCCTCGTCAGAGCAACAACTCGTATGTCTTCCCCGGAATCGGCCTCGGATTGGTGACTGCTTCGCCTCGCGTTGTACCGCAAAGTGTGTTTTTAAGTGCGGCAGAAGCGCTCTCTAAGATAGTTTCGGATGAAGACTTAGAAAACGGCAGCTTGTTCCCGTCGCTGACAAAGATTCGCGAAGTCTCTCAATCCATTGCAGCTGCGGTCGCCGAGGAATGTTTCACGGCCGGCGTTGCCGGCGTGCCGAAACCCAAAGATTTATCCGAAGCGATTCAGGCTGCAATGTACAAGCCCGTCTACGCTCAGATCTGACCGAATAAGAAAACCTTCAGGAGTACGGAAGGAGATTGCCGTATTCCTGAAGGTCAAGACTTTGAAGTACTGCTCAGATCACGAAAGAAGAAAATTTTTTAGAAGGTGTGGTTCATGCCTACGAACGTGGTCCATGGATTTTTACCCATGTTCGTGGTCGGTGCGGATGAAGTGCCGCCTCCGCCGTTGATTGTGTAATTTACGTTCTTCTCGTTGTTAAGATAAGCCGCACCGGCGTAGACAGTGGTGCGCTTGCTCAGCGGATAGTCATATCGAGCCGAAACGTTCCATGCATTGGCTGAATCCGTCGTATTGTTCTTTAAATACGCAAAGCCGTTTAAAAGATTGCCGCCGAATAACGGAGTCTTAGTCGATACGCTGTACACCATAATGTTCGGGTTGGTATCACGCACCGCAGCTTTAGATCCGTTCTTGTAAACCAGATTGCCGTAGAGCTTGGTGAATCCGAAATCGTAGCTCGCGCCTAAGTTGTACAGTACAGCATGCGCATTCGGATCCTTGAGGTTGTTCGGAGCTTCTGCAGCCAGGTTTTGATAGGTGTAGGTAAAGCCGATACCGAAGGCGCCTTTGCGATAGACAGCCTGAGCTGCGTAGCTGTTGCCGTATTTATTCGACATCTCGGTTTCGGAGTTCAGCTTATTCTGTTCACCCAAAGAAACCATGGCGGAGAACCTCAAGCCGCCGAGGCTCGGGCTTTCGTAGATAAAAGAATTGTCTCTGCGGGTCAGGTTGTCGACACCGGAAGCTCCGTTGATGCCCGGAATATGGTTATTCGGCAAGTAAGGCGCCGGCGCCATAAAGTTGTTGATCGTGCTGCCTAAACTGCAGGCAAAAGCGTCAAACTGCGCGATGCCGCCGAAGTTCAGCGTGTACTGGCGACCGAAAGAAAACGTACCCCAATCCGTATTTCTAATTCCGAGAACGGCTTCTCTTTGGAACGCCCAGCCCTCCGGCTGAGCGGCGGTAGTGTTGGTGCCGTTATCGACAAAGAAACCGTTTTCCAGGCGGAAGAAGACACTGGTTCCGCCTCCTAGGTCTTCCGTTCCTTTGATGCCGACACGCGATCCTCCTTTACCGCCGCTACCTAAGTCGACAACTGTGCCGTTTCCGCCGTTGTAAAGCTGGACATACGCATCCACCATCCCGTAGATCGAGACGTCGGAAGCGTAAACGCTTCCGCAGAAGCTGCATGCGAGCGCAGCAATTATTTTTGTTGATTTCATAAGGTATTCCTCCCTTTTTTGTGTCATTTGATCTATTTCACTTTGAAGTTGAATTTATGGCACTGTGCGCAATAGTCTTCCGGCGGCTCATGCATCAGATGGCAGTTAACGCAGTCTCCGTTATGTGGCGCGTTATGAGGATTGGCGCCGGGAAGATCTTTCGTTTTTTCAATAAGCGCTGCTTTCGGATGGCACTGTGTGCAGGTTTCTTCTGTCGGAAGATTCGGATTCTTGAGGTCGGTTCCGTGACAGGTCTGGCATGCGACGCCTTTGGCGACGTGCTTATCGGCACCCATCTTCGGGGCGTCGGCTGCGAAGGCCGAGCAGGAAAACATCGCGGCAAGGAGTCCGATCCCGAGTAATTTTGTCAGTGAATTCAATGGGGTCATGTTGGTTCTCCTTCCGAAGCCTCCGGTCGGAGGCTTCGGACTAGGGAAGAGAATTAGCAGCCGGCCCAGCCGTTAGCGGTGCGAGCGGCGATACGACCGAAGATGATGCAGTCGGCAACAGCAACGGTTCCGAGACGGACCATGCCGTGTACGCCGCCGGTGGCTTCGCCTGCTGCGTACAGACCGGCAATCGGATTGCCCTTGACGTCGAGAACCTGGGCTTTTTCGTTGATTTCAAGACCGCCCATGGTGTGGTGAACACGCGGCCACAAACGAATGGCGTAGAACGGTCCCTTGGTGTTGAGGACAGCGTCTTTGAAGAACATGCAGTCGAATTCTGGATCCTTCATGGCCTTCATGTAGCCGTTGAATTTTTCGTTTTCTTTCTCAAGGGTGGAGTAGTCCAGCTTGTAGAAGTCAGCCAGAGACTTGAGATCGTCGAACTTGCGGATGACACCGTTCTTAAGGGCAGTTTCAAACTGTTCGGGCTTCATGTTCTTGCCGACGACCTTGTTCATCATGTTGGCTTCGCAGGTATAGATGATGGCCGGTTTGCCGAGGGCGACGATGGCATCAGCACGAACTTTGCGGTTGCCGGTTTCTTTAATGAAGCGCTTGCTGGTGGTCGGGTTGATCATGGGGCCATAGCCGACCATGGATTCCACGGCGAGCGGAGCGAGACCGAAGCCGTTTTCGTCAGGAGAGGTCCACGGTCCTAACTGGATCCAGTCCATATGAATGGTGTTAGCGCCTAAAGCCTGAGCCTCCTGAATCATTTCGCCGGTTGCGCCCGGATGGTTCGTGGAGCCGAAAGCGTCGGTCAGACGCGGGTCATGGCTGGTACGCATCTTGACGTTCTGGCTGAAACCGCCGGAGGCAATCAGCACGCCCTTGGTCGCGCGGATGTAGACGACTTTGCCGCTGTCAGGACGGTTGAAGCGATGGTTGATGCGGGCTTTAACTCCGACGACGCAGCCTTTATCGTTGACGATCAGGTCATCCACAATGGTTCTCAGCTGAATCTTGATGCCGAATTCTTTGCATTTTGCAAGCATCGGATTGATGAATCCGGCGCCGCTGTTTTCCATCACGGCATGACTGCGAGGAACGGAGTGACCGCCGTGGTAAGTGACGGCTTTGAACTTGACGCCGACTTCGTCACGAAGCCATTTATAGTTGGAAACGGATTCGTCGGCGATTCTTCTGGCAAGTTCTTTATGGGCAAGACCGCCGCCGGCTTTCAGAATGTCGGAGTAAAGAAGATCGGCATTGTCTTTAATACCGGCCTTTTCCTGCATATCAGTGCCGGCAGCTGCAATGGCACCGCCGTTGATGATGGAGTTGCCGCCGGCAGAGGGCATCTTGTCAACAACCAGAATGTCTTTCATGCCAAGATAGTGGCTTTCAAGGGCAGCGCCTAGGCCGGCGAAACCGGTACCGATAACCAGAAGACTGCAGGTCTCATCCCATTTTTCAGGAACTTTGGTTGAAGCATGGGCTACGCTTCCGAAAACGAGTCCGGCGCTCAGAGCGCAAGTGGTTTCCATAAAGGTTCTGCGGGTGAATGTCATTTAAAAATCCTCCTTGATGATGTTGTCGGCTCTTCATAACCGATAAGAAAAGTTTAAAAACTGAAGGATTTCTTAACTACCCAAAGGCTTTGGTGGATACTTCAAGGGTTTTCGAGAATATGAAAATGACAAAAAAGCTAATACGTTAGGCCGAAGATTTAATGAAAATGCATGAGCCGCCTGTATCAGAGCTAGGCGGCCCTAAAAACTTAAATGAAACAAATTAAAAATTAATACCAAGGATTAGTGAGTGGCGGCAGGGCTTCCATAAGCTCCTTGAAGGTGTTTGGATAAGCGTAGTCGCTGCTTTCTTCCGCTGAGTGCATCCATTGATAAGCATCGTCAACGAAATTTGCCGGGAAAGTGACAAAATCGCCGTCGCGTACCCAAGCACCATCTTCTTTCCAGCGTTTTAATGCATTATCGGTAGAGACAGGAGAAGCATTTGCGACTAGACAACGATTATTTCTCGTCAGGGGGATTGGGCACTTGATAAGGCCATCGGGGGATAGTTTGCCGTAATGAATCGCCCAAGTCACAACAAATGCCTTCAGACGGAGCTCAACTGAAGCAAAGGCCATCAATGCAAAACCTAATCGGTCAGAAAGAGTACAACTTTCCAGTAGACGAATGGTATAAGCAAAAAGCTCTGGGTCTGTCGTAAGAACCGGCAACAACAGATCTTTTGGACAAACGACAACTTGAGCCTTAGTTAAGGCGAAATAATTGCCCAGGGAAGGCCGTCGAGTCATGAAATTAAGATTTCCGCAAGCAAAGTGCCCGGGAGTAGAAATAGCAGCGGCTTTGGGAGCGGAAACAGCGTGCCCAAAGTTGCGGGCAGTTACGCCTTGCTGAACTAAAACAATATCAGATACCTTTCTATCTTGTGGATAAAGTATCTCTTGCCGCTCTAATTCACGAACAGTTCCTAGTTTAATAATCAGACTCCTCAGCCTCTTACCAACCGGCGGATGAAGCCAAGGCGTGACGGGGACTGCGTAGCCTTTTTTCTTTTCGTCGATACTGTACTCTCGCCCTGTGCTGATCGCGGCCAGCCACTCTACGGATACATTTCCCATCCTTCTCTCCGAGGGTATTTTTATGCTTTGATAAACATATAGCACGACAGAAGAGTGTTTGTCTAGACAAGAATAACTTTAGCCTTTTAGGCCGCAAAAAAAGCCCGTCGCTGCGGACGGGCTCGTTTGAAAAGCGAATTATTTTCGTTCAACTATCCGGATTTCTTCTCTCGGATTTTGGGTAGAGTCCTCTTTCTTGTAGAGGGCCTCACGGGCCAATTGGAGCGCAGTTTCCATGTCGGGGCACATGTACTTGCCGAGGCGCTGAGCCAAGCCCAATCGTCTCATTTGACGAAGCGGATGCTCGCTCGCTCCGACCACAATAAGAATCTTGCCGTGTTTCACGAGGTTCCGCTGGAAGGACTCAATGATGTCGAGCGCACTGTTGTCAATCGAAAGCAAATCGGTGAAGTCGAAAATAACGACTTCTGGCGCATCGGGCGCGTTGATGTGTTTCGGGTCAGTGACGATTTCCAGTTTAGAGACTGAACCGAAGAAAAGTGCACCTTCCATTGCCCAGGCTTCAATCTGCTTCGGAGCATCGAAGGGGAGAGTCTTGGGAATCACACGAGTAAGCGTGTTCATGCGATAGAGGAAGAACAGAGCAGCGGTGAGTAGGCCGATCTCAACAGCAACGGTCAGGTCGAAGATCACTGTCAGGAAGAACGTCACCAGCAGTGTTGCCTTGTAAGACATGGTGAACTGTCTGAGGCGCACGAACTCATGCCAATTGCCCATGTTAAAGGCCATGAACAGAAGGATGGCAGAAAGCGCACACAGAGGGACGTTCATTGCCAAGGGAGCAGCCACCAGGATAATGACCAACAGGGTCAGACTGTGAATCATGCCGGCCATCGGTGTGACGGCTCCGCTCTTGATATTAGTAACGGTACGGGCAATCGTGCCGGTAGAAGGCAGACCTCCGAAGAAGGGAACGATGCAGTTGGCAATGCCTTGTCCCATCAATTCCTGATTGGGATCATGGCGTTCGTCGGTCATTGCGTCGGCCACGCGTGCGCAAAGCAGAGATTCGATTGCGCCCAGTAAGGCCAATGTGATCGCCGGTCCGAGCAGCTGCTTAACGTTGCCCCAGCTGATATCAGGAACTTGGAATTTCGGGAGTCCTTGCGGAATGCCGCCGAACTTGGAGCCGATGGTTTCAACCGGAAGGTTAAACAAAGAGACCAGTGCCGTCATGACGATCAGCACGACAACGGTACTCGGAATTCTTGCGAGCCATCTTCTCCACGGTGCACCGCCGATGGTCCAGGAACGAGGCCAGACAAAAACAATGATTAAGGAGGCGAGACCTAAGCCGACGGCGTATGGGTTAACGGTATTGATGGCGCCGGCCAGCATCTCAATCTGATGGAAAAAGTCAGCCGGCATCTTGGCAATGTTTAGGCCTAAGAAGTCCTTGATCTGAGAAAGACCGATGAGCACGGCAATACCGTTGGTAAAGCCGATAACGATCGAGACCGGAATAAATCGAATGAAGCTCCCGATCTTAAAGAGCCCCATTAGGAATAGGAATATGCCCGAGAAAAAGGTTGCGATGAGCAGGTTGCCGACGCCGTACTGAGCAATAATGCCGTAAACGATAACAATGAAGGCGCCGGCCGGACCGCCGATCTGAACTTTGCATCCGCCTAAAAGAGAAATTAAAAATCCGGCAATGATGGCGGTGTAAATACCGGATTCCGGCGTCATGCCGGAAGCAATGGCAAAAGCCATCGCAAGAGGAAGTGCCACAACACCGACAGTGAGGCCTGCGGAGAGGTCACTTGTGAAAGTGGAGAAAGAATAATTTTTTAAAATGCAAAGAGAGGCTGGCTCGAATCGTGCTAACGGGAAACGATGCAGGGCCTCTACGATGTGAGATCTCGCGCTCATTTATCTTGGATCGAATACAGTGGATAACTTACGGCAGTAAGGCTGCCGAGGCAAAAATAAACTTATTTAGAACTTGGGTTCTGAAGCTAAGTGCCTAGATTATCCTCCCAATATCTCACATTTGAGCGTAAAGCTTCAACTATTTTCCAAAAATAAAGGTTTATCTGTAGCTGAAAAAAAGAACCCTCGGCGTTCGGACCGAGGGTTTTACTAAAGATCGTGATTAGTGCAGACGCATACCCGGCTTAGCACCCGGGAACGGTTCAAGCAGATAAAGACCCGAAGGTGTGTCTGCTCCGTCGGAGGCGGAAAGCAGCATGCCCTGAGAGAAACTGCCCATCATCTTGCGCGGCTCTAAGTTGGCGACAACCACGGTGAGCTTGCCGATCAGATCTTCCGGTTTGTAGTAAGCGGCGATGCCGGAGAAGATGTTGCGTGGTTCTTTTTCACCGATATCAATCGTAAGCTGAAGGAGCTTGCGGCTCTTTTCAACTTTCTTGCAGTCCAGGATCTTGCCGATTCTGAGGTCAACCTTGGCGAAGTCATCAAAAGCGATATTCGGAGCTAAAGGTTCGAATACGAATTCTTCAGATTCGGCCTCTGCCTTCTTCTCTTCCTTGGCAGGTTCGGAAGCTGCCTTGGCAGCCTTGGAGCTCAGTTCAAAGAGCTGCTGAACCTGTTTTTCTTCAACGCGCTTCATGAGGTGCTTGAAGGGGTTGATCGGTTTGTCGGAAGACAAAGCACTGTCAACGGACTTCCAGGTCAGTTCACCGCAGTTGAGGAAAGTTTCGACATTTTCAGCAGTGCGGGGGAGAACCGGTTTCAGGAACAGCGTCAGCAGACGGAAGGCTTCAAGCGTCACGGAGCAGACGGCGTGCAGTTCAGCGGCCTTTTCAGGCTGCTTGGCCAATTCCCAGGGCTGTTTCTGATCAACGAATTCATTGACTTTGTTGGCAAGCTCCATGACGGCGCGAAGAGCCTTGCCGTATTCACATCCTTCGAAAGAAGCGTTGATATCAGAAGCGGCGGCCTTGATTTCGGAAATCAGGCTGCTTTCCGCAATGGCCTGGTCCAGGACGCGGCCTTCGAAGCGCTTCACAAGGAAGCCTGCAGAACGGCTGGCAATGTTGACGTACTTGCCGACCAAGTCGGAATTAGTGCGGGAAATGAAGTCGGCGGAGCTAAAGTCTACGTCTTCGACCTTGGAATTGAGCTTGTAGGCGAAGTAGTAGCGCAGCCATTCCGGATCCATGCCGAGTTCAAGATAAACCAGAGGATCAAGACCGGTGCCGCGGCTCTTACTCATCTTTTGACCGTCTACGGTAACGAAGCCGTGCGCCCAGACATGGTCCGGTACACGGAAAGGTTTGCCGGAGAAGTGCAGCATGGCAGGCCAGAAAAGCGTATGGAAGTAAGCGATGTCCTTACCGATGATGTGAATCTGTTCGGTTGTGGAGGTCTCAAGCAGGGCTTCGAAATTGATGCCCTTGGATTCGCAGTAGGCTTTCAGACTGGCGAGGTAGCCGATCGGGGCGTCCAGCCAAACATAGAAGAACTTGCCCGGTTCATCGGGAATTTCAATGCCGAAGTAAGGGGCGTCACGAGAGATGTCCCAGTCGCTCAAGTCTCCGTCCTTACCCAGCCATTCTGCTGTTTTAGCGACGATCTGAGACTGCAGGCGAGGGGTACCGTCCGGGGCAGTGCCGCGGGTCCACTGACGCAGGAATTCTACGCAGTTGGGATCGGACAGTTTGAAGAAAAAGTGTTTGGACTTGCGCAGTTCAAGCTTGCTTCCGGACAGAGCGGAGTAAGGGTTAATCAAGTCGGTCGGGCGATAAACGGAAGCACAGACTTCGCAGGAGTCGCCGTACTGGTCAGGTGCGCCGCACTTGGGGCAGGTGCCTTTAATGAAACGGTCGGCAAGGAACATCTCGCGGACCGGGTCGTAATACTGTTCGATTTCCTTGGAATAAATCAGGCCGGCTTTTTTCAGGCGCTTGTAGATGTCTTGGGCCAGCTCAGTATTTTCTTTGCTGTCCGTAGAGTGCCAGTGGTCGAAACGGATGAAGAATCCGTTGAGGTACTTGGCGCGGCCGGCAGAGATTTCGGCCACGTATTCCTGAGGCGTGACGCCTTTTTTCTGAGCTGAGATCATGATCGGAGCACCGTGGGCATCATCTGCGCCGACAAAGTGAACGGTTGATCCGCACATCCGCTGATGACGGACCCAAATGTCGGCCTGGATGTATTCCATGATGTGTCCGAAATGGAAATTTCCATTGGCGTACGGCAGTGCCGTCGTCAAGAAGATAGTGCGATTAGTCATGACTTTTTCTAGAATGCTTTTGAAAAGAAATAATTTTAGCGGATCAGGAACTCGTAAGCAGGAGTTACGAAGTATCTGATATCCTAGGACAAACTTGGAAAGGGGCTTTCGCGCCTGCCGAGTCCAACAGTAAGGAGAACACAATGCAGGAAAAAATCAGAGAGGTTCTCTCTGGCGTCATTGACCCGAACACGGGCAAAGATTTAGTTTCTTCTAAGGCTCTGAAGAAAGTTACTACAGAAGACGGAAAAACAACCGTCCAAATCGAATTAGATTACCCGGCCAAAACACAGGGCCCCGTCATTGAAGAGATGGTCCGTGCCAAACTGGTCGAGGCCGGTATTCCCGCCGATGTCAAAATCAGCCAAAACATCATCGCCCATGAAGTTCAGAGAGGCGTTAAGGTTTTTGATTCCGTCCGCAACATCATTGCCGTCTCCAGCGGCAAGGGCGGCGTCGGAAAGAGCACAGTGTCTGCCAACTTAGCACTCGCTCTTCAGCAGGAAGGCGCTAAAGTCGGCTTGCTGGATGCCGACGTCTACGGTCCGAGCCAGCCGACCATGCTTGGCATTACCGATAAACCTTATTCCGTTGACGGTAAGACTCTTGAGCCGATGATTGCTCACGGCCTGCAGGTTGCCTCCGTTGGCGTGCTTATCGATCCGGATCAGCCGATGATTTGGAGAGGTCCGCTGGCAGTTTCCGCGCTTCAGCAGCTTCTGAAACAGACCAACTGGAAAGACCTGGATTACCTCATCGTCGATATGCCCCCGGGAACCGGCGACATTCAGCTGTCTCTTTCTCAGGAAGTGCCTTTGACCGGTGCTGTGGTAGTGACGACTCCTCAGGACATCGCTTTGATGGATGCCCGCAAGGGTCTCGTGATGTTCGAAAAAGTGAATGTTCCGATCCTTGGCATCATTGAAAATATGGCAACCCATATTTGCTCGAAGTGCGGTCATGAAGAACATATCTTCGGCGAAGGCGGCGCAGCCAAGATGGCTGAGCAGTACGGCGTTGAACTTTTAGGCGAACTCCCGCTTGATATCAACATTCGTCTGAGCATGGACAAGGGCGAACCGATCGTGATTTCAGATCCCGACGGAAAAGTCGCACAAGCCTACAGGGAAATTGCACGTAAATTAGCCGTTGCAGTCTCTAAGAAGAACAAAGACTACAGCGCGAAGATGCCTTCCATTAAGGTGTCTGATACCTAATAAGGTCGAAAAAAGAAAATCCGCCGTCAGCTCAGGGCTTTCGGCGGATTTTCGTTTTTACGAGATCCGGTAAACCGAGAAATTAGTCAAAATGCGGTGTCTCAACGCCGAGCACTTTGTGCAGTTTCGGGCTCGTGGTCGTGTACTGCAGGAGAACGCGTTTTTCCGGATACACATATTCGGAAGCGGCAAAAGCAGCCAAAGCGCATTCATGGAAACCGGAAAGGATCAGTTTCTTTTTACCCGGATAAATGTTGATGTCGCCGACAGCGAAGACGCCAGGGATGTTGGTTTCGAAACGGGCAGTGTCCACAACGATCTGTTTTCTTTCGAGCGTCAGGCCCCAATCTGCAATCGGTCCGAGTTTAGGCTGCAGGCCGAAGAAAACCAGCAGATGTTCGGCCGGAATACGGCGGGTAACGCCGTCGGCGCCGGTGACTTTAACTTCGGTCATTTGGCCGTTTTCTTCTGTGAAGCCCGTGACCTGACCGACTTCAAACTGCATTTCCCAGTTGTCGCAAAGCTCTTTCATCTTGCTGACAGATGCCGGAGCGGCTCTGAAACCTTCTCTGCGGTGAACCAAAACAACGCTTTCGGCCTTACCGACAAGATTGAGACACCAGTCAAGGGCTGAGTCTCCGCCCCCGCAAATGACGATGTTCTTACCTTCAAAAATTTCAGGATTTTTGACGCGGTAATGGAGCTGTTTGCCTTCAAACTGTTCAATGTGCGGAACTTTGAGCGTGCGAGACTGGAAGCTGCCCACACCGGCTGCAATGAAGACAGCCTTAGCTAAGAATTCGGTGCCTTTGGAGGTTTTAACGTAGAGACGTCCGTCATCAAGTTTTTTAAGAACCTGAGCCTCTTCGCCGTAGTGGAAAGTCGGTTTGAACGGTTCAATTTGCTTGAGCAGGTTTTCCGTCAGCTCCTTGGCGGTGCAGACAGGAACTGCCGGAATGTCATAGATCGGTTTGTCGGGGTAGAGCTCAACGCACTGACCGCCCGGATGGTTTAAAGAATCCAAAACATGGGCTTTCATTTCCAGAAGGCCCAATTCAAAAACCTGGAAAAGTCCGACGGGACCGGCGCCGATGATGACGGCATCGGTTTCAATCGGATTGTTCATCTTTATTTCTTCAGTCAATTTATAACCTTAGGTCCTAAAAAGTTAATTCTGATAATTTTCTCACTAAATGAGCGCGCTTTAAGCCCGAAAAAAGTAACTTTTGACAACGAGGCGCCTTAGAGGCCGGACCTCCGTGATTAGCAAGGTCCGCTTTCTGACTAATTGGAATGCTTACGATCAAAGTCTTCGTCTCGACGAAGTTCTCTGAGGCGGGCGTCAATTTCGCTCATGGTGTAGAAGTCACCGTCATTGGCCTTTTGAGCAAGCGAGAGCTGCTGGATGGCGGCGACGCGCTGACCTTGCAGGGCGTACATTTCTCCGATCGCCTGGTGACTTTGGCTGACTTTGCCCAATACTTCATAGGCCTGCCCGAGGAAAGACTGATACTCCACCGTCGACTTAGATAACGCGTGCTGTTTGCGCAGGAAGTTCAAAAGATCGTTGTATTTCTTGTCCCTGAGCAGCAGATCGCCGTAATTAAGGACAAGCATTGTGGACAAAGGTGCTTTTTGCTGAGCGCTCTTTGCAAGCTGCAGTCCCCGTGCTCGGTTGGCCGGAGAAGATTCAAACACGAGATTCGAGTGCAGTTTGTTGATGATGGCAGAGTTTCCTCCGGCCATCTTTTGCGCGATTTCAATCTGCTTGAGTGCCTCAGCTTTATTCTTCATTTTTTGAGCTGCTACAGCTAAACCGTAGTGGGCTCCGATCGCCTGATAACCGGTAGCAGTTTTCAGTTCATTTCTAAAGTAGTCCGCAGCATCCGACCAGCCCTGATAACGGTTGGATTGAAGAACGCGAAGACGCGCACGAATGAGAAAGAAGTCCAGAGAGTCTTTGTGATTTCTTTTGCCGGCCATGCGGGAACGGTTCTGAGCTTCGCTCATACGATCAATGGTCAGCGGGTGCGTGCGCAGGTAAGCCGGTGCGGCGCGCGAGCCTTCATAAGCGCGGTTATTGAAGTCCAGGCGTTCAAAGAAGTTTTCCATGCCTTTCGGATCGAAACCGGCACGGACTAAGGAATTAAAGCCCACACGGTCTGCTTCGCGTTCGGCGTCGCGGGAGAAGGATAAATAATTCTGAGCAAGAGCGGCCTGGGTGCCGATGACCGAGGCTGCAGCGCCGTCTGCCGAACCGGCGCGTGCCGCCAAAATGGCGACCAGCAGAGAGCCTAGGGTTGCAGCCCAATTGCCTTTTTGGTTTTCAATCATTCGGGCAATATGGCGCTGCGTAACGTGTCCGATTTCGTGAGAAAGAACGGAAGCGAGCTCGCTTTCGCTGGATGCTGCAGTGACAAGTCCTGTATGAACGGCAATGAAACCTCCGGGAAGCGCAAACGCGTTGATGGAAGGATCACGAATCGGGAAAAAGAAGAAGGAATAGCTGGAACCCGGACCGGCAGAGACGAGTTTGTAGCCGAGACGCATCAAGTAGTCGATGGTCTCCGGGTCATTCAGATAGGTAGGATCGGAGCGAACTTCGACCATGATCTCTTCGCCGAGCTGACGTTCCTGCATCGGAGACAGGGCCGAACCACCTGCCGCACCGAGGTTCGGCAGATTGTAGTTCTGTGCATAGGTTCCCGCGATCGGCGCAGCAGCCAGAATACAGGAGAGACACAGAGAGAGCAGCGGTTTCAAAGTCATTCCGTTTTTATCCAATAATATTTATCATTCAAGCAGTAAGGAAAAATATAACAGTAATCCTGTTTTTTGCTGTAACTAATTCTAAAAAGGTATTTATATGTCCGAGTTGACTCATTTCAACCAGGCGGGCGAAGCCCATATGGTGGATATTGCCGATAAAGATCAAACCCATCGCATCGGTATCGCCGAGGGCTGGATCAGCATGCATCCGGAGACTTTTGCCCTGGTGGAAAAGGGGAACGCTAAGAAAGGAGACGTTCTGGCGGTTGCACGTATTGCTGCCATCATGGGTTCGAAGAAGACACCGGATCTGATTCCTCTTTGCCATCCGATTGCCCTAACGCATGTGAACGTTGACTTTGAACTCTATCCGGAAGAAAGCAAAGTGCGCTGTGTGGCGACCTGTGAAACCAAAGGCAGAACCGGCGTTGAAATGGAAGCCCTAACGGCTGTCCAAGTCGGCCTTCTGACCATCTACGACATGCTTAAAGCTGTAGACCGCGGAATGTGCATGACCGACATCCGTTTGCTGGAAAAGCACGGCGGCAAGAGCGGCGACTGGGTTCTGAAGAAATAGAAAACCAGCTGAAAGAAAAAGCCGAAGGTGCGAGCCTTCGGCTTTTGTCTTACATGGACGGAAGAATTCCAAGCTGGGCGGCTTCGTAAACCGCTTCCCCTCGGGAATGTACTTGAAGCTTGCGGTAAATCTTCTTGATGTGCGCCGTGACCGTGTGACAAGAGATGTTTAAGACCGAACTGATCTCTGCGAAGCTCATGCCTCGGGCAAGAAGATTGAGAACTTCGGTTTCTCTTGGTGACAAGGGATTTGCAACGGCAGGCCGACTTGCCGCAACGGAAACGACCGGCTTGACGGCCGGCTTCCGGCGTAGGGCATCAACTAAGACCCTCGCTGCGGTTGGGCTGATCGGACTTCCATGCGCACGCAGAATGCGGATGTAGTTTCCGACATCGTGAAGGTCGGAGTCCTGCTTCGTGATATAGCCGACAGCGCCGTTTTCGACGGCAGCAGCAATATCGGCAGCTGAGTTTTTGGAAGTGACGGCAACAATATTTTGAACCGCGAGATCTTCGGAGGCGCGGCGGATAAAATCCAAGCCGTCCCCGTCCGGAAGGTTGAGTTCCGTGAACAGGATGTCGCAGTTTGTTTGAGCAAGCAATGCAGTCGCAGAGGCAATGCTTGAACAAATGCCAATCAGTTTAATGTCAGGATCATGAATAAGACGCTGACGATAAACTCGCTGTGTGTCAAGATCCGGCTCCACAACGAGAACGGTTGTCTCCCCAGTGTTCAAAATTACCCTCCCGCCGGCAACTTAATCGTAATCGGCTTGTGTTATTTGCTGTTGTAATGTGTAATCGAATCCGCTGTCTCTATCGAAACAGGGTTTTTCGCAGCTTCTACCTTATTGTAATTATTCTACGGAAAAATAACCATAAGTAATTACTTTATTGATGTTACCCCTTGCAATAACTACGGGATTATTTGTCATTTTTTTTGAAGTCGATATTCTCTTCCTGCTCAATTGCCTTGTCTTCCACGAGTTTCTCAGCGGGGTCGCGCATATTTCTAACGGAGTAGCCGATTTTTGCACCGGCTCCGACCATTAAGGCCCCGGTTGCCCAAAATGCCGATGCGGCTCCGATCACCGAACCGCCGAAACCGAAGAGCAGGGGCAAAATCGCATGGCTGGCGTTCATCAGCATGGTTCGGATTCCGATCGCTTCGCCTACGCGGCCGTCAGGAGTTACCTGATGGAGCAGCGAGAGAACGTTCGGCTGAGAAGCTCCGAGAGAGGCGCCGAGCCATCCGCAAAGTAGGAAGAGAAGCGTGAGCGATGTCGTAAAAGGAAAAACAATATAAGTCAGACCGGCTGAGATCATCACGAAAATAATGATGGACCATTCTTTGAACATCTGAGAAAGGATCGGCATGAAAACTCGGACGGCAAACGTGCAGATGGAGAATGTACTTAACAGCCAGCCGATGGCGACGGCGTCTAATCCGATTTCGGTGCCGTAAACCGGAATCATGAAGGCCTGAAGATCCCAAGCCATAGAAACGAAGGCAGACGCAAGCAGAACGTTTCTGACTTTCTCATCTTTGAATAATTCAAAGGCACTGTGATGCCGATTATCTTTAGCCTGAGATTTGTTAAAGGCCGAGGGTAGGCCGCGTGCCTGGAGCAGAAAGATTCCGCCGCCGAGGAGCGCAAAAGTCAGCGCGCCGCCGAACGCCCAATAGTAGCTTCCGTGATCGATCAGGTAGCCGGCTACAACCGGTCCGGTTGACCCCGAAATTGAAAAGGCGATGGATTGATAGGTAAAAGCCGTTGCCCGATTTTTATTATTTGAGAGATGTCCGATTAAGCCCTGGCCGCTGATGAGCGTAAAAACAAATCCTGTACCCGCAAGCAAAGACGTCACGATGATAGGCCAAAAGCCAAACTGCTCATACGGGAAAAGAATCGGCATCAGGCACGCCGCCGAGATCATCAGGAAAGAAACCGTGATCGGGATACGAACCCCGATTTTATCGATGAATTTCCCGACATGAATTGAGATCAGTGCCGGAATCGCCGCATAAGTACTCAAAATCACGCCGACCATCCACGCAGGCTGCCCGTAATGCAGGGCATAAAGGGTGGAAATAACGCGCGAAGAAGTAAAACCGCAGTGCAGGAGGGCCATGAAGGCGACGATTTTGAGGATTTTTGTCATTTTTATAATGAACAAGGGCGCCTCGATGGACGCCCTTGAGTAAGTGTGGTTTGTTCTAAACGTCCGTCGGCGTTAGTTTGCCTGAATTACCAACAGAGGCGTGTCACTGATCGCGGCAATACGCGTAGCGGTCGAACCGAGGACGGCGGCTTTGAAAGCGCCGTAGCCGCGTGTTCCCATGACGATGAGATCTAAACCTTCATTCTTAGCGAAAGCTGCGATTTCGTCTCCGGGATTGCCGACCAGGCAGATTTCTTCTGTCTTGAAGCCTTTGTCTTGGAAAGCTTTACGGCTCGGACCGACGGCTTCATCAAAAGATTCCTGCTGCATGGCGCGAACTTCGGATTCATTCATTGTCGGGAGCGCCATACCGGCCATATCCGGCATAACGACACCGGCGTAGTCACTGACGACGTTCATCAGATAGAACGTCGGATGGTCGCCGAAAATATCGTGGTTCTTAAGAATGTGTTCGACAGCGGCTTCACCATACTTGGAGCCGTCGATCGCAACGCCGACCTTCAGAGAGTCATTAGTGGGCGCCGGTTTGTTGCGCAGGATCAGGACGGATTTGTCGCAGAGCGCCAAGACGGAATTGGTAACCGAACCAAGCAGGAGGCCCTTCAAGGCAGAGCGGCCATGAGAACCCATGATGATCAGATCGGCGCCGGATTCTTCAGCAACTTTTGCGATTGTCGGAGCGGCTTCGCCGACAGCATAGCGGGCGGTAGCTTTGACGCCTGCGGCTTTCAGTGCTTCGATTGCAGGTTCAAGAATGACGTTGGCTTCCTCGTCGTAATAACCGCTCAGGGAGCCATTGCCGATTAATTTGGAGGCTCTTGCGGGAACGGGGGCTTGCACGCTCAGCAGTTCGATTTCAGGGTTGTGTCCTAAGAGAGTTGCACGTGAAGTGACAAATTCAATTGAGTGTTTACTGAACTCGCTTCCGTCGATGGGAACTAAAATCTTCATTTAACCTCCGATAATCATTGTTAGTAAGCTTGTTTTTCTTTCACGAGCTTTGTTGACATTATGAATTATCCCATCTGTAATTAAAAGAGTTATCAAAGAAACATTAGGGCAAGACGAAGTTTCTTTTGAGGACGATGTCTGACGAATAGAAGTTGAAAATGGCTGAAGAGAACAAATATCCGCTCGATTACGAAAGACGCTTTGGCGGCGTTGCAAAACTCTACACCAAAGCCGGTGCCGAACGCTTAAAAAATGCTCATGTCTGTGTGGTCGGTTTAGGAGGCGTGGGTTCTTGGGCAGCGGAAGCTTTAGCTCGTACGGCCGTTGGCCGCATCACGCTGGTGGACTTAGATAATGTCGCAGAGAGCAACACGAACCGTCAGTTGCAGGCGATGACAGGGGTTTATGGTAAACCGAAAGTCGATGCGACGGCAGAAAGAATCCACGCGATCAATCCGCTCTGCGACTGCAGGAAGATTGAAGATTTCATCGAAGTAGAAACCGCAGAATCGCTTCTGCCGGAAGACGCCATCATTCTTGACTGCATTGACAACGTTAAAGTTAAAGCAGCTATGGCGGCCGTCTGTAAAAAAAGAAAGCAATACATGGTTGCGTGCGGCGCGGCCGGTGGCAAGACGAGTGCCATGAACATTATTCACGAGGATTTAGCCCGAACGACCGGAGATCCTCTTTTATCCCGAATGCGTTACGACCTTCGCAAAAAATACGGGTTTCCTAAACTAAAAGCAGGAAAGAGAATTGAGAAGTTCGGCATTCCTTGTGTTTACACCGCAGACCCCGTTAAACGTCCGGAAGGAGTGTGTGACGTCGGCGCCGGCCTATCTTGTGCCGGCTATGGATCTTCCGTTGTAGTAACAGCAGCTTTGGGCTTGGCCGCCGCCTCTGTCGCGATCAACCACATTACGGGGATCGACACTAAATAAAACTTAACGGAATGTAACAAATCCTATTACACTTATGGGCAAATAAAATTCTTAAAAGGACGGTCAGCTATGTATAACCGTATTTTGGTTCCGACAGACGGATCCGAACTCTCTGATAAAGCGCTTGAAGCTGCGGCCGATTTTGCCAAGGCTCTGGGTTCCTCTATTGTCATCATTACTGTTATTGAGCCTTACAGCTATACCAATCTCTCTGAGTACAGACCTGAAAGTATTGATCAATACGATTCCAGAGTTAAGGAAATGGCTCAGGAACGACTGGAAATCGCTCGAGAACTGGTTGAGAAAAAAGACATCAACTGCGAAGTTGTGGCTTTCAAATCCTTCTCTCCGGCCGAAGCGATTATTGACGCCGCCAATGAATACAACTGCGATTTGATTTTCATGGCCTCTCACGGCAGACAGGGCTTTGCAGCCGTGCTTTTAGGCAGTGAAACTCAAAAAGTTCTGACTCATTCCAAGATTCCCGTCATGGTTTACAGATGATTACGGGAAAGAGGCTCTGTTTGAGCCTCTTTGCAAATCCGGAGTCAAATCTCGAGTCAGAATACACAGAACAAAATTTGAGGAGTAATAGATAAATGACTGAAGAAGTTAAGACTGAAGCCGAAAAGGGCCAGGAGCAGATGGATGCGGCCAACCTTTTCCGCGAAGAAATTTACACCGACAGAAAGATCGGTGTGATTCGCTGCCTGGTGCCTGTAACAGCAGATGGCAAAGTGGAGAGGACGCGGAGTTTTCAGAGCAGTGGCTGGAAGTAGACCTGGGAGGAATTTGCGTTGTATCAGAGATCAAGGTTGATTTCTTTGCAAGGCTGTACGGAGATTTCCGTGTGGAAGTTTCTGATTCCAATGCAGAAGACGCAGTGTGGACAACGATTGCGACTGCAGACATGCCGGAAGGTACAGATCTGAACTTGAAAAAAACTGTTGATGTGAAGGAAAACGGAAAAGCGAGAGAGATTCCACGCTATATAAGGCTTTACTTTACATCAGGAAACAGTCAGGCGGCAAACCGCAGTATCGGGGTGCGGGAATTTCAGGTGATTGGAACGAAGAAAAGTGAAAGCGGTTATGAGACGAT
>ERZ825324.2180-NODE-2180-length-21275-cov-2.956739_pt1 | contig 21275 bp, 20 predicted proteins | sample MGYA00519859_ERZ825324 | MGnify/ENA primary metagenome ERZ825324 (study PRJEB31778, sample SAMEA3449198) | human gut metagenome | biome: human gut; feature: human-associated habitat; material: faeces | place: United Kingdom | collected 2010/2012 ... | reverse complement strand
GTTCGGCAGCACCGGCGCCGGACATTTCCGCATTGCGTGTACGGTGGGGCTGGACCGCCTGAAGGAAGCCTTTGACCGGATGGAGGGCCTGTCCTTCTGACGGCAATTTATTCGCATGTTGTGAATATTTATAAATATTCATTCAGCAAGTTTTCGATTATATACAGTTTGCCTATTGATTTTAGCTGAATATTGCGTATAATCATACGTATAAACAGAGTTGATTCAATAATCACTCAGGATTTGGAGGATCATATGAAAAAGAATACATGGAAAAAGCTCATGTCTCTGGCGCTGGGCGCCATGATGATGCTGTCTCTGCTGACCGGCTGCGGCAGCAAAACTGAAGATTCCGCTCCGGCGGACAGCACCCCGGCTGAGGAAACCCCGGCAGAACCGGCCGCAGCGGCAAGTCTGCTGGAAAAGGTCAAGACCAGCGGCAAGCTGGTAGTCGGTACGGAAGCCCAGTACGCTCCCTACGAGTTCAAGGATCTGAATGCTAACTTCGCAGGCTGCGATATGTGGCTGGCCCAGCAGATCGCCGACAGCCTCGGCGTTGAGCTGGAGGTCGTGGACATGGCCTTCGACGGCATCATCCCCGCCGTCCAGTCCGGTCAGGTGGACCTCGGCATCGCGGCCTTCACCAACACCCCCGAGCGTGCCGAGGAGATCGACTTCAGCGACCTGTATGAGACCAGCGCGCAGCTGCTGATCGTCAAGGCCGGCAACGCCGACACCTACTCCACCAAGGAATCCCTTGCGGGTCTGAAGGTCGGCGCACAGAAGGGTACCATCCAGTCCCAGCTGATCCAGTCCGCTCTGCCCGAGAGCGAGCTGTTCGAGCTTGAGAAGTACCCTGCCCTCGCCCTTGAGGTCCAGAACGGCAACATCGCGGGTCTGGTCGTCGATCAGGCAGTCGGCGAGGCGCTCGTCGCCTCCAGCAACGGCGCGCTTGAAGTCTCCAACTTCACTTTTACCGCCGAGGAAGCCTCCTTCGGTAAATCCGTCGTCATCGCCAAGGGCAACGAGGATCTGGTCGCGGTCGTGAACGAGGTCATCAACAAGGTCACTGCCGACGGCAGCTATCAGAAGGCCTACGACGAAGCTGTCGAGCTGGCTGCCAGCCTCGGTCTGTAAGTCGAACGCAAAATAAGATAACACGACCTACGGGCTTCGCCGTTTCGGCGGCGAAGCCCGCAGTGCTTTGAGGAGGAGTCCCCATGGAATTTATTGAGACGATCGGAAAGCTCGTCGTCCGCTACCACAGCTTTTTTGAGGAAGGCATTGTCAATACGCTCATCATCGCCGCATTCACCGTGTTTTTCGGCACGATCTTCGGCACGCTCATGTCCAGTATGCGCATGAGCAAAATTCTGCCGCTCAAGTGGCTGGCGGTCGCTTACATCGAGTTCATCCGCGGGACGCCCCTGATGGTGCAGCTCATGTTTATTTTCTACGGACTTCCCATGGTCGGCTTCACGCTGCCGGACATTTCGTGGATTCCGAACTTTTCGCGTTTTTCCGCTGGCATTATCGCCATGAGCATCAACAGCTGCGCCTACGTCGCTGAGATTATCCGTTCCGGCGTGCAAGCTGTGGACTACGGGCAGATGGAGGCCGCGCGCAGCGTCGGCTTCAGCCACAGCCAGGCCATGCGCCTCGTCGTGCTGCCGCAGGCGATCAAGAACATTCTCCCCGCGCTTGGCAACGAGTTCGTCACGGTCATCAAGGAGTCGTCCATCGTTTCGGTCATCGGTCTTGCCGACCTGATGTTCCGCACGAACGATGTCATCGCTCTGACCTTCAAGAGCCTTGCGTGCCTTGCCATCGCGGCGCTGTGCTACTTTGCGATGACCTTCACCGGCGGCCGCCTCATCGCTCTGGCAGAAAGGAAGATGAATCATGGCAAATGAGAAGATCCTTCAGGTCGTTGACCTGTGCAAGAGCTTCCATAAGCTCGACGTGCTCAAGCACATCAGCGTTGATTTTGAAAAGAACGAGGTCGTGTCCATCATCGGTCCCTCGGGCGGCGGCAAGAGCACCTTCCTGCGCTGCCTGAACCTGCTGGAGACGCCGACCTCGGGCCAGATCCTCTTCGACGGCGTGGACATCTGCGCCAAGGGACAGAGCAAGCACATCGACCAGCACCGTCAGAAGATGGGCATGGTGTTCCAGCAGTTCAACCTCTTCAACAACATGAACGTGATGCACAACCTGACCGCCGCGCCCACACGCATCAAGGGCATGGACAAGGAGCAGGCTGAGGCCAAGGCGCTCCAGCTGCTCGGCCGCGTGGGCCTTGCCGACCGCGCCGACGCCTATCCCAGCCAGCTTTCCGGCGGACAGAAGCAGCGTATCGCCATCGTGCGCTCGCTGATGATGGACCCCGAGGTCATGCTCTTCGACGAGCCGACCAGCGCCCTCGACCCCGAGATGATCGGCGAGGTGCTCGACGTGATGAAGGACCTCGCCGAGAGCGGCATGACGATGATCGTCCTGACGCACGAGATGCGCTTCGCACGCGAGGTCAGCAGCCGCACCATCTTCCTCGACGGCGGTCACATCGAGGAGGATAAGCCCTCGCACGAGCTGTTTGCTCACCCCGAGAGCCCGCGCCTCGTGAGCTTCCTCGATAAGGTCCTCTGAGCCCAATACGGAAAACAGAGCCGCAGCCGCGGCTCTGTTTTTTTTCATTTTTTACGCGATCTTGCCCTTGCTTTGCAAGCGGATGCGGTCGGCGATCATGGCGATGAACTCCGAATTGGTGGGCTTGCCCTTGGTGTTCGACACTGTGTAGCCGAAGTAGCGCTGGAGCGTTTCCAAATCGCCGCGGTCCCACGCAGTCTCGATGGCGTGGCGCACGGCGCGCTCCACGCGCGAAGGTGTGGTGTTGTAGCGGCGCGCGACCTCGGGATAGAGCACCTTGGTCACGGCGTTGATGACGTCCATATCCTGCACGGCGAGGATGATCGCTTCGCGAACGTACTGATAGCCCTTGATGTGCGCCGGCACGCCGACCTCGTGGATGATGGAGGTCACAAGGCGTTCCAGCGCGACGGGGCTTTCCTCCTCCGTCTCCCCGTTCCGGACGGCCTGACGCATCCGCTCGAGCAGCGAGCCGGCCTCGCAGGGCTTTGCCATGAAGTAGGCCGCGCCCTGCTCCATCGCCTGCATCACCATCTGCTCGCGGTAGAAGGCGGAAACCAGGATCGTCTTCGGCCGTGCCGGCAGCTTTGCCATCCGGTCGAGCAGCGCGAAGCCGTCCAGCTCCGGCAGGATCACGTCTGTAATTACAAGCTGCGGACGTTCCCGTTCGATCATCTTCCATGCCTCCGCGCCGTCCCCGGCGCTCCCCACCACGTCAAATTCACCCGTATTTTCTATCGTCTGCTGCAGCATCGTGCGGAAATTTTCGTTGGCATCCGCCAATACGACCTTGATCCTGTTCTCCATTTGCCTGTTCCTTTTCCTTCCTCCTCAATACTTTGGCTTCGACAACCGCATTCCGACGCGAATCGGATGTTTCGTTTTGCCTTGGCTATAATCTATCACATTTGGACAATGTTTTCAAGTAGATTTTTGTCGTTTAGCACAAATTTTATACGACATCGTTCGAGCTTTTTGGACTCTTAGCACAAACTTAACAGCAGAATAACATCTCCTGCCGTTAAGTCCTCCGTCAGGCGCTCGCCGCGCTTTGCGCCGTCATGCCGGAGGCGGAAAGCATATTTTCCGCGAGAATGCCATAACCTCTCTGCGGGTCGTCCAGCAGGACGTGCGTCACCGCGCCGACGAGCTTCCCATCCTGCACGATCGGGCTGCCGCTCATGCCCTGCACGATGCCGCCCGTGAGCGCGATGAGCGCCGGGTCAGTCACCCGCAGGAGCAGATTGCGCGTGGGTGCGGAGCCGCCGTAGAGCTTTTCGATCTCGATCTCATAGGCGCACACCTCGTCGCCCCTGCAGTTTGCCAGAATGACCGCCTTGCCGGTGCGGACCTCCGTGCGCCGCGCGACGGGGATCGCCTCCCCGACGGCCTCCGGCCGGTTCTCCTCTGGCAAAACGCCGAATATGCCGCACTCCGTGTTCGCGTAAAGCGAGCCGAGGTCGCGCGTCAGATCAAAGTCGCCGCGCAGCTCGCCCGGTGAGCCGCTCGCGCCGCGCTTGACCGCCTTGACACTCGCCGCCATCACGCTGCCGCGCGAGAGCGGCATGAGCTTGCCGGTGTCCACGTCCGTGATGCCGTGGCCGAGCGCCGCGAATGCGCCCGTCTGCGGGTCATAGAAGGTCACCGTGCCGATGCCCGCCATGCTGTCGCGGATCCACGCGCCGAGGCGGCACACGCCGTCCTGCCCTTTTTTCGGACAGACGGCGAGCTTCACGAGCCGGCCGCCGCGGCGCACGCCGAAGGCTGCCTCCCGCTCTCCGTTCTCCGCAAGAAGCGACTGCAAATGCTCCGTCGAGCCGATGGTGACGTCGTTCATCGTCAAGATCAAATCGCCGGCCTTCATGCCGCCCTTCTTCGCGGGAGAGACGGCGCCCTCGTTCTCCGAAAGCCCCACGACCAGCACGCCCTCGGCAAAGAGCTTCACGCCGATCGCCTTGCCGACCGGCACGAGCAGCTGCGTCTCTCCGCCCGGGTCCGGCGCACTCACGGCTCCCGCCGGCACGAGCAGGGCGGAGAGTGCAAAGGCCAATGCCGCGCAGGTGGCAGCGCCATGCCGCCTGCTCCGTTTCCGTCGCCTTTCATCCATCCCATCACCTCTCCTGTTCAAAAGGAAATCGTTTCCTTTTGAAATTTTTTTGCCGCGTTTTTGCTTGCGGCCCCGTTACTTTTTGCAAAAGCGCAAAAAATAGCCCGCACAAAATCTGTCGGCATTGGCATGGAAATGACTTGCTTTCGCGGCAGGGAGACGAAAAAAGAAAACCGCAGGTCAAAACCTGCGGTTTTCGGAAAAATTCGGAAAAATCAACGCTCGCGATTGAAAATCTTGAAAATGTCGGCAAAGGGATCGTCTTCCTCCTCAGTCTTCTTCTCCGCCTCGGCAGCCGCCTTGTCCTCTTCATAATTGATGGGCTCGATGCCGGGCTTCGCCTCCGCCGCCTTTTTTTCCTCGGCGGGCGCGGCAGCCGCGGCGCTCTTACCGTCGGCAAAGCCGGTGGCAATGACCGTGACGCGGATCTCGTCGTCCATCGACTCGTCGAAGGTCGCGCCGAAGATGGTCAGCGCGTCGGGATGCACCGCGTCCTGCACCAGCGACGCGGCCTGCTCAACCTCCTCAAGGCCGATATCCATGGAGCCGGTAACGTTGATGAGCACGCCGCGCGCACCGTGGATGGAGGTCTCGAGCAGCGGGCTGGAGATGGCCATGCGGGCGGCCTCCTCGGCCTTGCCCTTGCCCGCCGCGCGGCCCACGCCCATGTGCGCCATACCGGCGTTCTTCATGATGGCGGTGACGTCGGCAAAGTCGAGGTTGATGAAGCCGGTGTCGCGGATGAGGTCGGAAATGGACTGCACCGCCTGACGCAGCACATCGTCCGCGATCTCAAAGGCGTTGGCGAAGGTAATCTTCTGATCGGTCGCATGCTTGAGGCGCTCGTTGGGGATAATGACGAGGGAATCGACCTTGCCCTGCAGCTCCTCGATGCCCTTTTCGGCCTGCTGCATCCGGCGGCGGCCCTCAAAGCCGAACGGCTTGGTGACGACGCCGACGGTCAGGATGCCCTGCTCGCGGGCGATCTCGGCCACGATGGGCGCGCCGCCCGTGCCGGTGCCGCCGCCCATGCCGGCGGTGATGAACACCATGTCGGTATCCTCCAGCGCCTTGGAGATCTGGGCGCGGCTCTCCTCCGCGCTCTTGCGGCCCACCTCGGGATCGCTGCCCGCGCCCTGGCCGTGAGTCAGCTTCTCGCCGATCTGGATCTTATAGGTAGCGCTGGAAACGTTGAGCGCCTGCTTATCGGTATTGACCGCGACAAAATCCACGCCGCGGGTCCCGGAGCGCACCATGCGGTTGACCACGTTATTGCCGCCGCCGCCGACGCCGATGACCTTGATCCTGACGACGTTTTCAACGCCGGTATCCAATCCGAATGCCATATCGGTTCCTCCTACTATCTCTTGTAGAATGCGGGCGGATCATGTCGGTGCCGCCACAACATCAAGTGTATTCTGAAACAAGTCTATTGTATAACGCTTTTTTCTCGCGGTCAATAGCCGCGCGCGATTTCCCGAAAACTTTTTTACGCGCCCGGCGCGGACGGGATAAAGTGCATCTCGCCCTTGGATTTGAGCAGCATATAGTTGATCTCGCCCGTCTCGTTCGACTCCAGACCGTTTACCAGATCCTGCACGCTGCGGAAAATATAGTCGAGGTCGGAGTCCCACGGGAGCCGCACGGTGAAGCGGCCCAGATAGGTAAAGGTGATCGCCTCGGCATCAGACAGGTCAATGCTCCCGATACCCGCGAGCATACCGTAACCGCCCGCCGTCCGCACGAGGGTGAGCAGTGTCTCCGTCATCAGCGTTTTCTCCTCACCGAGCGAGAGCTGCGCGCTCAGCGCGGGCGACTCCGGCTCGACGCCCGTGATGCCCGGGCAGCCGGACGGCAGCGTGTCAGTCTGCTCGAGGAGCTTTCCGTTTTCGCTGATGAGCCAATAACCCTCCGGCGTGACGATCCCCGCCGCCGCCGCGCACTCCCGCACCGTGATAACGATGGTGTCGGGCAGAGCGCGGTTGATCGTCGCCTCCTCCACATAGGGCAGCTTTTCAAAAATAGCCTGTGCGGCGCTGTACTTGTTGAGCAGGAAGAGGTTATCCTCGATCTCGATGCCCGAGGCCGCGACGACCTCCTCGCTCGTGTAGCGCGCGTTGCCGCTCACCGTGATGCTCTGCACCTTGAAAAAAACGGTCAGCGCCGCGACGACCGCGCCGGCGATGAGCAGGATGCTCAAGAGCTTCGTCAGGAAAGAAAATCTTCCCCGCCGGCGTCTGCGATTCGTGCTGCGATTTCGTGCCATAGCTTTTGTATCCTTTTCGTTTCTATGTAGTCTCCCTGCGGATCTGTGCGCCGAGCGCGGCCAGGTCGCGCTCGATAGCGTCGTATCCGCGATCGATGTGCGTGAGCTCCGTCACGCGGGTCGTGCCCTCGGCGGAAAGCCCCGCGATCACCAGCGCCGCGCCGCCGCGCAGGTCGGTGCACTTGACCGCCGCGCCGTGCAGCGTCCTCACGCCGTTCACCACCGCCACGCGTCCCGCGACGCGGATCTCCGCGCCCATGCGTGAGAGCTCGTCAACGTGTCGGTAGCGGTTTTCAAAAATGTTTTCAACAAAGACCGTGCAGCCCTCGCTCCTGAGCAGCGCCGCCATCAGCACCGGCTGCGCGTCGGTCGGAAAACCCGGGTAAGGCGCGGTACGCACGGGGCGCACGGAGCGCAGCGCTCCGGTCGAGCGCAGGGAAACGGCGTCCGCCTCGCTCCTCACCTCGCAGCCGCTCTCGGCAAGCGAGAGCGCCACGGTGGACACCGCGCGGTAGTCCACGCCGGTGAGCCGCACCTCGCCGCCCGCCGCCGCCGCGGCGCAGAGGTAGGTCGCGCAGACGATGCGGTCCCCGATGACGCGGTGCGTACAGCCGTGCAGCGCCGCGCCGCCCTCGACCGTGATGATGGAGCCGCCCGCGCCGTTCACCCGCGCGCCCATGCTCCGCAGCAGCGCCTGAAGATCGACGATCTCCGGCTCGCGGGCCGCGTTGTAGATGACGCTTGTGCCCTCCGCGCCGCAGGCGGCGAGAATGGCGTTCTCCGTCGCGCCGACGCTCGGAATGGCGAGGGTGATGTCCGTGCCGCGAAGGCATTTCGCCTTGCAGCGCAGCTCGCCGTAGCGCTCGGTGATCTCCGCGCCCAGCTCACGCAGGGCGGCCAGATGCAGGTCGATGGGCCGCGGACCGAGCTCGCAGCCGCCGGGGTAGGACAAGACCGCTTCTCCCTGCCGCGCGAGGATCGCGCCCAGAAAAATGATGGACGAGCGCATTTCGCGCATCAGCTCGTCAGGAATGTCGCAGCGCGCCATCGGCGCAGTGTCCACCTCCAGCGCTGTGCCGTCGCGCCGCACGCGGCAGCCGAGGTGGCGCAGGATGGCGACGGACGCGTCCACGTCGCGCAGACGCGGACAGTTCTCGATGCGGCAGACGTCCCGCGCGAGGATCGTCGCCGCCAGCACGGGCAGGACGCTGTTCTTGCTGCCCTGTATCGTCAGTTCTCCGTGAAGCGGCGCGCCGCCCTCGATGCTCAGATAGCTCATGTGCCGTTCCTCCCTTTCCCGATGGGTCAACAAACTAAGCCATAGTATGCGCCCACGGTGCGCCGTGGTTCCGGCGCGGGAGGAAAAGGGGGTGTACTTTCGCGGTGTTTTATGGTAAAATTCCGAAAAAATCCAAAAGCGAGGTCATATCATGAAGGAAAAAACGATCTGCAAAACGCTTGGGCTCGTACTGCTCGCGCTGCTCATTCTCGTCGTGCTGTACGTCGTCTATGTGTTCGCGAGCTACCACCGCGTCGGCGATCAAAGTCTCAGCGTAATGCATTGCAGCAGCAGGGACGCAGTCCCCATGGAGGACGCGGTCGAGACCGGCGTCGTCTACCGCGTTTCGTCCGCGAACGCGGGCTTCGGCGCCTACAGCGCCGACTACAGCTTCTTCATGGACGGCGGCAGGGAGAGCCGCGCCCGCAGCCGGCAGGCGGTAGACGAAAATATGCGCGGCATCGTCGCGTTCGTCGAAGACCTTTCGCCCGATTTTGCCCTCTTTCAGGAGGTCGATACCGACGGCACACGCAGCTGGCATATCGACGAGACCGCCTATCTGAGCGACGCCATGACGGGATGCGAATTTGACGAGGTGTTCGCGCAGAACTACGACAGCCCCTATCTTTTCTACCCGCTCATTCAACCCCACGGAGCGAATCAGTCCGGCATCGTGACGCTTTCGCGCCACCCCATCGCTTCCGCCGCGCGGCGGGAGCTGCCGGTGGAGAGCGGCTTTATGAAGCTCCTTGACCTCGACCGCTGCTATTCGGTCAGCCGCATCCCGACGGCGAGCGGCAAGGAGCTTGTCCTCTATAATCTCCACCTCTCTGCCTACACCTCGGACGGCGCCATCGCCACCGAGCAGCTTGAGCTGCTGTGCGCGGATATGCTTGCGGAATACGAGGCGGGCAATTACTGCGTCGCGGGCGGCGACTTCAACAAGGACCTGCTCGGCAATTCGCCGGAGATCTTCGGTGTGGCCGCCGGGGAAAACGACACCTGGGCGCAGCCCATCCCGGAGGGAACGATTCCCGCGGGACTGACGCTCGTCGCGCCCTTTGACGAGACCGCGCCCACCGCCTCCTGCCGCACGGCGTCCGAGCCGTACAGTATTGAGACGACCTTCCGCCTGACGGTGGACGGCTTCCTCGTGAGCGACAACGTGGAGGTCGTGGACAGCGCCGTGCTGGACGCCGGCTTCCTCTACTCCGACCACAATCCCGTGTGGATGGACTTCAAGCTCAACTGAATATGGTCTGAGCCTGCGGCTTGCGCCGCAGGCTTTTATTTGACAAGCGCCATGACGGTCTCATAGATGCGCTCGGTCGCGTCGCGCACACCGAGTCGGAGCGACGCCTCGTGCATTGCCGCGAGCCGCGTTTCGTCGCGCAGCAGCGCGGCGGCCTCCGTAAACAACCGCTTGCCGTCCAAACCCTCCTCGGGCAGGACGAGCGCCGCGCCGTGCTCGCCGAGCACGGCGGCGTTCTTCTCCTGATGGTGGTTCGTCACGTTCGGCGACGGCACGAGGATGGCCGGCACGCCGAGCGCCGTCAGCTCGCTGAGCGTGGACGCGCCCGCGCGGCAGATCACAAGGTCGGCGGCGCGCATGACGTCCGCCATGTCGTAGATATACTCACGCACGTCGAGCGAGGGATGGTCGCGCAGGTCCACGCCGTACCCGCTCACCCACTCGTGCATTTTCTGCCAGCCGAGCGAGCCGACGGAGTGGACGTGATGGAACGGCTCCTTTGCCGCCTCAAGATAAAGAAGCCCCGCCGTGACGCGGTTCATGTTCCCCGCGCCGAGGCTGCCCCAGAAGGAAACGACGAGCGGGCGGCCGTCGTTCACGCCGAGCTTTTCCTTGGCCTGCGCCTTCGTCTGCGTGAAGAAGTCGCCGCGCACCGGCGTACCGGTGACGACCACGCGGTCCTTGTGCTTATAATACCGCCGGCAGTCCTCAAAGCCGACAAGAATGCGGTCGCAATGGTTCTCGAGCAGTCGGGTCGTCAGCCCCGGAACGGCGTTCGACTCGTGCACCGCCGTCGGAATGCCGCGCGCGTGGCCGTAGCGCACGATGGGATAGCTCGCGTAGCCGCCCGTACCGACAATGAGGTCGGGCTGAAATTCATCGAGAATGGCGTCCGCCTCACGCTTCGCGTGCATCAGATTGCGCACGGAGACGAGGTTATGGCGCAGCTCCTTCGGCCGAAGGGAGCGGTGGAAGGACGAGATGTTGACCGTGCGGAACGGATAGGGCGTGTGCGCGATCAGGTCGCGCTCCAGTCCGCGCTCCGCGCCGACGAAGAGGATGCGGGTCTTCGGGTCTTTCTCCCGCAGGAAGCCTGCGAGCGCCAGCGCGGGGTTGACGTGTCCCGCCGTGCCGCCGCAGGTGAAAATAACGTTCATGCCTTCCGTCCCCCTTTCTTCCTCGCGGCGGTCTGTTTTCCGCCGCGGCATATTTTTGAGCTTTTCAGCCTGGCGGCATCTGCCGCGAAACACTCAGCACCACGCCCATTTCCGCGAGCTGGATGGCGAGCGCCGTGCCGCCGAAGCTGAAGAACGGCAGCGAGATGCCGGTGTTCGGCACAAGATTCGTCACGACCGCGATGTTTAAGAAAACCTGTAAGGCGATCTGCGTGGTAATGCCCACGACAAGAAGGCTGCCGAAGCGGTCGCGCGCGTGGAGCGCGATCCAGTAGCCGCGGATGATGAGCAGCGCAAAGATGGCCATGATGAGCGTCGCGCCGATCAGGCCCAGCTCCTCGCAGATGATGGAGAAGATGCAGTCGTTGTGCTCCTCGGGCAGGAAAAGGAACTTCTGCCGGCTCTTGCCGAGACCGAGACCGAGGAGACCTCCCGAGCCGATGGCGATGAGGCTCTGGCGCGTCTGATAGCCCGTGCCCGTCTTAAAGGCATCGTTGAGCGGGTCGAGCCAGATGGCGATGCGTGAGGAGTTGTAGGTGATCAGGCCCGAGAGGAACGCATACGCCACCGCCGCGATACCGCCGATGCCGATGCCGACCCAGTAGCCGCGGATGCCGCCGACGAACATCATCGCCGCGCCGATGCCGAGAATGAGCACGGTGCCGGAAAGGTGCGGCTCGAAGTACATCAGCACCGCAATGAGGACAAGGATAAAGCCGTAGGGCAGGATACCGTAGCGGAGCGTTCTCATTTTGTCCTTCTTTTTGGAGATGCTGTCGGCAAAATAAAGGATGACTCCAAGCTTGGCGATCTCCGACGGCTGAAACCGCATCGTGGTGCCCGGGATACCGAGCCAGCGCGTCGCGCCGTGGCTCGTGATACCGACGCCGGGAATGATGACCGCAACAAGCAGAGCGATGGAAATGCCCAGCGCGATCTTGGCCACGCCGCGGAAGCGCGCGTAGTTGATGCGCCCGATGACGACCATGGCGGCAAGGCCGAGCGTGGCAAAGGCCGCCTGCCGCTTAAAGTAGTACAGCGGGTCGCCCGACTCATAATAGGCAGAGGGGAAGCTCGCCGAGAGGAGCATGATGAGCCCCACGCCGGTGAGCAGCAGCACGAGCAGGAGAAACGGCACATCGATGGGTCCGCGGCCCGCCTCCTTCGCAGCGGCCTCCATGCGCTTCATGTGCTCGCGCTGCTCGCGCCGCAGCTCGCGCTCCTCCTTCGTCATACCGGTTCACCTCCCCCCGATCGTTTTTTGAAATGTGCCTTAGAAGTGGTATCTTCCGATCACGCCCCAGAGCGCCAGCATGCAGAACACGGCGGAGACGAGCGTGAAGATGGTCACGAGCTTGACCTCGCTCCAGCCGCAGAGCTCAAAGTGATGGTGCAGCGGCGCCATCTTGAAAATGCGCTTGCCGTGCGTCGCCTTAAAGTAGGCGACCTGAATGATGTCCGAGAGCGTCTCGCAGATGTAGACGATGCCGACGAGCAGCAGCACGAGCGGCATATCGTAGGCGAACGCCAGTCCCGCCACCGCGCCGCCGAGAAAGAGCGAGCCGGTGTCGCCCATGAATACCTTGGCGGGATGGAAGTTATAGACGAGAAAGCCGATCAGTCCGCCGACCATCGCCGCGGCAAAAACGCCGAGGTCATTCTCATAGCCCCACCATGAGCCGACCACCGCGAAAAACAGCGCCACCGGCACGGTCACGCTGCCGGCCAGACCGTCGATGCCGTCGGTGATGTTGACGGCGTTGACCGTGCCGACGATAACAAAGGCGGCGAAGATCATATAAACGATCCACGGCAGGATGACATAGGTATTGGCGAACGGAACGTAGAGGTTCGGCGTCAGCATCCCCTCATAGCGCATCAGGCAGAGAAACACCACTGCCGCGGCAAGCTGGAGGGCAAACTTCTGGATCGCCGTCAGGCCGAGATTCCGGTGCATTTTCACCTTCTGAAAATCGTCAAGAAAGCCAATCAGGCCGAACACGGCGGCAAAGGCAAACACATAGAGGTGCGCGAAGCTGCCCGCGCGCATGGCGTCCCAGCCGAACACGAGAATGGTGACGAGGATGCTGAAAATGAACATCAGTCCGCCCATCGTCGGCGTGCCGGACTTGCCGGCGTGCCAGGTCGGGCCGTCCTCGCGGATGCTCTGTCCCGCCTTGAGCCTGCGCAGCTCGGGGAGCAGAAAGCGTCCGGTGACAAGCGTGATGAGAAAGCTCACAATGCAGGCAGCGATCAGTTTCATAGCGTATTCCTTCCGCCGCGCAGAGCGCGGCTCTTTCGTTTTTTATTGGCTCAGATGCTCGCGCACCACCTGCCGCTCGTCGAGCGGCAGCGTCTCGGCGCCGACCACCTGATAGGTCTCGTGTCCCTTGCCCGCGAGCACCACCACGTCGCCGGTGCGGGCGTGGTCGAGCGCGTAGGCGATGGCCTCGCGGCGGCTTTCCAGCACGGCAAACGGCGTCGCGCTGTCCGCCATGCCGGCGAGGATCTCGTGCAGAATGGCGTAGGGGTTTTCCGTGCGGGGATTATCCGAGGTGACGATTACCTCGTCCGCGAGCCGCGCAGCGATGCGCCCCATTTCGGCGCGCTTCGTCCGGTCGCGGTCGCCGCCGCAGCCGAACACGACGAGCACGCGCGCGTCGGCAAAGCCGCAGACGGTCGAGAGAATATTTTTCAGCCCGTCGGGCGTGTGTGCATAATCAATGAGCACGGTGTAGTCCGTGTCCGTCGGCACCACCTCCGCCCTGCCGCGCACGCCCTGACAGAGTGAGAGGGCCTGCGCCGCGTCCTCGATCGGAATGCCGAGGGCCTGTGCCGCGGCGAGCGCGGCGAGCGCGTTGTAGAGCGAGAACGCCCCGGGAATGTGCAGCGTCACGGGGATGTGCTCGCTGTCGCTGCACGCGGTGAAGCTCACGCGGTCGGCGCAGTAATGTGCGTCCCAGCCGACGAGATCGTTTGCAAGTCCCTGCCCGAAGCGTGTGACCGGACAGGTCACATTTTCGAGCAGCCGCGGCGTCCACGGATCGTCGCCGTTGACGGCGGCGGCGCGGCATTGGCGGAACAGACGCGCCTTGGCGTCGCAGTAGGCTTCCATTGTACCATGGTAGTCAAGATGATCCTGCGTGAGATTGGTGAACACGCCGAGCGCGAAGTCGATCGCGCCGGCACGCCTTTGCACGAGCGCGTGGGAGGAGACCTCCATCACCACATGGGTGCAGCCCGCGTCCGCCATTTCGCGCAGCAGACGCTGGAGCGTCAGCGCGTCGGGCGTGGTGCGCTCGGCAGGCAGAACGGCGTCGCCGATCATGTTCTGATTGGTCCCGATCAGACCGACCTTTGCGCCCAAGCAGCGCTCAAGGAGCTGCTTGAGAAGATACGTTGTGGTCGTCTTGCCGTTCGTGCCGGTCACGCCGACCACCGTCATGCGTCCCGCCGGCTCGCCATACCATCTCGCGGCGAGCTTTGCCGCCGCCTCGTGCGCGTCGGGGACCAGCACGCAGGGCACGCCTTCGGCCGCGTGCTCGGTCACGACGCAGACCGCGCCGCGCGCGGCGGCCTCCTTTGCGTAGTCTGCGCCGTCCTCCCGCGCGCCATGCAGGGCGAGGAAAAGGCTTCCCTCTCCCGCCGCGCGGGAATCGAGGGTGAGGTCATGTATCTCCGTCCGCGCGTCCGCGCGGAGGAGTCGGAAGTGATCGAGGGCGCTCAAAAGCTCGCCGAGCTTCGTAGGCGCGTCGTCCTTTCTCCGTCAAATCTTGCTCTCTTTTGCGGTTTTTAATCCGTCACCGAGCTGTCGCTGAACTGGACGCGCACCACTGTGCCCGCCGCGACCTCCGTGCCCGGCGTCTCCGACTGGGAGATGGCGCGTACGCTCGCAGAGCTGCCGCCGGTCGCGCCGGAGACGGACATGATAAGCCCCGCGTCGGTGAGCTTGCGGTTGGCCGCCGCGGCGCTGTCGCCCACGACATTCGGCACGATGCACAGCTCCGTGGATTTCTCCGCGCCGAGATAGAGGATGATCTCCGCGTTGTTCGGCACGATCGCGCCGCCGAGCGGCGTCTGGTCGGTGACGGTCTCGCCGTCGCCGACGGTGCGGCAGGAGAAGCCCTCCTCCTTGAGTTTTGTTGCCGCCTCGTCGCGCTTGAGCCCGACGACGTTCGGCACGGTATGATCCGCGCCGACGAGTTCATCGGCGCTGTAGGTCGGCTCGATGCCGAGGTAGGGCAGTATCTCCGCCATGATGCTCGACGCCACGGGCGCGGCCATGTTGCCGCCGGAGCGGTAGGTGCCGGTCTTGTCGCTGGCGTTGCTGAGGGTGAGCAGCATCATGATCTGCGGGTCGTCCGCCGGCGCGCAGCAGGTGAACGAAACGGTGACGCTCCCGTCGATCTGGTCGGCAGTGCCGGTCTTGCCACCGATGCGGTAGCCCGCGACCTTGCCGTTCTTGCCCGTGCCATGCTCGACCTCGTACTCCATGATCTCGCGCACGGTCTTGGAGGTATTCTCGGAGATGACCTGCCGCAGCGGGGTGGTGTCGTGGCGGTACTTGACGTTGCCGCTCTGGTCGAGCACCTCGGAGACGATGTAGGGCGTGCGGAGGTAGCCGCCGTTGACGCAGGCCGCCTGCGCGTTGATGAGCGAGAGCGGCGTGACGTTGAAGTTCTGACCGAAGGCGTAGCACGCCAGCGCCAGCGTGGAGTATTCGATCTCCTTGTTGACAAAGCCGCTCGCCTCGCCCGTGGTGTCCACGCCGGTCTTTCCGGTGAGGCCGAAGGCCTTCATGTAATTGTAAAACGTCGTGTTGCCGAGGCGCAGTCCGATGTTGATGAACGCAGGGTTGCAGGAATTGGCGAACGCCGTGATGAGGTCCTGATGACCGTGACCGGGCGCGCGCTTGGAGCAGTTGATCTTCGCGCCCTCGATGACGACATAGCCCGGGCAGTTGAAGGTGTCGGACATTTTGACCTTGTTCTCCTCCAGCGCCATGGCGAGGGTGAGGATCTTGAAGGTCGAGCCGGGCTGGAAGGTGTCGTTGATGGCCTTGTTGCGCCATTGCATATTTTGCAGCGTGTCGGCCGCCGCGGCGAGCTCCTCGTCGGTCATGCCGGCGGCAAGCATCTCCTTGTTGTAAATGCTCGCGGGAGCGTTGAGGTCGTAGGTCGGCAGCGACGCCATCGCGAGGATGCCGCCGGTGTTGACGTCCATGACGATGCCGGTCGCGCCCACGCCCGTGCCGTAGCGGCTCTCGAGCTCCTCAAGGCCCTTTTCGAGGTAATACTGCACCGTCTTATCGAGGGTCGTCACCAGACTGTCGCCGTTCTCGGCGTCGAAATACTGCTCATACTGATAGAGCAGCGCGTTGCCGTTGGCGTCGCGCGCGGAGACGACCATGCCCTTTTCGCCGGTCAGCTCCTCGTCATACACGGCCTCAAGACCGTAAGCGCCGCCGTTGGCGTTGACAAAGCCGATGACGTGCGCGGCGAGCGAGGAATAGGGGTAGTAGCGCTTGGAGGTCGGCTCCAGAAAGACGCCTTTGATGTCGTTGTCGCTGATAAACACGCGGACTTTGTCCGCCGTCTCCTGCTCGACCTTCTTCTTGATGACCTTGTACTGCGAGGCGGTGTCCTTCATATCGTCGAGGATGCCGCTCGGGTCCACGCCGAGGATCTCGCCGAGGCCGTTTGCGATCAGGTCTTGATCCTGCTCGTTTTTGGCGACGTCGAGGGGCGAGACGCAGACGTTCTCCGCCGTGGAGGAGAGGGCGAGGATGTCGCCGTTTTTATCGTAGATGGTGCCGCGGCTCGCCTCCACGGTCGTGCGCAGCGTCTGCTGGCGCACGGCGAGCGTCTTGAGCTCGTCGTGCTGCTTGATCTGCAGCTTGTAGAGCTGGGCAAAGAGCAGCAGAAACGTGCCGATGCCCAGCAGCGCCAGCAGCAGAAGCGTCCGCTGCTGGATGATGCGGTTGGCGCGGCGCGCGCTGTCCGGTTTTCTTTTCGGGGGTGTCGGCACGGTCTTTCCTCCTCATACGGCAAGGGGCATAATGGCAAAACAAGGAGTAAGGAAGCTCCTTACTCCTTATGTATAGGCTTCGCTCAACTGAAATATTCCACCACGCTGAAAACGCCCTGCCCCAGCGAGGTGAACACGCGGCTGAGCACGCTGACGTTCTGTGCTTCGCAAAGCTCCACGCTGTCCGGCGCGGAAAGGTCGATGTAATTGATCTGCGAAGAGCTGGGCTTGTTCATGCCCGCGGCGACAGCCGCCGCCTTGACCGTTTCGAGATCAAAGGTGCGCTCGTACTGCGTGAGCAGCGCGACGTGCTCGGCGTCGAGCGTCTTGAGCTCCTTCTGCATCGAGACCACGTCGGCGGAAATGCTCGTGAGCTGCGCGTAGCTCATCAGCACGACCACGACCAGCGCGGCCAGCGCGGCAAAGCCGAGCACCAGCACGCCGGAGACTCTCTGCCGCTCGCGCACGCGCGGACGAGCGGTCTTCTTCTCCTGCCTGCGCGGCGGGCGGATGAACTCCTCGCGCGGCTGCTCCCGCTGCTCGCTCTCGCGGCGCGGCGCGCGCCGCTCGGCATAGCGCTCATCGTAGGCGAGATTGCCGACAACACGTCCGCCGCGGTAGCTATTCGGTTGTCTGCGGCTCGTGCGTGCCATAGCGCTCTCCTTCGTAAAAGATCTGCTTTCTCAGCATTTTTCCGCCACACGCAGCTTGGCGCTGCGGGCGCGGGGATTTTCGTTCAGCTCCTCCTCGCCCGAGACGATGGGCTTGCGGGTGATGAGCTTCATTTTGGGCTTCTTGCCGCACACGCACACCGGAAACTCCGGCGGACAGGTGCAGCCCGTGGCGAGCGCTTGCAGCTCGCGCTTGACGATGCGGTCCTCGAGCGAATGGAACGTAATGACCGCGAGCCGCCCGCCCGGCTTGAGATTCTTCTCGGCGGCGCGGAGCATCGGCGGAAGCTCGCCGAGCTCGTCGTTGACCGCGATGCGGATGGCCTGAAAGCTCCGCTTGGCGGGATGCTGCTTTTCGCGCAGCGCCGCGGCAGGCATCGCCGAGCGGATGAGATCCGCCAGCTCCAGCGTGGTTTCGATGGGCTTTTCCGTGCGGTACGCACAGATCTTCTTTGCGACGGCGGGCGCGTAGCGCTCCTCGCCGTATTCGTAGAGGATGCGCTTGAGCTCCTCATAGCTGACGGTATTAACCAGCTCGCGCGCGGTGTAGCTCGCGCTCTCGTCCATGCGCATATCGAGCGGCGCGTCCTGCTTATAGGAAAAGCCGCGGGCGGCATCGTCGAGCTGCGGCGAGGAAACGCCGAGGTCAAAGAGCATCCCGTCCACGCCGCGGACGCCCAGCTCACGCAGCACGTCGTCGAGCGCGCTGAAGTTGGAGTGTACCAGCGTCACGCGATCCATATAGTCCGCGAGCCGCCGCTGCGCCGCCTCGATGGCAGTCTCGTCGCGGTCGAGGGCAATGAGCCGTCCTCCCGCCGTCAGGCGGCGGACGATCTCCAGCGTGTGGCCCGCGCGGCCCAGCGTCCCGTCGAGGTAAACGCCGTCCGGCCGGATGGCGAGCGCGTCCAGGCATTCGTGCAGCAGCACTGGTTTGTGGCCGTAGTTGATCTCTTCCATCTCAGAAGCCCAGCTCCTCCATCACGGCGGCGAGGTTCTCGGGGTTGAGCTCCTCGGCCTCCAGCGCAGCCCAGCGCTCCGCGTTCCAGATCTCGGCGCGGTTCGATACGCCGATGATGACCACGTCCTTGTCCAGCCCCGCGTAGGCGCGCAGCTTCTGCGGCAGCAGGATGCGGCCCTGGCTGTCCGGCTCGCACTTGGCGGCATTGGCGAACAGCGGGCGCATGGCCTTGGTCTTGGTGTAGGGCAGGCTCTCGAACTTCTCGGTGAACTTCGCCCAGCTTGCGTCGGAATAGACGCTCAGGCAGGAGTCCATACCCATGGTGACATAAAAGGTCTCGCCCAGCTCCTCGCGGAGCTTTGCGGGGATGAACACTCTGCCCTTGGCGTCGATGCTGTGTTGATACTGACCGGTCAAAGCGCTTCCCCCTTTCGGCGATCCTTGAAGCTGCTGTGAAGAGGGCAAAGCAGCGGCTCCCTCTTTTTTCGGGGAAGTCGCTTGGCTCCACTCTCCTGCACTTTTGGGTCAGTAGCACCACTTTTATACACTTGGCACCACTTTCCCCCACTTCGTATTTTGAGTATACATAAAACGCTTTTGAAATGCAAGCAGAAATTTTCTTTGTTTTCAGGGCTTTCACGCCCTTTTCTGCCAAATTCTTCCAGCGTTTTTCGCCGGAACTCAAACGCGCGTTTTATTGTCGAAAGGGCACGAAAAAACGCGCCACAATATCTTGTGGCGCGTTTTGCCTTCATCGCAAAATATGTTCAAATTAAAAAACACTCGAAAAGTCTTTGTCAGATGTAACGAATTTTACTTGTCCTCTTTGTCGTTTTTCTCCAATGACTTGTTCAGCTCCTCGCGGCGGCGCTGCATCTGCTCGTTGGACGCGGCGCGGAAACGCACGCGCGTCTGCTTGACCTCGTCAAGCGCCATCTGGACCGCCTCCTCCGTGCGGCGCAGAACATCCTCGGAGTAGTCGTTCGCCACGCGATACATCTCGCGCGAACGCTCCTCCGCGCGGGTAACGATGTCGTGACCCTTGGCGCGCGCGGCGGTGAGCACCTCGCTCTCAGAGACCTTGCTCTTGGCCTCGAATTCTGCCTTCTGCATCATGCGCTCGACGTCGCGCTTGGCGGCCTCCACATACTCGTCGCGGGCGCGGACCAGCTCCTGCGCGCGCTTGAGCTCAACGGGCATCTGCGCGCGGATCTCATCGAGCAGGTCGAGCGCCTCGTCGCGGTTGAGCACGCACCTGTCGCTCGACAGCGGCGCGTTTTTTGCCTCGTCGATCATTTCATACAGCATATCCAGCAGCTTCTGCACATTCTCTTCAGCCATCGTTATCCCCTATCCTTTCTCTTGATCAAGTCCGCGGCCGCGGCCGGCAGATACTTCTCCAGCGGCTGACGGTACTTCACCATCTCGCGCGCCATGGTCGATGAAATGTGCTGGTGCGCGGGCTCGGCGCACAAAAGCACCGTGTCGAGCACGCCGCCGGACACATCCTTATAAATGAGCGAGAGCTGATACTCCGCATCGAAATCCATACTGTTCCGCGCGCCGCGCACGAGAAAGCGCGCGCCCTTCTGCGCGGCAAAGTCCGTCAGCAGCCCGTTCCACAGCGCCGCCTCGACGTTGCCGAGCGGTGCGACGCTCACGCGCATCAGCTCCAGTTTCTCCTCGTCCGTGAACATCGGGTGCGTCTTTTCGCCGTTTGGCACGATGGCGACGTACACGCGGTCAAAGAGCTGCGCCGCGCGCTCGATGATATCCATGTGGCCGAGCGTCACGGGGTCGAAGCTGCCGGGAAACACGGCGATGCGTTCCTCTCTCATGTCGTCTCCTCCCCATCGCGGCGGTAAAGCGTGACCTTGATCCTGCCGTAGCGGTACTCGCGCGCGACGCGGTAGGGCGCGCTGAGCTTGGGCAGCTCCTTTTCCGCCGGACTCTCCGCGATCATTATACCATCGGGCGCAAGAATGTCAAACCGCGCGATGTGCGCGACGGCGCGCTCGAGCAGATCGTCCGCGTAGGGCGGGTCGAGGAAAATGAGGTCGAATTTCTCACGCAGGGCATTGAGATAGGCCATCGAGTCGCCGCAGACGACCTGCGCGCCTTCCTCCAGCCGCGTGAGCGCCAGATTCTCGCGGATGAGCTTCACCGCGTCGGTGCGTCGGTCCACGAACACGGCGCGCTGCGCGCCGCGCGAAAGCGCCTCGATGCCGAGCTGTCCCGTCCCCGCGAAGAGGTCGAGCACGCGCGCGCCCTCCACCTCGAACTGGATGGCGGAGAAAATGCCCTCCTTGACCTTGTCGGTGGTCGGGCGGGTATCATAACCCTTTAATTCATTCAGCCGGCGCCCGCGCGCCGAGCCGGTGATGACTCTCATACCGTTTTCCGTTCCTTCTTTCGGTTTCTTTTTACATCCTACAAAAAAGCAGCGCACAATGCAAGTGGTCACGCAAAAATATTTTTCCGCATTCGCTTCCCGCTTTTTCGGATAGCTTTGTCGAAATTGCTCAAAATGAAAGTTTTCCTGCGCCCGGTCTTGCAAAATATGTTCAGATGCGGTAAAATGTAAAAACTCTTATGAATCGCATCTATAAGCTGTCGTTTATAGGAGAAATTTTAGGAGAGAGTGTATATTATGGAAAAGAAAAAGCTCAGTCTGCCGGCACAGATCTTCATTGCTCTGCTGCTCGGTATCGTGGTCGGCCTTGCCTTCTACTTTATGGGTAAGCCCGAGATCACGACCAACTACCTCAAGCCCTTCGGCACCATCTTCGTCAACCTCCTCAAGTTCATCGTTGTTCCCGTTGTCCTGCTGTCCATGATCGACGGCATCGTCTCCATGGGCGACATGAAGAAGGTCGGCTCCGTCGGCTGGAAGA
>ERZ825324.2153-NODE-2153-length-21465-cov-3.566137_pt1 | contig 21465 bp, 18 predicted proteins | sample MGYA00519859_ERZ825324 | MGnify/ENA primary metagenome ERZ825324 (study PRJEB31778, sample SAMEA3449198) | human gut metagenome | biome: human gut; feature: human-associated habitat; material: faeces | place: United Kingdom | collected 2010/2012 ... | reverse complement strand
CTTGCTAAAAGGGTCAGCTTCCGGACGGATTATAAATATGTGATTTGCGGGAATTATGTTGTGCTGTATAAGATTGGAAAAGAGTATGTGGAGATTTACCGGGTGGTGAATCGGCATCAGGACATTACGAAGATATTTTAAATTAAACGGAAGAAAATGATGGAATAACAAGCAAAAGTAAAAATAAAAATGCCTACCTTCGTACCTGACTGGTGGAAGGTAGGCATTTAATTACCATAGTAATTATGCGTAATATACAAAACGCTATGAAAGCTTTATTTTTAGGTGGTTCTTCTATCCTTATGCCATCTCTTTTTCCCCGATCTTATTTACGATCGTCCTAAAAATCCGGAACATGAAGAGGATTGTCATGATAATGGAGATCAGCTCTGCGATCGGGAACGCCCACCAGATCAGGTTGACATTGCCGAACTGCGCCAGAAAGTAAGCAACCGGCAGCAGTGCAACCAGCTGTCTTGCGATCGAGACAAACATACTGTAGACTGCTTTGCCGAGCGCCTGGAAAATGCTGCTGCAGGAGATGCCGAATCCTGCAAGGATAAAGCTTAAGCTGATAATCCGGAGCGCCGGGACGCCGAGAGAAAGCATGGTGTCGGAAGCGCTGAACATTTTAAGCAGCTGCGTTGGGAAGAACTGGAAGATCAGAAGTCCGACCGCCATGATGCAGACGGCATAGGTGACCGTGTGGCGTAAGGTCTTGACCACGCGCTCGCGGCTGCCGGCGCCGTAGTTGTATGCCATGACCGGGATGACACCGTTGTTCAGACCAAACGCAGGCATAAATACGAAGCTCTGTAATTTAAAGTAAACGCCGAACACTGCCGTTGCCGTGGAGGAGAAACTGATCAGAATACGGTTCATACCGTAATTCATGACCGAACCGATCGCCTGCATGACAATGGAAGGCACGCCGATGGCATAGATCTGACCGATGATGGTGCCGTCCGGGCGAAAGCCTTTTAAACTCAGCTGAATCTCCTTATTTCTGGTCTGGTTGATGACGACAGCGAGAACCGCAGCAATCATCTGACCGATGACGGTGGCGGCTGCAGCACCGGTGATGCCCATTTTCGGAAAACCAAACAGACCAAAGATCAGGATCGGATCTAAGATGATGTTGATGACCGCTCCAGTGGTCTGGGTAATCATGGTGTAGACGGTTTTTCCGGTTGCCTGCAGCATACGCTCGAACATCAGCTGGGTAAAGCAGCCAAAGGACAGGCAGCAGCATACAGTAAGATACTGCTTTCCGTAGAGAACAATTTCTTCAATATCCGTCTGGCTGCGGAAAAAAGGTTCCGCGAAAAACAGACCGATGATAAGGAACAGCAGATAGCTGAGCAATACCAGAAAAACAGCGTTTTCCGCAATCTTGTTGACTTTGTCGAAATCCCTCTCTCCGAGTGAGCGGGCGAGGAGCGCATTGACGCCGACCGCAGTACCTACACCTACGGCAATCATCAGATTCTGGATCGGGAAAGCCATGGATACGGCAGTGAGTGCGTTTTCACTGATCTGAGCCACGAAAATACTGTCCACGATGTTATAGAGAGCCTGTACCAGCATGGAGATCATGATTGGCAGAGACATGGATATGATCAATTTATCGATAGGCATTGTGCCCATTTTATTTTCCTGCATGGGAAACCTCCTTTGTTGAATGGTATAACGTTAAAACGACCTTTCTATACTACCATTTTGCGGTAGCGATTACAAGGCATGGTGCAAGGATTGGGGAATCTTTTGTGAAACGGTGGCACTGTGCCGCAATTTTTGGTAAAATAGATGAGAAAAAAAGAACAACAGGAGATTATACAGATCATGAATATATTATTTTTTCTGACCCCGAAGGAAGATGTGGCGCATGTAGATGAGGACGATACCATGCGTCAGGTTCTGGAGAAGATGGAGCATCACGGCTATACGGCAATCCCGCTGCTTAGCCGCGAGGGAAAATATATCGGAACGATCACGGAGGGCGATTTGCTCTGGTTTTTAAAGGACCGCAATTTTCCGGATTTGAAGTTGCTTGAGGATATGCCGATCACCTCCATCCAGCGCCGCAGGGACAATGAGGCAGTCAAGATTGACGAGTCGATGGAAGACCTCTTCGGCAAGGTGATGAACCAGAACTTCGTTCCCGTCGTGGACGACAAGCGTGTGTTTATCGGTATTGTGACGAGAAAAGATATTCTGGCATACCTTGGGAAGAAGGCCGCTGCGCAGGAGAATGGCGTGCGGGGCATGGATCAGGCATAGTGATGGTAAGCCATACGGATTATGTGACAGAGCTTTCTGTCAGAATTATCAGCAAATAAGCGAGACAGAACAAAAGAATTTCTTAAATTTGTTATTTTTTTCACAAAACAGAATGGTAATCCGCTATAATATGAAGGAGAGACAAGGCATAACATTTATACAAAAGAAAGGGGAATTTACAAATGAATTCAATTTTATCAGCGACAGTATTGATTCCACTGATTGTGATCGTGCTGCTCATCGTACTGCTGTGCGTCGGATACGTGAAAGCGCCGCCGGATATGGCGTACATTATTTCCGGTGTCAAGAAGAAGTCCAAGGTGGTCATCGGAAAAGCGAGCATCCGCATTCCATTTTTTGAGCGTCTGGATAAGCTGAATCTGCGGCTGATTCCGATCGACGTCAAGACGAGCAATGCCGTGCCGACAGCGGATTACATCAATATCAATGTCGATGCGACCGTCAACATCAAGATCAGCAATGATCCGGAGAAGCTGCGGCTTGCGGCAGAGAACTTCTTAAATAAAAACACCGAGTATATTGCCGGGGTGGCAAGAGAGGTCCTTGAGGGTAATGTGCGTGAGATCGTCGGCAAGATGAAGCTCGAGGAGATGGTATCCGACCGCCAGAAGTTTGCCAACCTGGTCAAGGAAAATGCGGAGCCGGATCTTGCGGCGATGGGACTCGACATCATCAGCTTTAATGTCCAGAATTTTGTGGACGGCAATGAGGTCATTGAAAATCTGGGTATTGACAACATTGTAAAGATCAAAAAGAGTGCGGCGATTGCCCGTGCCGAGAGTGAGCGAGACATCAAAGTCGCACAGGCAGCGGCGGACAAAGAGTCCAATGATGCAGCGGTTGCGGCGCAGACGGAGATCGCGAAGAAGCAGAATGAACTTGCCATCAAGAAGTCGGAACTTCAGATGGAGGCGGATACGAAGAAGGCTATGGCCGATGCAGCTTATGAGATCCAGAAAGAGGAGCAGCGTAAGACGATCGAGGTGACAACCGCCAACGCGGATATTGCAAAGCAGGAGCGTGAGATTGAGCTGAAGCAGAAGGAGGTTGCAGTCAAGGAGCAGTCCCTGGAGGCGGAGATCAAGAAACAGGCGGAAGCGGATAAGTATGCGGCACAGCAGCGCGCGGAGGCAGAACTCTACCAGCGCCAGAAGGACGCGGAGGCAAGACAGTTCGAGGCACAGCGCGAGGCGGAGGCGAGAAAAGCGCAGGCAGAGGCAGAGCGTTACGCCAAGGAACAGGAGGCTGCCGGTATCCGTGCGGTCGGTGAGGCAGAGGCATCTGCGATCCAGGCCAAAGGTATTGCAGAGGCGGAAGCGATGGAGAAGAAAGCGGAGGCGTACGCAAAGTACAATAAAGCGGCAGTGGCAGAGATGATGATCAAGGTACTTCCGGACATCGCAGCCAAAGTGGCAGAGCCGCTCGGTCAGATCGACAAGATCACGATTATCGGCGGCGGAGAAGGTGGAAACGGTGTGGATCAGGTTGCCGGCAATGTGCCGGTTGTCATGGCAAAAGTATTTGAGAGCATGAAAGAGGCTACCGGTATTGATCTGGCAGACATCATCAACGCAGAGTCCTACGATGCACAGGTGAACCGCAACATCAATGTGTCGGGACTGGATTCCGTGAATCTTGTGGTAAAAGATGAAAAGACAGCCGCGGGACAGCCGGATGCGCAGGACGGGGCAACGACAGAGTGATGACGGTGGAAGTTGGCGTCAACCGCAGAGCGGGAACGGGGCAGTCTGTTACGGCGGCAGTTTTTATCGTGATAGCGGCGGGATCGATAGCGGTGATCCCGCTGCTTGCCGCAAACCTTGACCGTAGAGCACTCGGGCTTGCGGCGTGTGTTCTCACATTAGTTTTCTGGGTCGGGTTTATCGGGGCAATCTGCTGCGTGGGGGAGATTGTAAATACGCCGACCAGGGCGTTCCTTCTCACCAGTGACTGGCAGTTGTATTATGTTCATTTTGCAGCCCGCGACTACGGACCTGCACCGGTGACAAAAGCCGGGGAGATCGTACATAATTACAAGGTGCTCTCCGAGGAGAAAAAAGGACGGAAATGGCGCCGGGAGTATCTGGGCAGCGAGGAGTTCCGCAGCATGGCGCAGCAGTACCTCGAGGGAGTGCGGACGGATACGATGGGGTGCGTGATCGAGCATCTTCAGACGCCCTCTATCCGTTCCGAAGGCATCGACGGAAGTGTGCTGCGCTACTGGGATGACACCCGGAAAAAGTGGGCAACGATCCGGCTTTTAAGAACAAATACCGGATATGAGAAAATCTGCCGTACGGTAAAGCTCCGCCAGGAGCTCGGACGCTAAGAACATCTATAAAAACGGGACTGCCGCATAAAGCGGACAGTCCCGTTTGACGTGATAAGTAATATAAGGAGGAAGATCATCCTATCGATTTCAGATGGAAATGTAGATGGAACATTCGTTGAAAAAAATGCGTACATTTCTTCCTGTCGGATTTTTGCATCGGATTCCGTGTCTCTTCCACGTTTTGACAATCCACGGAATGTGTCCGACAAACCGCAGACAATGAGCGGATTCCCTAGTGTCCCTAGCGGCACTGCTTCACAGACAATATAAAACCGCGCGAACCGAAACTCGCCGTCTTTTGCTATTAAAGTCATGGCAGAAGACGGTTCAAACATCGGCTTCGCGCGGTTATGTTTTGCTCGACATAAAGATGGCATTTATGCCATCTGTTGTCTGGTGCCACAAGGGACACACGAGAATCCTAAAATTGTCTGCGGGTTGCGGACACACCCGTGGAGTGTTCAAAACTTGGAAAAACACGGATCATCGCAGATGCAAAAACCGGCGGGTTAGAAATGCAGCATTTTTTGATCCGAATTTCCAGATGAATTCCATCTGAAACCGAAGGGCATATGTTTTTCGTATATTACGTATTAGTTCAGAAGGGGCGGTTCGCTTAAAGCGACAGCCCCTTTCTCTGTCTCGCAGCGACAGCAGTCAGGGCGAACATGGCGGCGGCAAAGAGGAACTGGATGCCGATACATTTCCAGTAAAAGCCCAGGTCGAAGACTTCCTTTCCGAAGCCCGCCAGCATATTGTTGGCGCGGATGTACCAGTAGGCGGGAAGGAAACGTCCTACGGCAAGTACGGAACCGGAGAGCATGGACTGTGGGACAAAGACACCGCAGAGAAAGGACATGGACAGACCGACGATATTTGCCAGCATATTTAATACATTGTCATCCGGCGAGAACGTCGAGATGAGCAGGGAGAGTGCAGCCGTAAAAAACAGGAAAGCGAGGCTGTTTAAGATTGCATAGCCGACATACGGCTGCAGCATGGCTTTCTGGTAGAATACGAGACCAAGCAGCAGAAAGAGCAGCCAGATGCCGAGACTGTACAGGAGACAGCCGGATGCCATGGCAAGAGTACGTGTTCTTCCGGGAAGAGCGGAGCACGCCGTCCGGGCTTTCATGTCGCGGCTGTTTAAGGTAACCAGAATCGGAGCCATGCCGGCGAACAGGATTGCCAGAAAGATATACGGAAGATACTGGAAAAAATAAAAAACCATGCTGTTGGTGTCGGCGTCGGACATCTGAAAAGATGTGACGGAGACTTTGGGAAGGTCGGAAATGGTATGATCCGTATGGTCGATGGCCTCGGCAATGGTGTCACCGCCCGCCAGGTAGAGCTGCAGTGCCTGCACATACTGCGTAATCTGGTTGTCCACGTACTGGCTGCTGCTGCTTCCCGGAATTGTCAGGGAGGAGACAAGGTCTTTGGTCTCGCCGGCGAGCACCCGGTCTTCAAATCCTTCCGGGATGACCATGGCATAGTTGAGCGTGCGGTAGTAGATTGCATCTAACAGTGCGGTGTCCTCTCCAGGCTCCGGTGTTGTTACCTGGTGGATGGATGCGAGGTAATCGCACAGAGCGCGGCTTGCATCCGTGTTGTCTTCATCTGTGATGGCGATAGAGCGCTGGCTGGCTTTGAAGTTCTCGTTGATGGAATCCTGCGAGAGTGCCGACAGCAGCAGCGTGATCACCGCGTAGACGCCCAAATAGATCAATGCGGCATTTCGCCGTTTTTTTGCGATTGCGAAAAATGCTTTAAAGACTGGCATATTTTTTCCTCCTTACCAGTGCAAGACCGCCGAGACAGAAAAGTGCCGAGAGTAACAGGAGTCCTGCGATATTTGTAAAAAACCGTGTGTAGGACGGGTACACGACGAGTGAATACAGCGCATCGGAGATGAGAGCTGCAGGATTGATGCGGTTGAGCAGCGGGCAGAAATCTTCCACAAGTGCACGCATGTTTCCGATCATCAGACCGCTTAAAAAGCAGCAGATCATAATTGCAGCCATCAGGAAACCAAACTTGGTCTCTTTGGAAAACTGCCCGATACAACCGACCAGAAATCCCAGACTCAGCCCGGCAAGACAACCGCAGAGGCAGGTCAGCGCCACACCGCCGAGATGGTTTCCGAAATCAACCTTAAGAACCAGTGTCAGATAGGCAATGGTGATCAGCAAGGAGGAAAACTCAAAAATCAGAGCTCCGGTCAGATCACCGAGGGTGGCAAGCAGCCGGGGAACCGGCGAGACATTGCGTCTGGCACCCAGATCTGACAGATTTGCCTGATTGGAGATGGCGAGCGTGTTGCCGATCATGGCAGCATAGAGGCAGGTCATGGCAATCAGATTAAAAAAGTAAGTAAGGGATTCATCCACGGAGCCGGCACCAAGGGATTCGTGCCGGATATAGCTGACTTCCGTAGAAACCGCATCAAGCAGTGCCGGAAGCTTCGTGGGATCTTTCATTGCGGCCTGGGCGATGGCACTGTATTCTATGTTGAAACGATCCACAAGCACACTTAAAATACTCTGGTACAGAGGATCGGAAGTCATCTCTGCGGAGAGTGTCAGCGATAGAGGATACGTGGAAACATCCTTGGCGGATGCGGCATTTCTATAATCGGAAACGGTTGGCAGATCAGCGGTAATGATGCCGTAGACTTCTTTTGCTTTCAGCAGTTCCTTGGCATCCGCAGCGGAAGCATAGGTAACTTCAAGGAACTGATCTTCGCCGGGTTTGGACAGGGAATCAAGCATGGAGCGCAGCTCGGAGGATTCCTCTTGCATCACAACTGCAACCGGGATGGCGGAAAAACTTTCGCCACTCCCCAGTCCGCCGAATGCAAAATGGAACATCGTTCCGAGCAGAAGTGGAAAAGCGACACACCAGAATACCTGACCTTTATCCCGCAGCAGATTAAGCAGTGTATATTTCATCGTATGAAAAAACATGGTGGTACCTCCTAATCACGAAGTTCTTTTCCGGTAATTTCCAGAAAGACGTCATTTAAGGTCGGAAGTTCGGAATAGACTCTTCCGAAAGACACATTCTGTTCCTGCAGATAGTTCAGAATGTGCGGCAGATTGTGGGAACCGCCGCTGCACAGCACTTTTAAGCAGTGATGTTCAAAGGTCACCTCATAGACGTGCTTTATGTCACGGATCGCTGCAATCTGCGCAGGAAGAAGATCCAGAATATCAATCGAGATGATCTCGCTCTTTTTGATCATTCGTTTTAACTCTTCCGTGGTTCCAATGGCAAGATTTTTGCCTTTGTCCATAATGGCGATCCGGGTACAGATCTGCTCCACTTCCTCCATATAGTGGGAAGTGTAAATGATCGTGGCGCCATTGCGGTTTAACTCCTGGATTCCCTCTAGAATTTTATTGCGGCTCTGTGGGTCAACCGCCACAGTCGGCTCGTCGAGAATGATGAGCTTTGGCTTGTGGGCAATTCCGCACGCGATATTCAGACGGCGCAGCAGACCACCGGAAAGCTTTTTCGGATAAAATTTGCGGAAATCGTTGAGACCGACAAAATCGATGGCATCTTCCACATACTGGCGCCGGAGCGCTTTGTCGCGGATATACAGACCACAGAAATAATCAATGTTTTCATAGACGGTCAATTCCTGAAAGACAGCGACATTTTGCATGACAACGCCGATCTGACGTTTCAGATCGTAGCTGTCCGGCCGCATTTCCTGACTGAAGACCCGGACGGTTCCCTTGTCAAAGGCAAGCAGTGCAAGGATGCAGTTGATGGTTGTCGTCTTTCCGGAGCCGTTTGGTCCAAGCAGACCGAAGATCTCACCTTCCTCAATTGTGAGATTGAAGTGATCGAGGGCGACAAGCTCCTGATAGCGTTTTACCAGATTTTCTATTTCTACAACAGGTACTGACATAACAAATCCTCCTCATTTGATGGTAATTACAGTATAGCGGGTGGCGCCCGGCGGTACCAGTGAGCAGCGTCAGATGTTTGATGTGACAAATGTCATAAATCTCTTATTTTTCAAAAAAGATGTGGCGGCAGCCCTGTAATGATGATATGGTTATCATAACGTGTGCGGGAAAGTGGAAGATATCCCGGAAATATGGCGGCATATGTGGACAGGGAGAGGGTAGAATGAAGCGGATTGTGGATAAAGGACTGTTGCTTGCCGGCGGTCTGCTTATGGCGGGACAGTCGGGAAGGCTTGCAGCGCCGGTCATAGCGTTGCTGTTGGCGATGACTGCGGCGGCATATGGCAGCTGTGTGGACAACAGACGATGGCATTGTGTGTGCCTTGCGGGGATGTTTGCGGTCTGCTTTATCCTGCCGGAACTCTGTTTTTTCGTGCCGGTTCTTCTGTATGACTGTGCGGAAAAAAAGGAGATGCGGCTCTGGTTCTTGAGTGTTCCGGGGCTCGCTTTTTTCTATCGGGAACAGATTATCCGGCAGCCCTTTTTGTGGGCGGCGGACGGTATGCTGATCGTGGCTGCGATATTGCTGGCGTGCAGAACGGGCAGAATTCTGTATCTGGAACAGGAGATGATCCGTCTTCGGGATACCAGCACGGAATTGAATCTGGTGCTGCAGGAAAAAAACAAGAACCTGATGGAAAAACAGGATTATGAGATCTACCTTGCGACACTGCGGGAGCGCAACCGCATTGCAAGAGAGATTCATGATAATGTGGGGCATATGCTTTCAAGAAGTATTCTGCAGATGGGGGCACTGATTACGATTCATAAGGAGGAGCCGCTGCACGGACAGCTCGCCGGGGTGGGGGAGACGTTAAATCAGGCGATGAACAGTATCCGTGAGAGCGTGCACGATCTGCACGATGAGTCCATTGATCTGCGGCAGTCTATTGCGGAGGCGACCCGTGAGATGAAGGAGCATTATCAGCTCACGGTCGATTATGATATGTCTCCGGAGATTCCACGCAATGTAAAGTACTGTTTTATCACAGCAGTAAAAGAAGCCATGTCGAATATTGCAAAACACTCCGATGCGGATAAGATCTCCGTGATTTTGCGGGAACACCCGGCGTTCTACCAGCTGACGGTCGAGGATAACGGAACGGTGGGGCGTAAGGGACAGAGCGGACTATTGTGGGAGGAAGAGGTCGTCCGTATGGACGGAAAGGAAGGGATTGGTCTTTCCAATATGAAGGAGCGCGTGCAGGCACTGGGAGGAACCTTCCGGATTCATACGGAAAATGGATTTGTGATCTTTATTTCAATTCCCAAGAGGGATAAAATGTAGATACGGTAATGATGACTGGGAGAGAGAAAAATGAGAGTTCTGGTGGTTGACGATGATAAGCTGGTGGCAGTATCCCTAAAAACGATTCTGGAAGCTGACGGGGAGATTACGGTCGTGGGTCTGGGAGAGGCGGGAGATGATGCAATCCGGCTCTATCGGGAGCAGCATCCTGATATTCTGCTGATGGATATCCGCATGCAGGGAATGTCCGGATTGGATGCAGCTGAATGCATCTTAAAAGAAGATCAAGCGGCAAAAATTTTGTTTTTGACAACCTTTTCCGATGACGAATACATTGTAAACGCACTGAATATGGGAGCGAAGGGGTATCTGCTGAAACAGGACTTTGAGTCGATCGTTCCGGCACTCAAGGCTGTCTACGGCGGGCAGAGTGTATTCGGCGGACAGATTATGGGAAAAATTCCGGTGCTTCTGGCAGGAAAAGGCAGCTTTTCCTATCATGATTACGACATCAGTGAGAAGGAGCAGGGCATTATTGAACTGGTGGCAGAAGGCTTAAGCAACCGGGAGATTGCAGAAAAATTGTATTTGAGCGAGGGTACGGTGCGCAATTATATCAGCACCATACTGGATAAATTAAAGTTACGAGACCGCACACAGCTGGCAGTCTTTTATTATAAGAACTGCGGCTGAGCCGGCGGTACAGCAATCGCACAGAAGCTGTGCCGACAGACAGCGACATGAAAGAGACGGCAATGCAGCAACAGGGAAGATGAGGAAAACAATGATATTTGAGACACATGCACATTATGATGATGAAGTATTTAATGAGGATAGAGGGCAATTATTAGCTGGGCTCCCGGAAAAGGGAATCGGGAGGGTGATTAACGTCGGCGCGTCCATTGAGACGACGAAGACGACGCTCGCGTTGGCGGAGGCGTATGATTACATCTATGCCGCCGTGGGTGTGCATCCGAGCGATATTGACGGGCTGAACGAGGAGACATATTCCTGGCTCAAGGAGCAGACGGCACATCCGAAGACGGTAGCGGTGGGAGAGATCGGTCTGGATTATTACTGGGACAAAGAGCCGGAGGTGCAGGCGGCGCAGCGGGAATGGTTCGTGCGTCAGCTTGCACTTGCCGGGGAGACGGATCTCCCGGTAATTATCCACTCGCGTGACGCGGCGGAGGATACCATGCGGATCTTAAAAGAGACCGGAAGATTCCGGGAACATCCCGGTGTCATTCACTGTTACTCGTATTCGCCGGAGCAGGCAAAAGAGTACGTGAAGATGGGATACTGCATTGGTGTGGGAGGCGTGGTTACCTTTAAAAATGCAAAGAAACTCAAGCAGACGGTGGAGCAGATCTCTCTGGAACACATTCTGTTGGAGACGGACTGCCCGTATATGGCGCCAGAGCCGCACAGGGGAACCCGCAATGATTCCTCCAATCTCTCTTATGTGGCAGCCAGGATTGCGGAGATCAAAGGAGTCTCTGTGCAGGAGGTGGAACAGACGACCTGGGAAAATGCCTGCCGTGTATTTGGCGTCCGATAGGTGTCTGGTCGAATCAGCAGAAGCGGGAATATTCCGGGGTGTCTGCCCAGTAGCGCTTCGGGATTAACTGCATCTGCAAACTCGGATTTTTGCGGGATTCTATGGCAACATGATCAAAAAAGGTCAGCCAGAGCTGCCGGAAGGCTTCCTCGTCGGAGGAGTAGCGGCTGACTTTCTCCAGATCCAGATCTGCGGCATCTGTGAGAACGTAGCTGGAGAGCGCTTTGTGCACCGCGACAGACTGATGTGTGGCGTCATAGATCATAAAGTTCTCGGAGGGCAGACGGTCGGTGAAATGCTCTGCCAGATAGGGAAGGACATTGTCCTTCGGATGGATCGTGGCAAAGAGAACGCCGTTCTCAAGCTCGGAGAAGCGCAGAAATTCGAGATGATGGCAGGCTTCGCGGTTGGTCGCCCGGCAGAGCTCAAAAATCCGGTAGACACACGGTTCGCCTAAGGAAAGAAGCACTTTCTGACCGTCTCCGCTTGCGAGTGCGAGGAGGATGGTCTCATAGATGGCGTCTGCCTTGTCCATCTTCCTACCGGAGGATGGCTCGCCGGACATTGCTGCCTGATAGATCGACTCATAGAACTGCATGCCGAAACGGGACGTGATGGTGCGGATCACCTTGCCGGTCTTATCCGCGGAAGGAGTTACGTGAATATATTCGGAAAAAAGCTCGTAATTCTCCGGTTCTCCGGTGGCAAGCCGGATATTGCGGTGACCGAGCTGGCTTGCGCAGGCGTCATAGACACCGGTAAAGATACCTTCAAGACTGTCCTCACAGATAAATACATACATGTAAAATACCTCTTTTCTATGTGTAATCAGGGCGGTGGGCTCACAGGGCAAGCCCGGTGTCAAACAGCGACAACTGCTGATAACCGCTGTTGCGGAGCTCCGTTGGAACCTGCGTGTGGTCTGCCATGAGATGAGAGCAGATATAGTCCTCGTCGAGCTTCGTGCGGTACATCATCCGGCCGGAACAGGTGATGAAATACAGGGCGCGCTTTAGCACAACGCCGATCTTTTTCAGATCGTCATAGGTGAGCGCGGTATCCCGTCTGGCGGCGACGATCCGCTGGGCGGACTTGTATCCGATTCCGGGTACGCGCAGAAGAGTCTGATAACTGGCGCGGTTGATCTCGACCGGAAATGTGTCGAGATGACGCAATGCCCAGTCACACTTGGGATCCAGATAAATATTAAAGTTCGGGCGGTCTTCCGACAGAAGCTCATCCACATGAAAGCGGTAATAGCGCAGCAGCCAGTCTGCCTGGTACAGGCGGTGCTCGCGCAGCAGCGGAGGTCCGCCGGGGAGCACCGGCAGTGACGAATCGCCGTTGACATTGATGAACGCAGAGTAGAAAACGCGCTTCAGATGAAACTTCTCATAGAGTGCCTCGGACACACGCATAATCTGATAGTCGTTCTCCGGGGTAGCACCGATAATCATCTGTGTGCTCTGCCCGGCGGGCACGAACTTCGGCGCCTTGCGGTAGACCATCAGTTCATTCTGGTTCTCCGTGATGCCATTCTGGATCTGGCGCATGGGAGAGAGAATCGTGTGTCTTGATTTGCAGGGAGCAAGCTGTTTCAGCCCGTTTGCCGTGGGAAGTTCAAGATTGATGCTCATGCGGTCCGCAAGAAACCCTGCCTTTTCAATCAGTGCCGGGTCAGCGCCGGGAATCGCTTTTACGTGGATGTAGCCGTTGAAGTGGTGGACGGTACGGAGCCGGTAGAGCGTCTGGTAAATCAGATCCATGGTGTAATTCGGACTGATGAGGATGCCGGAACTTAAGAACAGACCCTCGATATAATTGCGCCGGTAGAATTCCATGGTGAGCGTGCAGATCTCATCCGGGGTAAAGGAGGCGCGGGGGACGTCGGAGTTGCAGTTGTTCTGGCAGTAGGCACAGTTAAAAATACACTCGTTGGTGAACAGGATCTTGAGCAGGGAGATGCATCTTCCGTCTGCAGCAAATGCATGGCACACGCCGGGAGCCAGACAATTCCCCATGTGCCTGCCGTCTCCCCTGCGGTCGGCGCCGCTTGAGGTACATGCCACGTCGTACTTCGCGGCATCGGTAAGGATGGCAAGCTTCTCCATGAGGGAGAGATTCTGCTGAATGTTCATGTGAAAACACCTCCTGGCAAAACAAATGTTCGGTTAAAGAATAGCACATATGTTCGACAAAAGCAAGATGAAATCGAATATTTGTTCGAGAAAGATTATGGTTCACTTGGACAGTGGGTATATGGTATAATGTACGTAAGCAATGAGCAGTGCCAGACGTGACAGTCACGAGATATGCCTGCTTGCAGGCTATATCTCGCGACTGTTGCGGATGATAGGGCGAATGCCCGTTAGTCCAGGAAATCTATGATTTCCTGGACGAGCACTGCGAAGACGTGACATTTGCCGGAGCGGGCATCGGAGACTTTAGACGGATGATAGGGCGAATGCCCGTCAGTCCGGGAAATCTATGATTTCCTGGACGAGCACTGCGAAGACGTGACATTTGCCAGAGCGGAGTCGTACAGACAGAAGCCCCCGGATGGGCTTTGGAATGGAGAAAGATGGATACAGATATTTTTGAGCAGTTCCCGGATCGGGAAACATTTGACAAATACTGGAACGAGAATTATCAGCCGGTGACATACGAGGATGTGCGCGAGGCGTTCACGGATTTTGTGAAGTCCGCGGACGGTCACATCTACCTCTCGGATTACGAGGAGAAGGGGCTGATCTCACGGGAAGATTTTAAGGAAAATCTCTCGCAGGAGGCACAGTTTACATTTGAGGACGGACTGACGGAAGTTTTTTACGATAAGAATCCGGAGCTTTATGAGACGGCGTTTGCGCTCTATGAGGAGTCAAAGCGTACCGGAAAGGGAGATGCATCGGTGGCGCAGACGTTTCACGAGACGTTTCGCGCGCTCTATGCAGAGTTTCTGGACAGACTGTATGATGAGGTGCTGGCAGCATGGCAACATTAGGAATCCCGCAGAATACGATTACGGTTCTGCAGAAGTATCATTTTAATTTTCAGAAAAAGTTCGGACAGAATTTTCTCATTGATACCCATGTGCTCGAGCGCATTATTGAGGCGGCGGGCATTACGAAGGATGACTTTGTGCTGGAGATCGGACCGGGCATCGGCACGATGACCCAGTATCTGTGTGAAAATGCCAGAGAGGTGACGGCGGTGGAGATCGATCAGAACCTGATCCCGATTCTGGCGGACACGCTTAGCGCTTATGACAATGTGACGGTTATCAATGAGGACATTTTGAAGCTGGATATTGTAAAGCTCGCGGAGGAGAAGAATGCCGGGAAACCGATCAAGGTGGTGGCAAATCTTCCGTATTATATTACCACGCCGATTATCATGGGGCTGTTTGAGAGCCATGTGCCGATTGACAGCATTACGATCATGGTGCAGAAGGAAGTCGCAGACAGGATGCAGGTCGGACCGGGGACGAAGGATTACGGTGCGCTCTCGCTGGCGGTGCAGTATTATGCAAAGCCGGAGATTATCGCAAACGTGCCGCCGAACTGCTTTATGCCGCGGCCGAATGTCGGCAGCGCGGTGATAAGGCTGACGCGTCATGAGACCGTGCCGGTGCAGGTGGAGGATGAAAAGCTGATGTTCCGGCTGATCCGGGCATCTTTTAACCAGAGGCGCAAGACGCTTGCGAACGGTCTGAATAATTCGCCGGAGATTCATCTCTCCAAGGAAGTGATTCAGGAAAGCATTGAGGAGCTTGGCGTGCCGGTGACCATCCGTGGAGAGGCGCTTACATTGGAACAGTTTGCGGCGCTCTCGAATATTATCGGACGCAGAATGAAGCAGCAGGCATAAAGAGAACAGGGGGAAACAGACAATGGATGGACAACAGAACAATCAGAGTGGATGGAACAGGAACGAGACACCCAGAACATACGGTGAAGATACGAAAATGTATCAGAACCGGCAGAACGCGTCGCAGCAGCCGAATTACGGAAATGGTCAGAACGCATATCAGCAGCCGAATTACGGAAACGGTCAGAACCCGTATCAGCAGCCGAATTACGGAAACGGCCAGAACCCGTATCAGCAGCCGAATTATGGAAAATGGCAGGGGAATCCCTACCCGCAGGAGCAGCACGGTCCGGTATCCGATGTTCTGTGTAATATTCTCCTGCTGATCTTTATGGCGCAGATTATCATCAATTTTGTGGTATTTGGTGCGACATGGAACGCGATGGCGGGGGAAGGAATAGACGCTTATCTCGACGGATCCGTGAGCCTTGGCAGCCCGGTGCAGATGCTTTCCATGTTTTCCAATCTGCTGTTTGTGGCGATGCTTGTGCTGTTGATTCTGGATATTGTAAAAATCAGCAATCAGAAATACAAGATCACCGGTCTGGTGCTGTTTGCGATTTTCTTAAGACCGGGCTATTACGTCTGGAGAGCACATGTGCTCAAGAGAAAAATGACGTTTCCGATCATCTACACCATCGTTTACAGCGGAGTGACCGTGGCATATTTTTTCTATTCGTTTTATAAAGTTTTTTCACTGACATTCGGGATTATGCAGAGTCTGAACTAGTGCCGCGGCTTTGTGGGAATGGAAGATCTCCTTGGTTCATATAATAATGGACAGGGAGATTTTTTTATGCGGAAAAAATGGAAACACTATATTGATAGAATGCTTACATTCGCGCTGATCGGCATATTATTGCCGCTTTTTATCACGATAATATGTCAGCGTATGCGACTGGAGGAAGTGATATACGGCACGTACGACGCGATAACGGAGGCGGCAGAAAGAGAGGGCGGGGAGGAACTGGAAGAACAGCTGCCTTTTATTCTGGCGAAGGAGATCCGTGCGGACGCGGAGGATGCGGCGCTTATGGCGCAGTGCGTGATTGCGCGGACAACACTGTATGATGCCGCGGCGAGAGGGGAGGAACAGCCGGCTGCTTTTTCAGAGGAAGAATTAAGGCAGGCGCTGGGGGAAACATATGAAAAGGCCATGGAACGGCTTGAGACGTGCGTGGAGGAGACGAGTGGGCAGGTGCTCTCCTGGAACGGCGGCTATGCGTATGCTGCATATCATGCGATCAGTGCAGGAAGTACGAGAGATATGAGCCGGTCGGCGGAAGCGGCGGTGCCATATCTTCCTGCGGTGGAGTGCCCGGCGGATCTGACGGCGGAGGGCACGCTCTCGATCATTTATTGTGAGGAAACTGACATTTTAAAGCGGTGCGGGGAGCATTTTGCGGAGGCAGACGTGTCCGCGGTGTCTGAGATCCAGGTTACAGAGCGGGATGCGGCGGGTTATGTACAGCAGGTCATGCTGGGGGAGTATGTCTGCACCGGGGAAGCGTTCCGTGAGGCGATGGGCTGGAATTCCGCGTGTTTTACGATCACGCAGATGGGGGAAAATGTGCGGATCGTGACAAGGGGACTGGGACACGGGTACGGCCTGAGCCAGAATGAGGCGCGCGCGATGGCGCAGGAAGGAACCTCTTACGAGGAGATTTTACAATATTTTTTTCCGGGAACAACGCTTGTGACAGCGGATCAGATAAAATAGGCGGCGCTCTGCATAAACCATCCGTGCAGGGGGAACAATAGGAATAAAAATAAATAATATGGATGGTGAAAAAAATGAGAAAAAGCAGATTTTGGGCATTCCTCGGGCGTAAACAATATGTGATTGCGGGGGCGATTGTGATTGCGGCAGCAGTTGCGACCACGGTAATTTACAGCGATCATGAACAACAGCAGCGCGAACAGCTGGAGGAAGAACTGGCACAGGAAAACACACCGGAGGAAGCCGGACTTGTCGCTGCGACGGAAAGTACGGAACAGACAGCACAGGCATCCGCAGTTATTCCGCCGGAGCAGACCGCGGAGACGGAAAAGCTGGAGCAGAAAGCGGCAGAGACGACAGAGAGTACGGAAGTGGCGCAGGTGGAAAAAGAAGCGGAGAATGAGACCGCAGAGACGGGAGCAGGGGTCAATGCCCTTCATTTTGATCCGGAGGACGGCATGCTCTGGCCGATGGAGGGAAATGTGATCTTAAATTACAGCATGGATTCTACCATATACTTTGCGACGCTGGACCAGTACAAATACAATCCGGCGGTGATTATCGCGGGAGAGGTCAACAATAAGGTATATTCCGTCGCAAAGGGAAAAGTCATCGGTCTCTCCAACAACGAGGAGACCGGCTGTACGATGACGGTTGACCTGGGAGACGGCTACCGCGCGGTCTACGGACAGTTAAAGGAGCCGAACTTTGCGGTGGGTGATTATGTGGAATCCGGCCATGTGCTGGGCTACGTGGCAGAGCCGACGAAATATTATTCGGTGGAGGGCAGCAATCTGTATTTTGCGCTGCAAAAAGACGGACAGCCTGTCGATCCGGTAGCATTTTTTCAGAGCTAGTTTGTAAAAGGAAGACACCGGTTCTTGAATATGTTGGATTTCTTCATTATAATGAAACAAGAGATAAGGGAGGAATCGGTACATGGAATTCAAGGAATACAGTAAAGCTGTGATGGCGTGGGTGGACGGAGTGATGCAGAACCGCGGCGCCGATGCCGAGAAAACATTGAAATACTGTGCAGATATCGAACAATATGCAAAACAGACGGGGGATCCAAAGCTTCTGGGGTTTGCCTACTATTATGCGGGCGAGACCTACTATGTGCTCAATGAGGGCGAGCAGCTTCTTAAGACCATTACCAGAGCTATCACCTATCTGGATCAGGCGGAGCAGTGGGACATGGTTGCCAGGGCTTATAATATCCTTGCGATTGCCTTTTTGAACCGTGGAAATACGCCGATTGCGCTGGATTACTATCTGACCGGACTCGGTTATTGTAAAAAATATAAGCTGGCGAACGAAGAAAACGTCATCAACTTGAATCTCGGAACCCTCTATCTGGGCAACGAACAGTGGAATGAGGCGCAGAGATATTTTGAAAAAGTCTCCTCCGATATCAAGGCATATCCGAAGACACCGAATTATTACGGGCTGATGAGCTGTGTGGCGGTCTGTCTGGGGCGGTGCTTTATGCAGCGGGAACAGAATGAGCGCGTGCAGGCACAGCTGGATTATCTGGATCAGGTCTGCTGGGAGCACATGCAGAAGATCGAGCGCCTTTCCGCGCTGATTTTTAAGGCGGAATATTATCACCGCGTGGGAAGAATCACACTCCGCGAGGAATGTATTGAGCAGATCCGCGGACTTGTGGATATGGACATGGCGGTTATGGATATCTTTGATGACGTGTACGGGCTGTGCAGACTGTTGCTGGAGATCGATAAGGAAGACGTCTTCTGGGACATCGTGGCGGTATTGGAAAAATTGACGAAAAATGCCAATATTGCAAATCTACAGCGGAAAATAGTTTCCTTAAAAATTCTCTGCTATCGCAGGAAACAGGACGAGGCGGCTTATCTTGAGGAGGCGGGCCGGTTCTATGAGCTGACCGAGGCGCTGGATCGGGAGAACCATTATATGATTGCCAACATGCTCTCCGTGCGCAGATCATTAGAACATGCGAATGAGAAGCGGCGGGAGATGGAGAAAGCGAATGAGCGTCTGCTGGAGAAGTCCGAGACGGATCCGCTGACGCGGCTGGCGAACCGGTTCCGGCTGAATGATTATCTGGAGCGTGCGTTTGAGCGGACGCGGGATGACCATAGAGCATTTGCGGTAGAGATTCTCGACATCGACTACTTCAAGGAATACAATGATAACTACGGCCATCAGGCGGGAGATGCCTGCATCGTGGCGATTGCGGATGAGCTGCGGAAAATGCAGAGCCACGATACCTTCTGTGCGCGGTATGGCGGGGATGAGTTTATCATTATTTACGAGTACAAGACGGAGGACGAGGTTTTTTCCATGGCGGACAGTCTGCGGGAGCGTATTCTTGACAGGCGGATCGAGCATGTGTGCTCGAAGGCGCTTCCGGTTGTCACAATCTCGCAGGGAATCTGTTTTGACGTGGCTCCGGAGGGAAGCCGGAGCTGGGATTTCCTGCATGCGGCGGATATGATGCTCTACGAGGTGAAAAAGCGCAGCCGCAACAATATTTCGCTCGGACATCTGGATGCAAAAGAGGCGAGATACGGAGAAGAGAGGAAACTTTTATAGATTCCGGCATAGAATATACTGTAACGGAAAATCCGCAATCGAGCCTTTTACTTTTACCGAAGCACAGCAGTATGAAAAAGTACAGATCAAGTAAAGTACGCATCTGTCGATTGCTTTTCATAGGAGTATTGCCCAAAGCCGCGAGCGGATTTGGGTTACATAGACAGAAGTTCGGAGATTTGCGCATTTCTTGACAAAAGAGAGATGCCGTGCTATGATTCAAAATACTGCGCAGTCGGCAGAAGTGGGCACTTTCTGCCGGTGCTGGGCATGCGTCAGAGAATTGGCTCTGGCGTGACAGAAAGGAAAAAGATGGAAACAGTTAGATTTGATGAGTTAGATTTATATCCTCAGGTGTTAAGAGCGATTGCGGATATGGGATTTGAGGAGGCAACGCCGATTCAGAGCCAGGCGATTCCGGTTGTGATGTCGGGCGTGGATGTGATCGGACAGGCACAGACAGGTACCGGTAAGACGGCATCCTTTGGTATTCCGGTGCTTCACAAGGTAGACCCGAACAGCAGAAAGACGCAGGTAATCATTCTCTCTCCGACCAGAGAGCTTGCCATTCAGGTGGCGGACGAGATCCGCAAACTTGCCAAGTATATGCACGGGGTCAAGGTACTTCCGGTGTATGGCGGACAGGAGATCGGACGCCAGATCAAGGCGTTAAAGGGCGGTGCGCAGATTATCGTCGGAACGCCGGGACGCGTGATGGATCATCTGCGCCGCAAGACGATCCGCTGTGATGCGATCCACACGGTGGTACTCGATGAGGCGGACGAGATGCTGAACATGGGCTTCCGCGATGACATCGAGACGATTCTTGAGTATATTCCGGCGGAGGGACGTCAGACGATCCTTTTCTCCGCGACGATGCCGAAGCCGATTCTCGATATTACCAGGAAATATCAGCACGATGCGGTCAACATCAAGGTGGTAAAAAAAGAGCTGACGGTTCCGAGCATTGAGCAGTATTACTACGATGTCAAGCGTAGCGACAAGGTAGAAGTCTTAACGCGGCTTCTCGATTACTACAATCCGAAGCTCTCGCTGGTATTCTGCAATACCAAGCGGATGGTGGACGAACTTGCGGAAGAATTAAAGGGACGCGGCTATTTTGCAGAGGGACTGCACGGAGATATGAAGCAGTCGCAGCGTGACCGCGTGATGAAAGGATTCCGCAGCGGCAAGACCGAGATCCTCATTGCGACCGATGTGGCGGCGCGCGGAATCGACGTCGATGATGTGGAGGCCGTTTTCAACTACGACATTCCGCAGGATGACGAATACTATGTGCACCGGATCGGCAGAACGGGACGTGCAGGTCGGACCGGACGCGCCTTTACCTTCGTGAAGGGCAAAGAAGTCTACAAGCTGAAGGATATCATGCGCTACTGCAAGACCAAGATCGTGGCAATGCCGATTCCGTCAACGGATGATGTGGCACAGATCAAGGCAGAGAAGGTCATGGAGGAGATCGGCAGGATCATCGACGAGGAGAACCTGTCGGACATGATCGACATGATCGAGCGCCAGGTGAATGCTTCGGATTACACCGCAATGGATATTGCAGCGGCATTTTTGAAGCAGGCACTCGGTCAGGTCAATCTCGACAACGGCAGCGACGCTGACTACGACTTCGACAATACCGGCGCGGAGGAAGGGATGGTGCGTCTCTTCATCAACATCGGTAAAAAAGACCGCGTCAAGCCGGGAGACATTCTCGGGGCGATCGCCGGGGAGTCCGGCATGCCAGGCAAGCTGGTCGGCGCGATCGATATGTATGACAAGTATACCTTCGTGGAAGTGCCGAGAGAGTATGGCAAAGAAGTATTAGAAGCCATGAAAAATGTGAAGATCAAAGGACGTTCCGTG
>ERZ825324.2140-NODE-2140-length-21564-cov-6.381840_pt1 | contig 21564 bp, 20 predicted proteins | sample MGYA00519859_ERZ825324 | MGnify/ENA primary metagenome ERZ825324 (study PRJEB31778, sample SAMEA3449198) | human gut metagenome | biome: human gut; feature: human-associated habitat; material: faeces | place: United Kingdom | collected 2010/2012 ... | reverse complement strand
GTGAAGGTGGACGTACTGTTGGATCAGGACGTGTTGCTACAGTTATCGAATAATTATAGCATAACTTCTAATTTAAATATATTGCGTACCGCAAGGTACATGTGTCCAAGCGTAAGATACCCAGGAACCGTAAGGTTTCCGGGGTTTTTCTGTTATGTGTATATTGAAATAGTACTTTAGAACGGATTATGGTAGAATAAGGTAAAAATAGAGGTGATTTAATTGGAACAGGTACTCAAGTATATTCGGGAAAAATATAATCCGCTATCTATTATTCTTTATGGCTCCTACGCGGATGGAACCAACAATTTGAACAGCGATTTTGATGCGTTAGTCATTGTGGCTGACCATGAACAATTTCACGATACGTCCATTGTGGATGGAGTTCCATTAGATGTATTTGTGTATCCTTTGGCATATTTTAATGAAGAGTATGAGTGCGAGGATTTTGTGCAAATTCATGATGGACGTATTATTACAGATTATAATGGGATTGGAAAAAGGCTACAAGCGAAGATTCAAGCCTATTTATGGGACCGTTCGGTAAAATCCAGCGAAGAGATCCAGGCGGGCGTTGACTGGTGTGTAAAAATGTTTGAGCGCGCAAAACGAGGCGACTGTGAAGGGATGTTTCGCTGGCATTGGGTGTTGATCGACAGTTTGGAGATCTTTTGTGATATTAAGCAACATCCCTATTTTGGACCGAAAAAGACCTTAAAGTGGATGGAAGAAATCTATCCGGAATCTTTTTACTGCTATAAAAGAGCCCTTCAAAACCTTCAGATGGATTGTTTGGAGGAGTGGGTTGTACATATTAAAAACATCAATGAAATGATGTACAAGAGAGCTTGAGAAAATATAGAACAATTGGAAATTAAGAAGGGGCATATAGATGAAATTAGCAGATTTAGCATCCGGTCCTGACTGGGGAGTATGGATTGTTTTTGTGATATTTGCGGTACTTTCTATAGTTTTACTTTCTGGACACGGGAGTTGGGTTATTTCTGGATATAATACAGCTTCAAAAGAAGAAAAGGAAAAATATGATGAAAAGAAGTTATGCAGAACAATGGGAATTGGAATGTCTATTATATCAATTCTTATATTAATTATGGGGTTGTTTGAAAGTGTTCTGCCTGCATTTTTTGTATATATTGCAGTGGGAATTATTGTGGTTGATGTTGTGGTTATTATCATTTTGGGAAACACGCTATGCAGACAGGAATAACTTTGGATTTTTATATTGATTAAATCGAGATTTAGAGGGATATAGACAGATAAAATAAATGTGATCGAGATATTGTGATATTTATTAATAATGTGTAGATGAAGAAATTTCGATAGAATAAATTTGTTCAGATAATGTAATAATTAAGAAACGTTTTGGTTGGCGGAGGAGAGAATGAATCTGATTGAAGAATTAAAAAATTATTGTGCTATAAATAATCCAGTTGGTGCACTAATGCTGTCCGGAGAGTGGGGATGTGGTAAAACATATCTTATTAAAACAAAATTTATTCCATTAGTGAAAGATACATATGTTTTTGTGTGTGTTAGTCTATTTGGTATAGATTCTTTAGACAAATTAAGAGTTGAGGTAAAGAAAAAATGGTTGGAGAAAGCAAGTGAATTTGATAAGCTAAATGGAACAAAGTTTTCAAAGGTTGCAGATTCTTATAGAAAAATATATGGTACAATCAAGGAGCGTTTGCCTGAAAATTGGCAAAAAAAAGGAGAAGTAGTTTCTTCTATTATGGATTTGGTTAATTTTGTTCCTATAAGTAATAGAATGTATGGAATGAATGAAATGCATGAAATGCATGAAAAAAAGGTTATACTTGTTTTTGATGATTTGGAGAGAACTAATATTCCATGCGCAGACCTTCTGGGTTGCATTAATGATTATTGTGAAAATCAGAACTTTAATACAATTATTGTTGCAAATGAAGAAAAAATAAAAGATGGACCGGATAATGCATTATCATATCGTGAAATTAAAGAAAAAATAGTGCAAAGAGTTATTCCGTTTGTTCCTAATTATGAAGATGTTGTCTCTAATTCTATAGAATTGATGTCTTGTGGGATAGAATATAAGGGACTTCTCAGAAAAAATAAGGAATCATTGAGTAAAATCTTGTCAGGAGATTTCAATGATAATGCGATTATTGAACAGTATAAGGCTGAAAATTACAAGCTTGGTAGGAACAAGAAAAGAGAAGAATATGAAAAAGAAGAGGAAAAACTTCGAAAACTGTTAGGACAAAGATCGCATAATATACGAAGTTTTAAATGTGCTATTCAAGATTTTGAGCGTGTATATAATAAGCTGGTTGAAGGGGGCATTCAGGACTGCAGTAACTGGCTTCTTTCCTTTACATGTCTTATGATGACGAATAAAGCAGGCTTAATTCGGGAAATTCCAAGATATGGGAATTGGTTTCTGTATCTTGATGTCGAAAATCTTTATCCTGAAGTATTTGACTCTAATTTTATTTTGAATGGATTCGCAGAGTGGATTATTCATGGGGAGTGGAATGATGAAGCCATTTCGAAAGAGATACAGTTATTTTTGAAAAAAGAGAAAGCGGTTACCCCACTTGAAATTCTTAGAACATATAATTTACCTGAAGTTGATGAAGAAATAATTGATGAAGGATTTAAAGATTTATTAGTAGAAGTATATGCAGGAAATTTGTCGTTAGATGAGTATATCCTATTCCTTTATAATTGTTGCTATTCTAGAAGGTATGATCTTGATTTACCTACAATAGATTGGGAAAAGGTGAGAGAGGGTATTAGAAAGCAAATAAAATATTTAGTTGAATCTGATGAAAAAGATAGCCATTCTCACAGAATGATTGGAGATGACAGTAAAGAGCATTTCACAGAAGATGAGTGGTCAGCATACCAGATTATAAAAGAATTTAGAGATAATAATGTGTGGATTTATGAAAAAAATCAAAAGCTCTATATTGATTTGATTAGTTCAGATTTGGATGTTGCATTTAGAGACTTGAGCAATAAAAGATACAATAAATTTTCTCTTGAGATGGAAGCTGCAACAATTAATGCATTTAAGAATGCTGATAATATGGATAAAAAACATTTTTCCGGGTGGTTTGTGGGAATTTGGGGACAGTACAGTCATTTACCAGAAATTGATGGGCAAGTTACAACGGCATCACTCAAAAAGTTAAGAGATGATTTGAATTCTGTAATGCAGGAATATAAAGAAAAAAGCAAGAATATTGCAGCTGGACATGCGCAAAATTTTATTAAAAAACTGGATACCATTATAATAGACGAAAGTGAGGATACACTGGTAGAACAGTAACTATTTCAGCAACAATTGGAAAGAAGGAGAATCTGGTCTGGATAAAATAGAATTGGTAATGGGAGGAATTATGAAAAAAACGGCGGTATTAATATACGATTCATTTTGCAATTTTGAGTTTAGTGTAGCATTAGAGATACTTGCTATGGCAGAAAAAGAGATAGTAGTATTTGCTAAATCAAAGTCAATTGTGAAAAGCGAAGAGGGATTAGAGGTAATGCCTAATAAATCAATAGATGAATTAGTGATTGCTGATTATGACAGCTTAATTTTGCCCGGAGCAATGGACATAAGAGAAGCAATTGAAGACGATGAAGTAATTGATTTTATTCGAAAATTTGATGGAAAAGTGATTGGCGCAATTTCAATTGCTCCAATTATGCTTGTTAAAGCAGGAATGTTAAAGGGAAAACCATTTATGGCAGGAGTAAATAAAGATGAAATTATGGAAGAGGGTTTTTCCGAAGCTGATTTGGAAAAAATGATTGGATGGGATGATAATTTAGCAAATCCAATAAAAGAAGGATATGTGATTACAGATAAAATAATAACGTCGGTTTCATATAATTTTGTTAAATGGGGATTAGCTTTTGCAAAAATATTAGATATTGAAGTTCCGCCAGCTACGTTTGGTATTTAATGGGGAATCAATTTCTGTGTTGTTGGTTACAGAGAGAATAGTAGCCTTTCTGTTAAAAATTTATGTGTAAATATGAAAAATGGTTGCGGTTCAAGATTTTAGAAAAAAAGTGTAAACAATATCTAAAATAAATTTTTTAATAAATTATATTGTGTACAGTACGCTACATGTGTCTAGGCGTAGGATATTCCAGAACTATGAGTTAAAGACATATCGAAAGAGACAATGGAGTAAGGTAAATGAAGTTCCAAAGAGCAAGTGAAGCAGATTTTCGCATTATCCAGAAAATTTTATTGGGATGTGATCGAGGATATTCATAGAAACAATGTGAATAATGAAAACCTCGGATGGGAAAAAGGTGTTTATCCATCGGACGATTTTATTCAGAACAGCCTTACGAAGGGTGAACTCTATACTTTGACAGAGAAAGATACTCTATATGCTTGTGTGATCCTGAACAGCGAGCACAATGAGGGCTATGATAAGTGCACATGGAGCATCACCTGTGATTCCAGCCAAGTCCTGACTCCCCATGCCCTTGCTGTTAACCCAGCGTTTCAGGGAAAAGGCATTGGAAAAATTGTGGTAAAGAATATATTGGATATTGCAAAGGCTGAGCATAAGAAGGCGGTACGGCTTGATGTTCTTGGCGCATGCAAAGCTGCGGAATGTCTCTATACAAGTTGTGGGTTCCAATTTGTCGAGGCAAAACAAATGTTTTACGAAGATACTGGGTGGACAGAGTACAAAATGTTTGAATTGAACCTATAAATCGGGCTTGACTGAGCTGAAAGAAAGGGATATTTCTTGTCTAATGAATGATAAAACAATGGATCTATATGAATATGGAAGCAGTCAGGCACCTGTTGTTCTGATTCAGATGGTGGGAGAGCATGATCTTCCGGGGATAGAACGGGAGATTACGGAAATCCAGAGATTAACAGATATTGATTTCCAGTTAATAGCAGCGAAAGTGAATAACTGGAATCAGGATTTGTCCCCTTGGAATGCTGCAGCAGTATTCGGAAAAGAAGAATTTGGCAATGGTGCAAAAAATACCTTGAAAGTAGTTGAAAAGTTATGTGTAGGTACGAATAAATACTATTGTATTGGTGGATATTCCATGGCAGGATTATTTGCTCTGTGGGCAGCAAGTCAGACAGATCGTTTTGCTGGTATTGCAGCAGCCTCTCCCTCCATCTGGTTTCCAGGCTTTTTAGAATACCTGAAACGGCAGAAGATACAAGGTGACTGTATTTATCTGAGTCTTGGAGATAAAGAGGAAAAGACCAGAAATTCTGCAATGGCACAAGTTGGCAATTGCATACGGCAGGCATATGCATGGCTGAATGAAGAAGGAATACGCTGCACACTGGAGTGGAATACAGGAGGTCATTTTAAAGACACAGACCTGCGGACTGCAAAAGCTTTTGCCTGGGTAATGGAAAATTTGAGGAGATAATTTTCACCCTTCCCCCCTTAAAACCGCTATGTAAAACAATTTTGACAACCAAAACCCCCTTTTGTAAAAGCTGTTTGATAGGCATTAGAAGTGCAATGTGGCAGGATGTTCCCGAAAGGAGAAATGCAACTATGGAAATTGGGAAAAAACTGAAGGCTGCTCGTATGAAATCTGGAATTATGGAGGCGTGGCAGTGCATAAAACTATATTGATTGAAGAAATTACCATTGAAAATGTAACAGAAAAAATAAATGAAAAAGTACAAGAAATGGAAAAAGACGGTTATCAGATTAAAACAATGTCCTTTTGGGGAACTGATAAAGTTGTGCTGATTTTCAAAAAAGGGCTAAAAGGAAGTTTTCTATAACTTTTAGTTTATGGAATTGACAGAAAGGAGGTCGCTGTGATGTTTATATTTTTATGTATTTGTTCACTTTTAGTACCGTTATCTATGATTATATTAGGATATACGTGGAAGAATAAGCCTCCTAAAGATCGACAGGGAATGTCTGGATATCGAAGTACTATGTCAAGGATGAATGATGAAACATGGAAATATGCACACAGATGTTGGGGAGGGTTAAACTTTGTTTTAGGAATCATTCTGACGATATTATCGATTTTATTTTGATTTTAATGAAAGACGACACAAACTTCGAAATGATTTCTGTGTATTTGGTGTTTTTACAACTGGGAATTATGGTGCTCACAATTATTCCAACAGAATTTTTGCTGCATAAGCATTTTACAAAGCAAGGAGTGAAAAAATAGCTAATTTCTGTCTTGTGAAAATGAAGAATTGGAATTGACCGAGATGTAAGCGAGGGATACTTCTTGTCCGAATCGCAAGAAGGCTGGCATGAGAAAATGCAGAACAATGGGCGTTGGAATGTCTGTTATAGCAGTTCTTATATTAATTATGGGTTTGTTTGAAAATGTTTTGCCTGCATTTTTGTATATATTGCATTGGGGATTATTTTGGTTAATGTGGTGGTAATCATCATTTTAGGAAACACGTTATGTAGAAAGTAATGATTTCCAGTTTGAAAAGCCATATTCAATCCTTGGTGTAGATTTAAACCTGTCCTTGTGATAGCTGTGGGAATCGAGTATAATAAATTATATAAAAATTTGACGGGAGGTTTTTGTATGGGAAGTTATCTGAATCCGGGAAACAAAGGGTTTCAGGAAAGCCTGAATTCGAAAATTTATGTGGATAAAACCGGTTTGATTGAAAAAACAAATGCAGCTCTTAATACCCGTCAGAAATTTATGTGTGTCAGCCGTCCGCGACGTTTTGGAAAATCGATGGCGGCGGATATGCTGGCCGCTTACTATGCTCGTGGAGAGGATTCGGCTGAATTATTTGAAGCGCTCAAAATCAGCAAAGCAGAATCCTATGAAAAACATCGTAATCAATATGATGTCATAAAAGTAAATATGCAGGAATTTCTAAGTATGACACACAGTATGGATGAAATGCTGGTTATGCTGCAGAAATATTTGATTTTTGACCTGATGGATCATTTTGAAACGGTTCGTTTTCGCGATGAACACAATCTGATTCAGGTGATGAAGGACATTTACAGTAAGACAAATCACTCTTTTATCATTTTGATTGATGAGTGGGACTGTCTGTTTCGGGAATATAAACAGGATAAAGAAGCACAGAAAAAATATTTGGATTTCCTTCGTGCATGGCTGAAAGATAAAGATTATGTTGCGTTGGCTTATATGACGGGAATTCTTCCAATCAAGAAATATGGATCTCATTCTGCATTAAATATGTTTACCGAGTATTCCATGACCGATCCGGGTGATCTGGCGGAATATTTTGGTTTCACAGAGAAGGAAGTATTCGCTCTTTGTGAAAAATATGATATGAGTTTCGAAGAAGCAAAGATGTGGTACGATGGTTATCAGTTGATCGCGCATCGGCAGACAGGAAATGAAATATATTCCATGTACAGTCCAAAATCCGTTGTAGAGGCAATGCTGCGTCACAAATTTGGAACCTACTGGAACCAGACGGAAACATACGAGGCTTTGAAAATTTATATTCAAATGGATATGGATGGGCTGAAAGATTCTGTAGTTCGAATGCTTGCAGGCGATGCTGTTTCCATTCATATTGGAACATTCAGCAACGATATGACTACATTTGCAACGAAAGATGATGTATTGACTTTGCTGGTGCACCTTGGCTATCTGACGTATAACAGTACAGCTGAAACTGTGAGTATTCCCAATAAAGAAGTTTCACAGGAATATATTAATGCCCGGAGATATTTTCGATAATGCCACAGTTCTTGAAGGTCTGGGGAGATGAGAATCTTCCAGAGGTGAGATAAACACAAGGGTGAAGACGTGTAAAAGTATCTTCACCCTTAGAGTTTACGCTCTATTTAGATTTGCGTGCGACTAATAAAAACCGATGGATTCGTCCTTCAACGCAGCCGTTTTGCTCTAAAATCTGTTGAGCATGCAGTAGGCTGTTTTTACAATGATCTACAGAGAAGTCAGGAAATTCCCACTCTATAATGTGTGCGAACCAGACGAGTGCACCGATATCAAAAAACTTGATTGGCCGGAAGCATTCCTGGGCATCCAGAATATAGAAACCTGCATCATGAAATTGTTTGCAAACGATATCCAGGTACTGCTCTGGAAATGGAAGCTTGGTTTTTCCTAAGAGAAGCTCTACCAGTTCACGGTCATTTTCCGCGCCAACCTGTTCGGTGATAAAAATCCCTCCGCTTTTCAGAACGCGGTGTATTTCTTCCGCATTAAAATCGCCGTGGCGATTGATCACAATGTCAAATTCAGAATCACCGAATGGCAGCGGATCCTTTCCGTCGCTTGCCTGAAAATCAATTCCCAGAGGAAGCAGAGTTTCCCTACATAGCTGGACATTGGGCGGATAAGCTTCGGTTGCACTTGTTTTTCCGTAAGGATGGTGGAGGGATAACAAAAACTCACCGCCACCGGTATCGATATCCAGCAGTTTCATTTCCGGTTTTAAGTAATCCAGTATGATATGTCTATAATCCCAGGGCAAGTCCGTTTCTTCCGTATATCTTCCCTCAATGTGCGAGAAATCCCATCCATGGATATGCGCCGCATGTTCTTCTGTTTTCCAAATATTTATCAATTCATGTTTATTCATTGTAACTACTCCTATCTTAATATAATGTTCTATACCTCAATGATAGGTGCAGCCAACTGACAACATCAAAAAATAACCTCGATACAACCCGTTGCCAGATTTACAACTGCACCGAGTAGTTACCTCGAATAAGTCTCATTGTATGAGTTCACCGCCTTTCGAATGATCTTGTATCAGCATATCACCTTTTTTAAAAAAAGAAAACTGAAAAATAATAGAGGCAAAAATGCTGCACTATGTAGAATAAAAAAATTTTGACATTTTCACACATGCGTGCTAATATGATTATAGAAAAAGAGTGCTACCGATAGACGGTTAGTCCGATATATGTTTTGACAAAAATTGCCGCTTAGTTTACCAGACCAGGGCGGCTATTTTTGTGGTTTATTATTATCCTTGCCAAAGGTATATCCAAGACCAAAGCAGGTTAAGCCGAAGCTCACTACTGCTATAAAATCAACAATACTCATGGCTTAGCCCTCCTTTCCAGTGGATTCTCTTTCGAGTTTCTATGTAATCAGAGGGTCACAGTCCCTCTGCTGAAGGACTAACCGCCTACCGTTATGATAGCACCCATGTTTCGATTATAACAGTCAAGGTGGGAATCTGCAACCGGAAAGTTGACAGCTCATGAAAATCTGGCTGTGATACCGTTTTGATACTAAAAAATGAAGAGAACAGAAATATAGCGTAGAAATCCTATAACACAGGACAATAAAGACACGAAAATCACAGAAAATAATGAGATTTTAAGAACCTCACAAACGTGAAGGTGGACGTACTGTTGGATCAGGACGTGTTGCTACAGTTATCGAATAATTTAGCATAACATCTTAAATTATATATATTGAGTACCGTAAGGTACATGTGTCCAAACGTAAGATACCCCGGAACCGTAAGGTTTCCGGGGTTTTTCTGTTGAGTAAAAAGTTTAAAATAAGGCTGTAAAGAATAGCGAATAAATTAAAAACGTAAGCGACGAATAATTGACGAAAAATGATAAAATCCTTATAATAAATTAGTATCTGAACAACAGATAAAATCAATTACACAAAAATTAATAACAAGAGGGAGGTCATTTTATGTTTGGTTTTATGGTAACTGCTGATGGTGGACTTACAACTGCCGGATATGTGATTACAGTTATTGCCGGAATCATTTTGTTTTTTCTGGCGATTTATTTTGCAGGGAAGAATTCAGACAAGAAAAAGCTTACCACAAGGCAACTGGTATTCTGTGCCGTAGCTATTGCACTTGCTTTTATTACGTCTTATCTGAAAATCTTCAAACTGCCGTGGGGAGGAAGCGTCACTCTTTGCAGTATGCTTTTTATTGTTCTGATCGCAAACTGGTATGGGGTCGGAACTGGTATTATGGCTGGGTTTGCTTACGGAATCCTGCAGTTTATCCAGGAGCCTTATATACTTTCATTTTTTCAGGTGTGCTGTGATTACATACTTGCATTTGCGGCACTTGGACTGGCAGGATTATTTGCAAAACAGAGTCATGGACTTCTGAAAGGATACATAATAGCTGTAATTGCCAGAGGAGCTTTTCATTCTCTGGGCGGTTATCTTTATTGGATGAGCTATATGCCAGACAATTTCCCAAAATCTCTGACAGCCGTATATCCGATCTTATACAATTACAGCTATCTGCTGGCAGAGGGCATTATCACGGTGATCATCATTTCAGTACCTGCGGTGTCAAAAGCACTGATCCAGGTAAAGCGTGCCGCACTGCAGTAGTTTGTTTTGTCTGGCAACAGGGATGTGTCGTTGCCCGGTACTCAGAACATTTGGTATAGTAATTTTGTTTAGGGAAGTGTAAGAATGACAATAACGACTTTATGCTATATAGAAAATAATGGCAAATATCTGATGCTTCACAGGATAAAAAAGCACAATGACATAAATGAGGGAAAGTGGATTGGAGTCGGCGGACATGCAGAGGGCCAGGAATCCCCGGAGGAATGTCTTTTGCGTGAAGTGAAAGAAGAAACAGGATTAACACTGACATCATATAAACTTCGAGGTCTGGTTACATTTATAAGCGATAAATGTGAACCGGAGCTTATGTGTGTGTTTACGGCCAACGAATATATCGGTGAATTAACAGAATGCAATGAAGGAGAACTTTACTGGATAGATAAAGCTGTTGTGCCGACACTTCCCACATGGGAAGGTGACAGAGTTTTTCTGGATTTGCTTCTTTCAGGAGATGAGCGATTTTTTTCTTTAAAATTGCAGTATGAAGGGGAAAAACTCGTAGATAAACAAGTAAATTTATATTAACCGAATAAACTGCGAAGCAGTTATTCGGTATAGAGCCGCGTAGCGAAGCGGATGATTTTATCCGCTTGATTTTGGAGAGATAAAATGATGAATTGTTTGGCAGTAGGGCTGGGTGGTTTTGCAGGAGCAGTATTGCGGTACCTGATTGGGCTGATTCCCACAGGAGAAACCATGATTTTTCCGGTAAAAACCTTTTGTATCAATGTGATTGGATGTATTGTGATCGGAGCAATCACAGTACTGGCGGCGAAATTGTCTGTTCCACCAAGGATGATTTTGTTTCTGAAGGTGGGAGTCTGCGGTGGATTTACCACATTCTCAACCTTTGCACTGGAATCTTCGGATTTGATCCGGGATGGACATATGGGAATAGCTCTATGTTATGTATTACTTAGCGTATTGGTAGGCGTGCTGGCGATTTTTGCAGTGGAATATCTTACTGTAAGATAAGCTGCTTCCATCGTAAAAAAACAATAAGTTAAGCGGGCGGGACGAATATTCACCCACTCTGGAGAAATTAATCAATGAAAAGAATATCGTTGGATGACCTTCTTCATACCAGACAGGATCTTGACTATCAGGAACAGTATGAATACATAATGAAATTGCTGGAAAAAGGTCAGATAAAACCTGTAAAGGCTTCTAAGAGCAATGGCAAGAAGCCGGCGCTTTATCGCGAATACTGGATGGTAGAAGAACAGAAGGATTACAGCAATTATATAGAAGAAATAAAATATACCTTTTCTACCATGATTTCCGTGGATTATTATCTGGCGCATCCGGATACATATGAGAAAGACCGAATCTGGGTACTTATGCTGAATGAATATCTGAAAAAACATGCAGATGCCTTACTGACAGCGGAATCTCTGAATGAAAGAAGCTTTGAAATATGGCACAGAGAGAAATTTCTGGACAGAGAGCAGGGAAAGAAGATTCTGAAACGCTGCGGACTCAATGTGGAGGCTCTGAATGTATACAGGACAACAGAGCCCCTTTCATATTATACACATACAAGAAATACGCCGCAGAATATCCTGATTCTGGAAAATAAAGATCCTTTTTTCAGTATGCGTAATTATCTTCTGAATGGACATACTGAAATTTTTGGTGCAGAAATCGGAACTCTGATTTATGGTGCAGGAAAAGGTATTATCCGTTCTTTTCAGGATTTTGATCTGTGTGCGGAACCCTATATGAAACATCCGAAGAATACAATTTATTATTTCGGGGATATGGATTATGAGGGCATCGGTATATACGAAAATCTGGCAGAAAAATTTCGCAGCAGATGGAAAATTATTCCTTTTGTGCCGGCATATCAGGCTATGCTTGGAAAAGCAGAACAGATAATTGAACTTCCGGAGACAAAGGAGCATCAGAACAGAAATATCAGTACACAATTTTTCTCCTGTTTTGATGAAATAATGGTCAAAAAGATGGAAGCTGTTCTGGATAAGGACAGATATATCCCTCAGGAAATTTTAAATACTGCAGATTTCTGACGCAGATTCTGACACAGAGGGGAGGCTACATTACTGTTCACTCCGTTCTCAGTAACGTAGCCAAAATTCATTCCAGATTGCCTGCGGCAATGGAATTTTGGCTTGTATGTCTCGGGATTTTGGCATATTCATGCCAAAACACCTCGCGGGATAGTGGTGTGTGAACAGTAACATATTATGGATTATGGAGAATCTTATGATAAAAAATAATTGATTTTTAAGAGACAGTCTGTTAGAATATACCTGTGAAAAGGGAGTAGCTTGCCGGGTAGATTCGGTTCACTTCTTCGTCAGGACAGTTATTGAAACATATAACTCGGAAAGTGATGAAATTGCGAGACTTTTACTGTGAATGCAGTAGGAGTCTTTTTTTTATACCTACTGCAAAATAAATGTATTCCCGGAATCTTTTTATATTTGATTTTGTGAGTACGTAATAAAAGAAAGAGAGGTAGAAATGATGTTTTTACAGGTTATTATTTTGTTGGCAGGTTTTTTGTTTCTGGTGAAAGGTGCAGACTGGTTTGTGGAGGGTGCAGCCAGTATTGCGAAAAAGCTGGGAATTCCACAGTTGATCATTGGATTAACCATTGTAGCAATGGGAACCAGCATGCCGGAGGCAGCAGTCAGTATTACTGCTGCAATAAATAAGAATGCAGGTATTACCATTGGAAATGTAGTCGGAAGTAATATCCTGAATATTTTCATCATCCTGGGAATCACAGCAGTAATTACGAATGTAGCAATTCAAAAATCCACGCTTCTTTACGAAATTCCGTTTATGACAGTGATAACAATTATTTTGCTGATTTTTGGTATCACAGGTTCAGAGGTGACTTTTATTGAAGGTGTGATTTTCTGGATACTGTTTCTGATATATCTGGGATATCTGTTTGTGATGGCAAAGAAAGGGAACGATCAGGAAGAAGCAGAAGCAAAGGATAATCCGGTATGGAAATGTATGCTCCTGATGGTAATCGGTGGAATTCTGGTTGTAAAGGGCAGTGATTTTGCTGTCAGCGGAGCAACGGAGATTGCCCGTTATTTTGGCATGAGTGAGAGATTTATCGGGCTGACAATTGTTGCACTGGGAACATCTCTTCCGGAACTTGTCACATCAGTAACAGCAGCCAGAAGAGGAAATACAGGAATTGCCATTGGAAATATAGTCGGAAGCAATATTTTTAATATTTTGTTTGTTATCGGTACAACAGCACTCATTTGTACTGTGCCGTTTGAGAGTAAATTTATTATTGATACTGTAATTGCAGTTCTGTGCGGAGTAATACTCTGGATTGGTACATTCAGACATAAAGAATTAAGAAAACCCTGTGGTGTGGTTATGCTGTTGTGTTATGTCGCATATTTCCTGTATTTATGTCTGGTATAACGAATAATTGCTTTTCGCAACCTCCGCAGGGGACTTACTTGATTCGATTAAAATAAGAAATGGAATAAAGTATACTATGGATAATTATGAAAAACAGGTATATACAGGAAGAGAGTTGTTTTTAAAATATAATCAGGATAAGCTGATAGAGAAATATGGTTTGAAACATGATGAAGAATATCTGTATTTGAAATACATTGAAACAGAATATCGGATCAATCGCAGAAACGGTGCTATTGAATATGCCACAGGCGAAGAATGGACGGACTGCAGAGAATATACAGTTGTTATGACAATCTATGATTTTCTCTGCTGTTCCGGGCAGGAGATACTGCCTCCTCTTACCGGGCAGTGGCAGCCTGTGGGCAGGTTTGTAACTGCCGGGAGCAGTCCGTCAACAGATCCCTTTGTGGAAAAGTATGCAAGAGCATTTTCCGGCAAAGTGGAAGAGGTAAAGCAGGCCTGTATCTGTCTGGGAGGAAAGCAGACGAAACGTTTGGCTGGGGCAGATCTGACATTTGAAATGCCTGTTCTTCCGGAGTTCTCTGTGTTGTTTCAGTTCTGGGATGGGGATGAAGAATTCCCACCAAAGATCTTATTGTTGTGGGATAAAGTATCGTTATCATATCTTCATTTTGAGACGACCTATTATCTTCAGGGGGATCTTCTGAAGGCTATACTGCAGATAATCGGCTGAATACACTGTAGCCGATCCTTCGGAGGGGATATCTACAGATTTCTGATACAGGATTTGTGCAGTTACGCAAATAAACAATAGGGTAAAAACCATATTTAATCAAGGGAGGCAACTTTGCAATACGAATTTCTGAAAAATTTTCCAAAACGAATGAAAAATGTAGGCCTGTACGGTGTTCTTATCCAAAATAGTATTCAGAAGACATCCTGGAAACAGTTTGGCTTTCTGAAATTTGATGAACAGATGAATCTTATTTTTGCAGTAATGCTTTATATTATGGAGCAGTCTCTGAGGGAAGAGAACTGTACTATGGATGATATCGGAGCCTATATTGATACCATCAATACCAGGTATCTGGGTAAAGAAATCTCCTATGATGACTGCAGAAAATTAGGAGATTTTGTTGTCAATGTGATCTTATCAAATGAAGGCCGTGCCATGTATTTTGACGGCTATGATTTTGAAGAGAACGATTATCATGTCATGCATATCAGCTATGTGGCGAACCGGATCGTGTATCTGGATCAGGAGGTTCGCAGAACTTCTTATTATCTTACAGACGACGGATACAATCTGATACTTTCCACCCTTGAAATAGAAAATAATATGAAGCTTACCATCCATGAAATGATCTTCCAGATGCATCTGGAAAAACAGAGCTATGATAAGGCTGTGGATGAGATTAAGAATGTTTTTAACCTGATGCGCATCCAGCTTCAGAAGATTCAGGAAGCTATGGGAAAAATCCGCAGAAATGCCCTGAATTATTCAGTAAAGGATTACGAGGAAATCCTTCTGGAGAATCTGGATACGATCAGTGACACAAAAGAAAAATTCCAGAAATACAGGGAACTGGTGCGAAGCAGGGTAAAGAAGCTGGAAGAAGAGAACATCAATGTGCGCCGTCTGGGCGAAAAGGAAGAGGAGAACCTTGAGAATCTCCGTATTATTGAGAGCTATCTGAACAGAACCATTGATGAGCACCAGAAAATCCTGAGCAGTCATTTTGACCTGAAGGCACTTTATACCAGAGAACTGGAAGCATTGTCGCAGATGTCCCTGATCCGGAGATTTTCCATGCGCAATGATTTCTATGATAAAGTGCTGGAGAATCCGTCAGCACTGGGAAATCTGGACTATTTTTTAAGACCGCTGTTCAACCGGGAACCGGACAAGGTTTATAACCTGAACAAAGCCTTATTATATCAGAAACCGTCTGTCAGAAATGAGGATGAGGATACTGAGGAGATGCTGGATTTTGACGAAGATGCATATCTGAAAGAGCAGGAAGAGAAACGCAGACAGAAACTGAAACGCTATGAGAGCAGTCTGGGATTTCTGCTGGAGCAGGCATCTGAAAAAGGTGAAATTTCCCTTTCTGATATCTGGAAAAACATTCAGGAGAACGAGAAAAATGCAGAAGAAATGCAGCAGCAACTGATCCCAAATGTTGAAATTTTTAAAGAAATCATGGTGGAGCTGATACGGAATAAAGAGATCAATATGGAAGTACTGAAAAAGGAACGAAGTGAATTTATCCAGGATCAGACAGCAGATTTTCAGCTCAACGAAATGCTGCTCCAGCTTTCAGAAGAAAGATTTTCAGACAAAAAGATTGGTAAAATAGAGGTATACAGGATAGAAGACGGAAGCACAGTCACCTTTGACAATGTTTTCAGCGAAAATGGCGTGAAAAAAAGCATCCGCTGTTCCAATATCCTGATCCGAATCATGAGAAACGAGGAATAACAGATATGGCATACGAAGCAGAGGAAATTCGCACCAGCCAGGAGATTTTTTATTATCTTCTGGAGCATCATGAGCTGCGGGAAGAGGACGATCAGCTTTTATATAAAGCATATACAGAGGAAGAATCCATCCGGAATCTGGTGAAATCCCAGGGAGAGATTGCGGGAAGCAATGTGGAACGCTACGGAAATGTAATCTATCTGATTCCCAAAGAGGAGAATAATTTCCTTGGCTTTTCCAAGCAGCAGCTTAAAGGTACACTGTGCAAATCCGGGGCAACGGACAAGGATTATTATCTGTCACAGTTTGTGATTCTTACGCTACTGGTAGAATTCTTTGACGGACAGGGAAGCAGCAGTAAATCCAGAGAATATATGCGCGTGGGAGAGCTTATGAACTGTCTTTCCGCCCGTCTGAAGGAAGGGGCAGCAGAAGAGACTACCACTGAAGAGGAGGAAGATGGAAAGAATCCCAAAGATACTGCTGGGATTTCTTTCAAAATCCTTTATGAAACTTACGAGGCGCTGAAGTCTGATGACAGAGGTTCCAGGATGAAGACAACCAAGGAAGGCTTTATCTACAATATTCTGATGTTCCTTCAGAAACAGGGACTGATCGAGTATGTGGTGCAGGATGAGATGATAAAAACAACCAGAAAGCTGGATAATTTTATGGACTGGAATCTTCTGAACCAGAACAATTACCAGCGGGTTCTGAGAGTACTGGGGGTGGCAAAAGATGAGTAAGATTAATGCAGTGCGTCTGATCAACGTGAATTATAATAACAATGCATACCGTATCAGCGATGAAACTCTGCACTTTAATGGAAAAAGCACACTGATCTCTCTGCAGAACGGCGGTGGGAAATCTGTTCTTGTCCAGATGCTGACAGCGCCCTTTGTGCATCCAAAATACCGCAATACCAAAGACCGATTATTTGAAAGCTATTTTACTACCAATAAGCCATCCTTTATCTTGGTGGAATGGGCACTGGATCAGGGTGCAGGCTATGTTCTCACAGGTCTTATGGTCAGAAAATCCCAGGATATGGAAGAGGACAGAAAAGAGAATCTGGATATTATTGGAATTGTCAGTGAATATCAGAGCCCCTGTATTCAGGATATCCACCACCTTCCTGTAGTGGAAAAAGGCAAAAAAGAGATGATCCTGAAGAATTTTAACTCCTGCAGACAGCTTTTTGAAACCTACAAAAAAGACAGGGATATGAAGTTCTTTTATTATGATCTGACAAACTATGCTCAGTCCCGCCAGTACTTCAATAAGCTGATGGAATACCAGATCAATTATAAGGAATGGGAAACTATTATTAAGAAAATCAATCTGAAGGAATCCGGACTGTCAGATCTTTTTGCGGACTGCAAGGATGAAAAGGGGCTGACAGAAAAATGGTTTCTCGAGGCTATTGAGAGCAAACTGAATAAGGACAAAAACCGCATTAAAGAGTTCCAGTCTATTCTGGAAAAATATGCAGGACAGTATAAGGATAACCGTTCCAAAATTAAGCGAAGAGACACAATCCGTCAGTTTAAGGAAGAAGCAAATGGGATTCAGACTCAGGCAGAAGAGTATCAGAATGCGGAGACAGAGGAAGGAAAACAGCAGAATAAAATTGCCTGGTTTATCCATGATGTAAATGGACTCTTAAGCCAGACTGAGAAAGCTCATGATCATGCAAAAGAAGTGCTGGAAGGTCTGGATCAAAAGCTTTCCAGAGTAGAATACGAGGAGCTTTCCAGCCAGGTCTATGACTATGAGGAAGAGAAGAATCTTCATATCGGAAACCGTGATATGATCGATATGGAGCGTGAAAATCTTCAGGTGCAGGCAGAACAGACAGAGAAGAAACTTCATATCCTCCAATGTGCCAGACAGCAGGATTCTGTGTCAGAAGAAAAAGGGGAACTGGATCTTCTCAGGGAGAAAATCGCAGTTGCCAGACAGCAGGGAGCTGATCTGGAACCGGAGAGAAAAGCACTTGGCCTGACCTTGAAAAACATTTTTGAAGAACGTATTCAGGATAACAGACAACAGCAGGAAAACCTGTCTGAAAATATACAGAAAAAGGGAAAAGAAGCACAGGATGAGGCGAATAGAGTCGAAGAACTGGAAGAGAAGATCCGCGACTGCTTTGGAAAAAAAGGAAAACTGGAAAGCCGGATTGAATCCTATACCCGTCTGGAAAACCAGTATAATGCCAAGTATCAGGAAGAATTAGTACGAAATATTCTGGGAACCTATGAAGCCGGAACACTGGAAATCCGTCGCCAGATGTACGAACAGGAACTGGAAAAAACAGTAAGGGAACGTACAGAAAATCAGAAGAAATGGGAAGATGACAAAGAGTTGATCCGCCGTCAGGAGCGCAGTCTGGAGGATAAGAAAGAGGCTCTGATACATAAAAAAACAGAGACAGAGAACCAGGAACATACCTATCAGCTCTATCAGAATGAACTGGAAATAAGGAAGAATATCCTGAAATATCTGGACATGGAGGAACGCCATCTTCTGGATACTGACAGGATACTGGAGAATTCTGCACGAAAGCTGCGTGAGCTGGAGGAGCTGCGGCGAAATCTGGAAAAGGAAGAGGATTCCCTGGAAAAAGAATATTTAAGCCTTACCAGCGGAAAGGTTCTGGAGCTTCCTGAGGAACTGGAGAAAGAACTGGATGATTTGGGAATTCACACAGTTTATGGTATGGAATGGCTGAAAAAGAACGGATACTCCCAGAAGAAAAACCAGATGCTGGTCCGTAAGAATCCATTTCTGCCATATGCCCTGATCCTTACCCGACAGGAAATTGAGAAGCTGGGACGAAACGACAGAAACGTCTGCACATCCTTCCCTGTGCCTATTGTAGAGCGTGAGAAAATAGAAGAATTTCAGGAAAAGTACACAGACAAAATCGTAAATTTCCCTGGAATCAGCTTTTATATTCTGTTTAATGAAAACCTCCTGGATGAAGAAAAGCTTCAGGCAATGATCTGGGAGAAAAAGAAAGAATTGGAGAAACTAAATCAGGCTGTAGATCAGCGCAAAAAGGAATACGCAGAGTATTTTCAGCGTCAGGAAACACTGAAAAACCAGTCTGTAACAAAAGAAAAATGGGAAGAAATCCAGGAGCTTCTGAAAACTCTTGAGGAAGAGAAAAAATCTCTGGAAAAGGATATCCGGGATGCAGCGCAGGAGCTTGACAGTCTGAAGACAGCACATGAAAAGCTGCAGAATCTGCTCATAAAATCTGCTGCGGAAATTGACCGTCAGAAACAGCGTCTGGAAGATTTTTCCCAGTTGGAAAAAGATTATGCTTTCTATGAAAATAATCGAAATGAGCTTGAAAAATGTAAAAAGGATGAAACTCGTTTCCGGGAAAACCAGAAGCTTGCAAAGGACAGACAGGAAAAGCTTCTGGAGGAGAAAATGACTCTGGAGCATAATCTGAATATGCTGGAGAGAGAAAAAGACAAACTGGATGAAAAATATACCAGATATGCGTCATATGAGGCAGGCAGCAGAGAGTCAGATGAGGTCAGGAAACAGCAGAGCCAGCAATTTGGATTTGCCAGCATGTCAACGGAGCAGATGGAAGCACGTTATGAAGCAATCACCTCTGTTCTTTCACAGGAACTGAAGAATCTGGAAGAGCAGGAGAGAAGGTCTGCCGCACGTTACCAGAGGGAAAAGGAAGATCTGGATTATCTTCAGAAAAAATATCACTTAAAGCCTGAACAGTGGTCCGGCGTGATCTATGACAGAAAAGAAGAGTCACATCAGGAGGGAGTATTGGAAGATTTCCGCAGAAAGATCCAGACAAAGGATATGCAGTGGAATGATGCAGACAAAAAGGCAGCAGTGGCTCAGAGTAAGATCAGCGAACTGACAAAAAGAATCCACTCTGTCTGCGGTATGGAGAAACCTCTGCCAAAGGATGAGATTCAGGGACAGGATTTTCAGGCAAGGAAAAATCAGCTTCTTTATGAGAAGGAAGAAGAGAAGAAGCAGGAGGAGTTTTTGAGCGGAAAGCTTCGCAGCTATGAAGAGAATCTGACTGCTTTATCAGAGTATAATGAACTGATTCCTGTGGCTGCAGAAGACCATGAGCCGGTTTCGGAGAATCTGTCTGCGGAAGAATTAAGAAATTGCAAGGGAATCCTGATCAGGGATTATAATCAGAAAATGCGGGATACCGGACAGAAGAAGGAAGAACTGGTGCGCACGCTGAATAAGATTGTCCGTATGGAAAGCTTTCAGGATGATTTTTACAGGAAACCGCTGGAACAGATGCTGGAGCTTTCCGATGATGCAGTGCGTGTTCTGACTCAGTTAAAAACTACAGTGCAGTCCTATGACAGCCTTATGGAGAAGCTGGAGGTTGATATTTCTGTAGTAGAGAGGGAGAAGGAACGTATCACAGAACTTCTGGAGGATTATGTCCGGGAAATCCACAGTAACCTTGGAAAAATCGACCATAATTCAACCATCACCATAAGGAAAAGAAATATCAAAATGTTAAAGATCCAGCTTCCGGACTGGGAAGAAAATGCAGGGCTTTACCGTCTGCGTCTGGAAGACTTTATTGATAAGATCACTATGGAAGGCGTGGAACTTTTCGAGAAAAATGAGAACGCACAGGAGTTTTTCGGCTCCGCTATTACTACCAGAAATCTCTATGATCAGGTGGTAGGAATCGGAAATGTACAGATCCATCTTTATAAGATCGAAGCCCAGAGGGAATATCCGATTACATGGAAAGAGGTTTCCAGAAACTCAGGCGGAGAAGGATTTCTGTCTGCATTTGTAATCCTGTCCAGCCTTCTGTATTATATGAGACGGGATGATACGGACATTTTTGCAGATAAAAATGAGGGAAAGGTTCTGATCATGGACAACCCGTTCGCACAGACCAATGCCTCCCATCTGCTGATCCCGCTGATGGATATGGCAAAAAAGAGCAACACACAGCTTATCTGCCTTACCGGTCTGGGCGGAGAGTCCATCTATAATCGTTTTGACAATATATATGTGCTGAATCTGATCGCTGCAAGTCTGAGAGGCGGTGCCCAGTACCTGAAAGCCGAACACAAAAGAGGGAAAGAACCGGATGAACTTGTCACTGCGAGAATTGAAGTGGGGGATCAGATGGAGCTGTTGTTTTAACTAAATCAGGTAAGTCCCTTGCAGAGACTGCGAAAAGCAAACTGCAGGGGATTCTTTTTTATTTTTTGTAACGTTTCTTCTGTCTGTGACTTAATTATATAGAAAGACATCAGATAAAATAATGATACAGCAGACAGGAGGATCATCAT
>ERZ825324.2135-NODE-2135-length-21596-cov-3.266051_pt1 | contig 21596 bp, 20 predicted proteins | sample MGYA00519859_ERZ825324 | MGnify/ENA primary metagenome ERZ825324 (study PRJEB31778, sample SAMEA3449198) | human gut metagenome | biome: human gut; feature: human-associated habitat; material: faeces | place: United Kingdom | collected 2010/2012 ... | reverse complement strand
AAAGTAGTTCATGATGATAAGGGGGGAATGATATTATGAAAAAAGGGTTTCTGGCCGCACTGATGGCATGCATGATGATCACATCATTATTGACAGCATGTGGCAGTTTAAAGAAAGATGAGGCAAAGACGGTCAAGCTAGACCCAGATAATCCAGTGACGTTAAAAGTCTGGCATTATTATAATGGAAACTAGCAGGCAACATTTGACAAACTGCTAGAGAAATTTAATTCAACCGTTGGAAAAGAACAAGGAATTTATGTTGAAGGCTATGGACACGGATCAGTTGCAGATCTTGATAAGGCATTGACAAGTTCGGTAAACGAAGAAGTAGGTGCAGAAGATATGCCAGATATTTTTTCAACTTATGCAGATACGGCATATTCCATCCAGAAAAAGGGAAAATTAGCAGATCTATCACCATATTTTACGAAGAAAGAACTTTCAAAATATATAGATTCCTACATCAAAGAAGGATATTTAAATAACGATAAAAAGCTGTATTTACTTCCAGTTGCTAAATCAACGGAAGCAATGCTTTTAAATACGACAGACTGGGAACCATTTGCCAAGGCAATGAAAGTGACAACGGATGACCTGAAGACAACAGAGGGAATCACAAAAGTAGCAAAGAAATACTATGAATGGACAGATGCAAAGACACCGAATACACCAAATGATGGAAAAGCATTCTATGGAAGAGATTCCATGTCAAATTATTTTGTGATCGGAATGAAGCAGATGGGTCAGGAATTATTTAGAGTCAAAGATGGAAAAGTAACAGTGAATGTAGATAAAAACTCCATAAAACGTTTATGGGAAAACTATTATGTACCATATGTGAGTGGCTATTTTGCATCTTACGGAAGATTCAGATCTGACGATGTGAAGACAGGAAATATTATTGCATATACAGGTTCTACGTCTTCTGCATTTTATTTCCCGGATAAGGTAGAAGAAGATAAGGGTTCTCATAAGATTGATTATAAAGTATTAGAAGCACCGATCATGAAAGGTGGAAAAAATTATAAAGTGCAGCAGGGTGCTGGAATGGCAGTGACGAAATCAGATGATAAACACGAATATGCAGCGACTGTATTTTTAAAATGGTTTTCAAAGAAAAAACAAAACCTTGAATTTGTTTGTGAATCTTCTTATCTGCCAGTTTTGAAAGAAGCCAACAATATGAAGAGTGTGGATCAGATGATCAAAGATAAGAAGATCAAAGTAGATGATAAAACCTACGATTGTCTGAAGAACACATTGGATAATTTTGATAAAACAAAATTTTACACAACAAAGACATTCAAGAATGGATATAGTATGCGAAAAGTCTTGGACTATAATTTATCCGATCAGGCAACTGCGGATAAAGCTGCCATTGATAAAGCGATCAAGGCAGGTGCATCCAGAGAAAGTGTGTTAAAGAAATATACATCAGATAAGAATTTTGAAACATGGTATCAGGGATTTTGCAGTGCACTTGAGAAAGCACAGGAAGCAAAGGAAACGAAATGAAAGTTTCGTAGTAACAGGGGAGACAGAGCGTGAAAAAGAAGAGATCATTATTGCAGATCATGTTAATACCGATGCTTGTGATCATATTGATCCAGGGGAGTATACCGTTTTTGACACTTGTACTGAGCGGGATCAAGAAGAGTCTGGAAGATAATACGATACAGATGGATACGCATATGGTAGAGAAAAACCAGTTGATCCTGCAAAATGATATGAATGAGAAATGGCGTACGATCTACAAAGAGAGTGATGGGCTTTCACTGAATCTCGAGAATTTATTAAAAAGTGATCATAAAACGATAAAGCAGTTTTTGAAATCAAAAGAATTACAGGGGCAGTATCTGGAAAAGGTATTCCCACAGCTTTTGAGTACACTACAGTATAATACAATATCTGGTGTTTTCCTAGTACTGGCGAATGACCAGGATATTTCAAAAGAAGCAGATTATCAAGGAGTTTTTGTAAGAGATTCTAATCCACAGTCTAAGACAGTTTCGAATACAGATTTACTAATGGAACGTGGCAGTAAGAAGCTGTCTCATAATGAGAAGATTTCCTTAGATAGTCCGTGGGTAACCAATTTCCATTTTTGTGGAAATGGACAGCGAAGTGCCGATGATTTTTATTATCAGCCATACATAGCGGCACAGAAATATAAAGACAGTAAGATGGTCGATCTTGGCTATTGGGCTAAGCCATTTATCTTGGAAGACAGTTATTTGGATGATCATAAGATGATCACTTATTCTGTACCTTTGAAGTATGATGGAGAAATCTATGGAGTTTTGGGAGTGGAGATTTCCTTGGATTTTTTAAACAGTTACTATTCTGTACATGATCTTGATACTTCAAGAAATGCAGGATATGCATTGACGATCGATCAGTCGGATGATTCTGATAAAACTTATGAGATCATCAGTGGAAAAGGAACACTTTATGATGCAGCAGCAAGAGTTGGAAAGACTTTAAAATTACAACAACAAACAGGAAAAGAATTATATAAAGTGAAGGATGCTTTTGTTGGAACGCAAAGAATCTATGCGATCACAAAACCTCTAAAATTATATAGTAATAATGCTTATAATACAAGGAAAAACTTATAAAAAGTTAACAAAAAATTAATTAATAATCAATTGATAAAATAGTACATTTATGGTACTATTTTTATATACGAAAAGATAGGTGAAAAGTATGCCAAATTGGACAAAAGAACAAAGTGATGCGATAAATAAAGATGGTACAAATATAATTGTATCTGCTGGGGCTGGATCTGGTAAAACAGCAGTTTTATCTGAAAGAGTACTTAGAAAATTAAAAGAAGGAATAAATGTAAATGAACTTCTTATTTTAACGTTTACTAAAGCTGCCGCAAAAGAAATGAAAGAAAGAATAAGAAAAAAAATAAAGAAAGAACCATCGCTTTCATCACAACTAGAATTAATTGATTCAGCATATATAACTACATTTGATAGTTATTCCTTATCAGTACTTAAAAAATATCATTATTTACTTAATTTACCAAAGAATATTGGTATTACTGATTCAACACTTGTTCAAATTAAAAAAGAGGAAATACTAGATAATATATTTGAAGAATTATATGAAGAAAAAAACGAAAAATTTGAAGAATTTATTAGTACTTTTTGTACAAAAGATGACAAGGAAATAAGAAATTATTTATTAAATATATATTCAAAACTAGAACTTAAAACAGATAAGGAAGAATATTTAGAAAAATATATAAATGAATATTTTAATGAAGAAAAAATAAGAAATGATATAAATTTATTTGAAAAAAGTATTCTTAAAAAGAAAGAAAAAATAGAAGAAAATGTAAAAGAAATATCATTTTTAATGGATGGAAAAAATTATACTAAATTACTTGATTCGTTAAACCAACTATTAAATAGTGAAAACTATAGAGATGTTAAAATAAACCTATCAGTAAGTATGCCAAGAATGCAAAAATTATCAGATGAAGAAAAAGAATTAAAAGAAGAAATAAATGATGGAATAAAAGAGCTTAAAAATATATGTATATATGAATCAACAGATGAAATATATAAAAGTATTTTATCTACTAAAAAATATGTAGAATGTATAATAGATATATTAACACTTTTAAATGATAGAATAACACAATATAAACTTGAAAATAATATGTACGAATTTAATGATGTAGCATCTCTTTCAATAAAAATATTAAAAGAATTTCCATTTGCTAGAGAAGAAATAAAAAATAGTTTAAATGAAATAATGATAGATGAATACCAAGATACTAATAATGTTCAAGAAGAATTTATTTCCCTTATTTCAAATAATAATGTATATATGGTTGGTGATATAAAACAATCAATATATAGATTTAGAAATGCAAATCCATATATATTTAAAAATAAGTATGATAATTATAAAAATAATAATGGCGGGATAAAGATAGATTTAAATAAAAATTTTAGATCTAGAGAAGAAGTTTTAAACAATATAAATGATGTATTTAGAATTATTATGGATGATGAAATAGGTGGCGCAAATTATAAAGAATCACATGAAATGGTATTTGGAAACTTAACCTATAATAATGAAGGAAAACTAAATCAAAATAATGATTTTGAAATATATAATTATGAATATGATTCAAAAGGATTATTTAAAAAGGAAGAAATTGAAGCATTTATAATTGCGAATGATATAAAAGAAAAAATTAATAATAATTATAAAATATTTGATAAAGATGAACTTATTGTTAGAAATGCAGAATATAATGATTTTGTTATTCTTATGGATAAATCTAGTAATTTTGATTTATATAAAAGAATATTTGAGTATTTAAATGTTCCACTTACTATAGAAAAAGATGAATCTATAATAGAAGAAGTTATATTAAAAGTACTTAAAAATTTATTAATACTAATAAGTAAAATTTATGAAAAAAATTTAGATGTTGAATTTAAATATATGTTTATATCAGTTGCGAGAAGTTTCTTGTTTGAAATGAGTGATGAAGAGATATTTGATATATTTAATAATAACTCATTTAAAGATAATGATTTATATATAAAAGCAAAGAGTATAAGTGAAAAATTAGATTATATAAATATTAATTCTTTAATAGTAGAAATAATTGATACATTTGAAATATATGAAAATATATCAAAAATAGGTAATGTTAATTCAAATATAACAATACTTGATTATTTACTTAATTCATCTACTAGTTTTATAGATAATAATATGGATATTTATGATTTTATAAATTATTTAAAAGATTTAACTACCAAAGGATATGATATTAAAATAAATAGAAATAGTGGTGAAAGTAATAGCGTTAAAATAATGACTATTCATAAATCCAAGGGACTTGAATATCATATTTGTTATTACTCTGGATTATATTCAAAATTTAATATTAGTGATTTAAATGATAAATTTATTTTTGATAATAAATATGGAATAATTTCACCATATTTTGATGAAGGAATAAGTAATACAATATATAAATATTTATTAAAAGAAGATTATATTAAAGAAGAAATAAGTGAAAAAATTAGATTATTTTATGTAGCTCTTACTAGAGCAAAAGAAAAAATGATTTTAGTAACTGATTTAAATCAAGGTAAAAAGAATAAAGATAGAATTAAATATAGATCATTTAAGGATATAATGTTATCTGTAATTGATAATTTTAATGATTATATAACTAATATAGATATAGAAAAATTATATATAACTAAAGACTATAAAAAAATAAAACAAACAAATTATTTGGATTATATAACTAAAACAGATGAGAAACTTGATATAAAGGAAATCTTAATTGAAAATGAAGAATTAGATGAAAAATCATTTTCTAAAAAGATGACTAAATTAATTACAAAAGAAGAAAATGATTCAATAAAACTTGGACTTGATATGCATTACGCTCTTGAAGTAACTGATTTTATAAATCCAAATTTTGATAACATGGATAATTTTATAAAGAATAAAATTACTAAGTTCTTAGATAACGATTTACTAAAAAATATAAACAATGCACAAATATATAAAGAATATGAATTTGTTTATGAAGAAGAAAATGAAAAATATCATGGAATAATAGATTTAATGCTTATATATCCTGATCACATAGATATTATTGATTACAAACTTAAAAATATAATTGATGAAAATTATATAAAGCAATTAAATGGTTATAAGAAATATATTGAAAATAAAACTAAAAAACATGTTAATACATACTTATATTCAATACTTTCTGAAGAAATAAAGGTGATAGAATGAATGAAAATTATGAAAAATTAGATAAGTTTTTCAAAATAGATTTGAAAATAAAAGATTTAATTTTAAAAACTAAGCCAAATGAAAAAACTTATGATACTAGTGGTGCGATAAAATATGTTGATAATTTAATAAAAGAATTAGACACTATTAAGGATTATTTTTTCTGGATTATTGATACATATAGTATGTGTCCTTATTTAAAAGATGTAATTAATAATTCATTTAATGAATATAATGAAAAATTATTAAATAGTAATTATGATTATGATAAATTAACAAGAATTTATCAAGAATGTATTTTGAAGATGACAAGTGGGTTAGATAAAGAACTTCAAAAAAATTTATTTGGATATAATATTAATAGAAAAGAAGTAGAATCTTTTGAAAAATGTAAAACAATAAATGATTATCTTCATGCATTTCATTTTTACATAGTGAATAATGAAAAAATATTTCATTCTATGCCTATTATAGATAGAAAAATAAATAAAGATGATGAACCAATAATATTGTTTGGTAAAGAAAATGATTTATCAAGAGATTTGTTTAATAAATATCCTGTGGAATTAGGAACAGGTGAAGTTGATATACTTTCTTTTGATGATCATTTACTTATGATGATTAGAGATGTAGGTCACGCTCTTTCTGTAGATTCAACTATTGAAAATGATAATATTAGAGTATCATATTTTGTTCCTAAATCATGTAATATAGAAAAAGTTAATAAACTTAAAGGTGTAACAAAACTTGATCCACTTACTAGTGATATGTTTTCACCAACAAATGGAGAGTTTGTATGTAAAAAAGAAGATTTTACGAGTGAAATGATTGATTTTATAAGTAATGTCCCAACAGATATAGATGCATTTTCAAAAAGTAATTTTATGCATTAATTTTAATGTTTACAATCAAAATAAAATATGTTAAAATACATTTAGAAACAAGGAAGAAGAAGAGTAAAATATAAGTTATTAAAGAGAGTCTATGGATGGTGTAAATAGATATAATGAGTATTTGAAAGAAGCTTTGGAGTTTAAACCGCAAGCAAGCGTTAAAAGCAAAAGAGAGCATAGAAAGTCTATGAAGTAAGGTGGTACCGCGAAAAATCGTCCTTATAATCATAGGCTTTTTTTATTTAATGAAAGGGTTGATTATTATGACAAATAAAGAATTTGCTGAATTTTTATTACCAGGAGTAAAACATACTTGGCAAGAATATGAAGAAATGTATCCAGAAAGAGATTTAAAGGAAGGCGCAATAGTAACAAGGTTTGCACCTAGTCCAACAGGATTTGTACATATTGGTGCACTTTTAGTTTCTTTTATTGCTCAAAGATTTTCGAAGCAAACTGATGGAGTATTTTTTTTAAGAATTGAAGATACTGATACAGAAAGAAGTATTGAAAATGGAGTTCAAAAAATTATTAGAGATTTAAATGACTTTGGTATAGAATTTGATGAAGGTATGACTAGTGATACAACTGAAAAAGGAAAATATGGCCCATATAAACAAAGTGAAAGAAAAGATATATACTGGGCATATGCAAAAAAATTAATAGAAGAAGACTTAGCATATCCATCATTTGCGACTAAAGAAGAATTAGATACTATAAGAGAAACACAAGAAAAATCAAAACAAAGAATAGGTTATTACGGAAGATGGGCAAAAGATAGATTTATTCCAAAAGAAGAAGCGGTTGAAAGAATTAAAAATGGAGAAAAGTTTGTAATAAGATTAAAATCTCCAGGTGATTTTTACAAAACAATAGTAGTAAATGATTTAATAAAAGGAAAAATCGAAATGCCAGAAAATGATATTGATGAAGTAATTATTAAAAATGATGGACTTCCAACATACCATTTTGCCCATGCGATAGATGATCATTTAATGCATACAACACATGTTATTAGAGGTGATGAATGGGTATCATCTACAAATAAACATATACAATTCTTTAATGTACTTGGATTTAAAACACCAAAATATGCACATATTGCACCTTTTGTAAAGGTTGATGAATCAACAGGTAATAAAAGAAAATTAAGTAAGAGAAAAGATCCAGAAGCAGCAGTAAGTTTTTATCATGAAAAAGGAGTTCCAGTTGAAGCAGTTATGATTTATCTTGCAACAGTAGCAAATTCAAATTTTGAAGCATGGTTTGATTGTAATAAAGATGCTAAAATAGAAGACTTTAAATTTGAATTTAAGAAAATAGGTTCAAGTGGTGGAGCACTTTTTGATTTAGATAAGTTAATGAATATATCAAAAAATTATTTAAGTAAGTTAACAAAAGATGAAATATATGATAGAGTTCTTAACTATTCAAAAGAATTTGATAATGAATTCAATGATTTACTTGTTAAATATGAAGATTATTCAAAGTCTATATTTAATATCGAAAGAGAACAAAAGAAACCAAGAAAAGATTATGCAACATATGCAGATGCTAAAAAACAAATTTGGTATATGTATGACGAATTATTTGATAAATATTTTGAAAAATATGATTTTGGAAAAATTACTGATAAAGAAGAAATCAAAAATATAATTAATACATATATAGATGAATATTATGATGAAAATGATGATAAAGATACTTGGTTTAATAAGATTAAGGAATTAAGTGAAAAGTTAGGATATGCTGGTAATATGAAAGAATACAAAGAAAATCCAGATGCATTTAAAGGAAATGTTGCAGATGTTTCTACTGTAATTAGAGTGGCATTAACATCAAGTTCTATGACACCTGATTTATATGAATTATTAAGATTAATGGGTAAAGATAGGATTAAGGAAAGATTTAGTAAATTAAACTAAGTCTTTTTTTTGTAAATAATGCGTAAAATAAATATCAAATATGTATATGAAATAATATAAAATGATATAATAAAATTAGTAAATTAGATGTTTTAGGAGGGTGATGAAAATAATGAAAGAAATAGTAATTAACAAAGGTAAATTAAAAGATGATGAAATAACAGAAGTATTAGATAAAGCTAGAATAGTTCTTAGAAATGATGATGGTGAATTTATTTTAAGTCACTTTGAAAGAGTATACTTTTTACCAGGTGGTAAAGTAGAAGTTACTGAAACTCCTGTTGATGCTGTAAAAAGAGAATTATTAGAAGAAACTAATATACATATTATGCTTGACGATATTACACCATTTGCTTTAGTAAAAAATTATTTAAGAGATTATGAATCAAGTGATGGTACTATTGTTAATAGACTTGTTAATACATATTATTTTACTGGTTTTACATCAAAGGATGATATAGAATATTTTAATTTAACAAGAGCAGAAAAAAGAGACGATTTAAGAGCGTTCTTTGTTAGTATGGAAGATGCTAGAGAATTATTAAAAGAATATAATAAAGATAATCCAAAGGCAGCATATTTAGCAGTTGAAACTATAAAAGTATTAGATGAATACGAAAATTTAGAGATTAAATAAATCTCTTTTTCTTTTATTGTAAATAATTTGAATTTGTTATATAATAGATAAAAAGAAAGAGGTATTATATGACTAAAAGTGTAAAAATATTAGTTATTATAATAATAACTGTAGCAATTGCTTTGACATCATTTTTTGTTATGAAAAAAGCATATGATGAAAGTCAAAAAGAATTGGAAGAAGAAAATAGAAAAGCAGCAGAATCAATTAGTAATTTAACCGTAATAGATGTATCAAAAATGAAAGAATTATTTTCTAGTAATGATACAAAAATTATATTTGTTGGTAGTTTAACATGTCCACATTGTACTGCAATAAAACCCGTTATTAATAGTGTAGTAAAAGATTTAAATGTAACAGTTTATTACTTAGAGTTATCTACAATGACTGATGAAGAAAATAAAGAATATTATAGTATTAATGAATTCTTAAAAAATAATAATTCAATTCCACTAGTAATGGCAGTAAAAAATAATGAGGTTATTGATAGCTTTGTTGGTGAAAAAAATAGTAAAGATGTAGAAGAATTTTTAAAGAAAAATTTGAATATAGAGTAGGTGATAATATGGTAAGAACAGAAACATATAATAGAGTAAGTGAATTTTTAAAAAAATATCCTTTAACAATAGCATTTAGATTAAATCAACATGTTAAAATTTTAGATAAACATTTAAATGAAGGTGAAGAAATATTTTATGTATTTCCAGCGCAAAAAAATCCAAATGTTTTTGATATATTTTCAACATGTGTAATAGCATTTACAAATAAAAGAATATTAATCGCACAAAAAAGAGTATTACCAGGATATAGAATTAATTCAATAACTCCAGATTTATTTAATGATTTCCAGGTCTATAGAGGTTGGATATTTGGTAGAGTAGATATTGATACAGTTAAAGAAGTTGTTCAATTATCTAACTTAGATCCAAAAAGTTTAGTAGAAATAGAAACAAATTTATCTGAGTATTTACTTAAAATGAAACCAGATATGGTATGTGAAGTTAAAAAAAGCGAGAATTAAATCTCGTTTTTTTGAATATAATATTGTAAAAGAAAGTTTTTTTTGTTATAATGATTATGCGAAAAAGTTATTTGGGTCTATAGCCAAGTGGTAAGGCATGGGACTGCAACTCCCTGATCGTTGGTTCAAATCCGACTAGGCCCTCCAAAATATGCAGGTGTAGTACATCGGCTAGTACGCGGCCTTGCCAAGGCTGAGAGGGCGGTTCGATTCCGCTCACTTGCTCCATTTGAATACAACTTACGAACCTATTATATGGTGTCGTAAGTTTTTTAATGTCTAAAATCTAACCCACTGTTAGCTTGGAAGACATATATAGATGTTCTCTTTCTAGGAAGGAGGACATTTTTTAATGCTTAATTTTAAAACAATAGAAAGATTAAAACCTAACTCAACTATTATTGATATTATTAAATGCTATGACTTTAAAACGAGAAATGGCAAGGTTAAAATTCTTGAAAACACAAATTTAAAGTTTATTGAACCTACTGAATACTTAATATTATCTCCTATAAAACTCACTATTTATGAGTACAAAGTTAATGAAATATCTAATAAGCAATTTTATATAAAAGAACATAATGAAAAATATACATTGCAAGAAATATGTAAAATTTTAAAAAAATTATAATTTTAGACTTTACTTTTTGCTTATAAAGTGCCAAACAAGTGAGAGGATAACTTCTCTCAAATAAAAAAGAAAGGAGATAATTTTGTGAGATGTGGAGTTTATGTTAGAGTTTCAACTGACGACCAAAAAGATAATGGCTATTCTATTGATTCACAACTTAGAATGATTAAAGAATATTGTGAAAATAAAAACTATGACATTATTGATGTTTATAATGATGCCGGTCATTCAGGAAAAGATTTAATGAGACCTGAAATGCAAAGATTATTAAAAGACATTAAAGCAAAGAAAATTGATAAATTAGTTGCTATTAAAGTAGATAGACTTACAAGAAGTAATTATGATGGCTTTTGGCTACTTAATTATTTAGAAGAACACGATGTTAAATTAGAACTAATACTTGAACCATTTGATGTAAGTACTGCTAATGGTGAAATGATTTATGGAATGAATTTAGTGTTTGGTCAAAGAGAAAGAAAAGAAATTGGAGCAAGAACCAAAAGAGCTATGGAAGAAATGGCTATGGAACATATCCACCCTAGTAAAGCACCTTATGGATATACAAGAAACAAAGAAACAGGTCATTTAGAAATTGAACCTATTGAAGCCGAAGTTGTTAAAGAGATATTTGAACTATGTAAAGAAAGACATTCAACAAGAAATATTGCTATTATTATGAAAGATAATAATGCTTATTTAAAACAAGGCAAATGGAAAGCCGATAGAGTTTATAAAATATTAACTAATTCTATTTATATTGGAATATTTGAATATGGTAAATATAAAAGAAAACCTGAAGATATATTAAAAGTTGAAAACTACTGTGAACCAATTATTGATTTAAGGACTTGGAACATTACTAGAAAGAATTTAGAGAAGAATAAGCACCCTAATTATGGAGAACATATACATTTATTTACTTCACTAATTAAATGCCCTGAATGTGGTAATATTTTATCTTCTACTATTTCTTATAAATATAGTGGAACACCAAACAAAAAAGAATATTACCATTTAACTTGTAAAAATGTTAATTGTAAAGTAAAAGGACTTCATTATAGTTCTGATAAGATTGAAAAGAAATTAGGGAGAGTTTTAAATGAACTAACTAGATACATGTATGATATGAATAATGAAATAATTGTATCAAATTCAACTAAATCAAAGGACATAAGTGATATTGATAAAGCAATAGAAAAACTAATAATTCAAGAAAAGAAGTTAGTAGATTTATACCTATCATCAAACTTAAATGTAGATGCTATCAATCATAAAAACGAAGTTATCAAAAAAGAAATTGAGAAATTAAATAAGAAAAAGCAATTACTTGATCCTAATGATGACTTTAAAGAATATACAGTAGAACTACTTAAAAAACTTGATTATAAAAAAGAAGATGATTATTTGTTATTTAATAAACTTGGCTTTTCTTTTATGTGGGATAGCTTGAATCGTAAAGCAAAAAGAGATATATTAAATAAACTTGTATCACAAATAGAAATTACAAGGGATAAAAACTACAACATTGAAATTAAAAATATTAAGTTTACTGATGAGTTTATATCTAGAAGTTGTAAAGAATATTTAGAATACTTAAATGACATCTTAAAAAACAATAATATTGGTATTAAATATCAAGAGTTAATAACTACTGATGAACTTAATGATTACTCTAAAAACTACTATGTTTTATCACTTCAAAAGTTAGAAAAGAATGAGTATTCAAATGATGAAAGAAAGATATTACTTACACTTGCTTCAGAACATTTTTACTATGATGGTATTATACAATGTCCTTTATATAGTAATGAAACTATTATAGACCAAATAATGTTAATACCTAAAACTGAAATATGTTAAAGAAAGGACTTACTAATTATGAAATTGTTAAACAAAAATAACATTATTAAAAATCAGGTTAATACAATAGAACAATATAAAATTTTAAACTACTTAAAAGATACTTTTAACACTGATACTATCGCTATTTATTTAGTTGATAGATATACAAATAAAGTCATAGATACAAATAATGATATTGGCTATTTTAACTACAATAATAAAACTAAAAATATAGATTTTATAGATAACTATAATAAAAGTAAAGAAGTGGAGAGATGAAAAATGAGAAAAATTATTACAAAGGATAAAACTAAAAATCTTAACAAATATGGATTATTAAAACTTGACTATCTGAAAAAGAATAATAAAGTTTTATATCAAAGACTAATTATTGAGGACAAACTAAATACTTTTCTTTTCTCAGTTGGTAAAGAAGCAGAAGAAAAAGTAAAATTTTTAATAAATGAACTTGCTGAAAAAGATAAAGATTTAAATGAGAACCTAAAAGAAAAAAATCAGTTATTGTGGGTACAAAAGATGAATAATTACAAAAACATTGCAGAAGAAATTGTGTTAAAAGAACTTATATTTAATGAAAAAGTGTGAGGACAAATTGAATAAAATTGTCTTAGCCAGCACTGCAAATGTACTCCTAACATTTGCCTAACCTATGGGACAAGTCCCAAACCCTAAAAATTATAGAAAGGATGAAAAAATGAGAAAAAGAAATATAAAAATTAATGTATTTATAAATGAAGAAGAACAAATTAGATTTAAAGATAAAGTTAAAAAGTTAGGATTATCTCAATCAGCATATGTAAGAAAAATTATAAATGAAGATATGGACAATGTTATTCATAAAGATGAGATTATACCTATTTTAGAACAAATAAAAGCTCTTAATTATGATTTAGTAAGAGCAAGAAACTTTATGATTATGAATAGAATTCACAATGGTGAAGAACTATTAGAAAAAGTACTTACCAAAATAAGAACCCTACAAAGTGTCCTAGATAAAGAGCAATACTAATACACTGGTATTGCTTTTTCCGTGAATTCAAGCCATATTATAGAAAAAAATAGCATTTTATAGTATAATATTACTTGGAGAATTACTTGGCTTTTTAACAAGAATTACAATTACGAGGAGTGATGAAATGGAAACAACAAATTTATCAAAAATAAGAAGAGATAAAATGTTAAAAACATTAAGTGAAATTAAAAAGAACATATCCGATGAAGAAACATTAAATAGTTTATCTCTTATTGAAAATGAACTTACAAAAAAGAAATATGGACTTATTTGGGAAGAACATGAAGAAAGAGTTGACAAAGAACTAGAAACTCAAATACCTACCTTCGAGGAAATTAAAGATAAAGAGATTGTGTGTAATTCAGATGAAAAATTCAACTTTTTATTAGAAGGAGATAATCTTCATAGCTTATATTTATTAGAAAAGACTCACAAAGAAAAGATAGATGTAATTTATATTGATCCACCTTATAATACTGGAAAGGAAGATTTTATATATAATGATAAAATTATTGATGAAATGGATGGATATAAACATAGTAAATGGCTTTCATTTATGGAAAGAAGATTAAAAATAGCACACAATTTATTATCTGACAAAGGAATTATACTTATATCAATTGATGAAAATGAATTTAGTCAATTAAAATTATTGTGTGATGATATATTCAATGAAAATAATAGGTTAATTACAAACCATATTCAAGTTAGATATGATAATAAGCAAACTCACGATTTAAACTTTCTGCCAGTTATGGAATATGTTTTAGTATATGCTAAAGATAAATTTAAGTTTCTTCCAAATCTACCGTATGAAAATTATAATTACGATAAATTTGTATATGAAATTGTAGAGAAAGAAAAAGGAACAATATTTAATGTCGGAAACGATAGGGTTGAAGTATTTAAAAAGGGACAATGGGATATTATAAAACACGAAAATGGTGCTGAACAATATTTGAAAGAAATTTGGATATCAGGTAGCATTTATTCTGATATAAGTTATGGAAAAATATATCAAAAAATTGTTGAGCCACGTTTTAATATAGATGGATTAGGTTCCTTGTACAAAATATATGGTCGTGGTGATGACGGACTTGGATATAGATATTATACTAATCCGCAAAAAGAAGGTGCCACCAAAGGCAAAACTTTTTCTGGTATTCCTTTAAATAGAATTGAACAAATAAAAAATGGAGAAGCAAAAAAATATAAACCAATATCTAACATATATAACTTTGCTCCAGATTTTGGTAATATAAGGCATGAAGGAAATGTTCCATTCAATAGTGGAAAAAAACCAGTTAAGATGTTAAAGGAATTAATAAATTATCATCAAAATAAAAATGCCATTGTATTAGATTTTTTTGCAGGATCTGGAAGTACTGCACAAGCAGTATTAGAATTAAATAAGGAAGATAATGGAAATCGTCAATTTATTTTATGTACAAATAATGAAAATAATATATGTGAAGATATAACATATAAACGAATTAAAAATGTTATAAATGGTTATGGAAAGTATGATGCATTGAAAACTAATTTAAAGTATTATCGTTGTACTTATATTCCAAGAATAAATACAGAAAATGAGAATCTACACAACAATTTACTTATAAATATTAAAAATCTTATTCAATTAGAAAATGGAATTGAAATAGATGATAACAAAATTAGGGTTTATTTAGATGAAGAAGAATTAGACAAATTTAGTACTAATAAAGAAGAACTAGAGATATGTGAAAAAGTATATATTTCTTCTGATATTCTTTTAACAAGTGAACAAGAAGAAACTTTTGAAAATAATAATATTGAAGTATATATCATACCAGAATATTATTTTGAAGATGAAATTAAGGAGGTAATGTAATAATGCAAGGAATTAAATTAAAAGATTTTCAAATAAATACAGTTAATAAACTATTAGATGCGACTTCTATTGGAAGTAAAAAAGAGGTATTATTACAAGCACCTACTGGAAGTGGTAAAACTATCATTCTACTCTCTTTCATTGAAGAATATTTAAAAGAAAATAACAAAATGGTATTTGTATGGCTAACTCCCGGTAAAGGAGATTTAGAAGAACAAAGTAGAAAGAAAATGGTGAAATATTTACCACACCATAATACTAAAAATATTAAAGATGTACTACTTCAAGGTTTCGATGCAAAAGATACTGCTTTTATTAACTGGGAAACAATTACTAAAAAAGATAATAATGCCTTAAAAGAAGCTGAAAGAAAAAATCTTTATGAAAGAGTTCATGAAGCTCATAATAATGGATATAAGTTTATTGTAATAGTTGATGAAGAGCATTTAAATAAAACAGTGAAAGCTGAAGCCATTTTACAATACATGAATCCAGAATATATTGTTAGAGTAAGTGCTACTACTAAGACTAATAAAGAAGCTGAATTTATTAAAATTGATGAATTGGAAGTAATAAATGCAGGTCTAATTACAAGAGCATTATATATTAATGAAAATGTTTCTAATCAAACTACTCTTTCAAATGAACATGAGTATTTACTCGATTTAGCAATCAATAAAAGAAAAGCAATAAAAGATGAATATATTAAATTAGGTGTACAAGTTAATCCTTTAATTATAATTCAAGTACCAAGTAAGTCAGATGATTTAATAAAGCAAATAGAAAAAATACTAGAAGAAAGAAATTATACATATGACAGAAAAAATTTAGCAATCTGGTTATCAGATAGAAAAGAAAATATTGAAGATATTGAAAATAATGAATCTAATCAAGCAGTTCTTATTATGAAACAAGCAATATCAACTGGTTGGGATTGCCCTAGAGCAAAAATACTTGTTAAACTTCGTGATAATATGAGTGAAGACTTTGAAACCCAAACAATTGGAAGAATAAGAAGAATGCCACAAGCTCATCATTATGATAATGTACTTTTGGATAATTGTTATTTATATACTTTTGATGAAAAATATGAAACTGCTGTTAAACAAGAATTAGGAAGTAATGCTTATGACACAAAAGTTATATTTTTAAAGAATGAGTATAAGAATTTTACTCTAAAGAAAATAACTTTTGATAATGCTTTTGATGGTTTTGATGAAAGACAAACATTTAATATATTACATGAATATTACATAGAAAAATATAAATTAACTTCAAACAAGAAGAACAATAAAACTATTCTAGAAGCAAACGGATATGTATTTAAAGATACTATTGATAATTATATAATTCAAGATAAAATAGTAAGAATTAATTCTGATGAATTAGAAAATGCTAATAGAATTAAAGTATCATCAACTGTATCTACGAATAAAAATGGATTTGAATTAAGACATTCGATTAATGTAATATCTTCTAAAATTGGTATGAGATATGATAGAACAAGATTAATGCTTGAAAGAATGTTTTTTAGAGGAAAATTATTTACAAAGAAATTTGTTGATTTGTCGCTAATAGAATTTTATGCTTTTGTTATTAATAATGAAGATATTTTAAAGCACGACTTTCAAGAAGCAGTATCACAAAAATCAAGACAAATGAAAATGAAATTTGATGAATTAAAGATTTTAGATTGGAAAGCTCCAGAAATGGATTATATTAAGTATGATCCTAAAATGAAAGATACAACTATATACAAAAAATCTATTTATATGAATTATCCCAATAGTACAATAAAATCTAAAAGTGAAAGAATGTTTGAATTTTTCTGTGAACATAATGAAAATATTAAATGGTTCTATAAAAATGGTGAATCATCTAGTGATTATTTCTCAATAGTATATGTTGATGCAGTAAATCATAAATGGTACTTCTACCCTGACTTTATTGTTTGTGATAAGGATAATAAAATATGGATTATTGAAACCAAAGGTGGAGAAAATGCTGATGGTGAATCTAAAAATATTGATATTAAGGTGGAAAATAAATTTGAAGCATTAAAAGAATATGCTAAAAGTTATAGTGTAAAGTGGGGATTTGTTAGAGATTATGATAAAAACGAACAATTGTATATTTGTAATACCGAATATACAGAAGATATGGAAAATGACAATTGGATGTTATTGAAAAATATATTTTAGTGAGGATATATAAATGTATATTAGTAAAATAAAAATACATAACTTTAAATGCTTTAAAGATTATGAATTGTCTTGTAATCCACAATTAAATATTTTAGTTGGAATGAATGATATTGGTAAAACCACCATATTAGAAGCAATAAATCTTTGTTTAACTGGCTTCTTTCGTGGCAAATACTTGAAAAATAATCTGACACAAGATGTCTTTAATAATGATTGTATTAAAAACTATTTAGACAATATAAAGTCTGATATCAATACTCCATTACCAGATTGTAGTATTGAATTATATTTTCAAGATGCAGATCCTATGTTACTAGGAAAAGAAAATTCCGATAATGAAAATGTTGCATGCATAACTTATAAAATTAAATTTGCCTCGAAATATAGTGAGGATTATGAAATATACAAATCGCTTGGCACTCCATATTCACTACCAATAGAATATTATGACATAGAATGGATTAATTCTGCTGGCAAAGATGTTACAGGTCGAACTATCCCTTATAAATCAATTTTAATAGATACTGATTCTAGTGTTAGAAATAATAATGATGTACAAATTTCCCGAATTATCCAAGAAAATTTAGAAGAAAAAGAATTGGTAGGTATTTCTCAATTATACAGAAAAATGAATGATAACTTTATAAATGATGAAATTATGACAAATGTTAATAAAAAGCTTAGTCAAAATACGCATATATTAAATACAACTATACAACTAGACACTGAATCCTTGAATCAATCTGATTGGGAAAAATCTGTGATAACCAGAATAAATTCTACTCCCTTTGATTTTGTTGGTAAAGGAACTCAAGCAGCAATAAAAATCGAATTATCTTTGACAAGTGGAAAGGCTGATAAATCTTCAATTATTTTAATTGAAGAGCCTGAAAATCATTTAACATATTCAAAAATGAATAAATTAATTAGCGAAATAACAAAATTGAATAACGAAAAGCAAATATTTATAACTACACATAGCAGTTTTGTTGCTAATAAACTAAATATCAAAAACTTAATATTACTTTCTAAAGATAAAAACACTTCATTTTCGAAGCTTACACCCGAAACAATAAATTTTTTTGAAAAGAAGCCAGGATATGATACTTTGAGACTTCTATTATGTAAAAAAGCTATATTAGTTGAGGGAGATGCTGATGAACTAATAGTGCAAAAAGCATACCTTAATAAGAATGGTATATTACCCATAGAAAATGATATTGATGTAATTTCTGTTGGAAATACTTTTTTAAGATTTTTAGAGATATCGACTCTTTTGGAAAAGGAAACTATTGTAGTAACTGATAATGATGGTGATATAGAACAATTAAAAAATAAATATGAAAACTACCTAGGAAAAAATGAAAAGAATTTTATTAAAATTTGCTATGATGATGAAACTCATATAGAGGAAGGAAATTTAAAATCAAAAAATGGTGGAACATTTAATTATGACACATTAGAGCCATGCATGTTAAGAGCAAATAATTTAGACATATTAAATGAAATTTTGGAAACAAATAAATCCACAGATGATGAATTAATTTACTATATGGTAAACAACAAAACAGAATGTGCATTAAAAATTTTTGATACCACACAAAATATAAAATTTCCAAAATATATAGAGGATTCGATAAATGAATAATAATCTTTTAATCGCAGGAGCAGGAACAGGTAAAACAACCTTTATTATTAACAAGGCTTTAGCACAACAAAATAGAGTTTTGATTACAACATACACAATTAAATGTCGAAAAGAAATAGAAGAACAAATAATTTCTAAAAAGGGCTATATTCCAGATAATATTGTAGTACAAACTTGGTTTTCATTTTTATTAGAACATGGAATTCATCCATATAAGAAAGATTTGGGAATTAAAGAAATAAATGGTTTAAATTTTGTGAATGGTAAATCGGGAATAAAGTATATAAATAAACAAGGTATTCCTATTTGTTATTCAGAAACAGAATTTGATAAATTTTATTTTGATAATAATAAAAATATTTTTTCTGATAAATTACCTAAACTTGTATTAAAAATCAATGAAACATCAAATAATTCGGTATTTGATAGAATATCAAAAATTTTTGATACAATATATATTGATGAAGTACAAGATTTAGTTGGGTATGATTTAGAAATAGTTAAAAAGATATCTGAAAATCAAAAAAATTTATTTTTAGTTGGAGATCCAAGACAAAAGGTTTATGACACACATGTAGATTCTAAATTTAAAAAGTATAACAATGGAAATATTGATGAATTTATAAAAGATAACTGTGAGCAATCAAATTTTTATATAGATACTACAACTCTAAACACTTGCAGGAGATGTCATAAAGATATTGTAATATTTATGAACAATTTTTATAAAAAATATGACAATCTCTTAACCAATGAAATTACATATAACACACATCAAGGTATATTTGTTGTAAGAAGTAACGATGTAAATGCATATTTAAAAAAATATTGTCCTATACAACTTAGATATAATAAGATTAAACATGTTAATACAAATTTTAATGCTTTGAATTATAGAGAGACAAAAGGATGTACATATGATAGAACTCTAATATATCCGACAAAAGATTTAGAAAACTACTTAAAAGATAAAAAAGAGATATCAAAAATAAATACCAAAAATGCAATTTATGTTGCATTAAGCAGAGCGATTAATAGTGTTGCAATAGTTTATGATGGAAAAGTGGATGAGAAATTAAATATCAAAGTTTGGGAGGAAAGTAATGAACAATAAAGATAGTTTAATTAAAAATATATTAGATTTTTTAGAAAATAATGAAAAAGTAGTTCTAATTACTGGAACTAATCAATACGAAAAACATAAGACAGTTATAGCAATTCTTAATAAGTATCGCCCTAAATCTAAAATTTTATTTAGAACAAATTCTATGGCTAATATATATGATGAACCTTTTTTAGGATGGACTGGCTGCTTGAAAAAGAAAATTAAATCTGGAGAAACTTTTAAAATTTCTAAAAATTATTATCAAGTAGATTCTTTTAATACAGAACGAACTTGGTATCAAACAGATATTAATTTTGATTATGCTATATTATATCCTATAGATGCCTGTCTTAGAAATAATAGTTTAGACAAAGTATTAAATAATCTTATAAATGAGAAGAATATAAAAAAAATATGTTTAAACTATTAAAAAAACCAGGCTATTAAAATAAAAGTTGTCAAATAAAATTTGGCAACTTTTTTAAAGGAGTATGAAAAATGTTTTATAAAGAAGATGTAAAAATACAATTAAAAGATTTTGGAAAAAATGGATTTATAAAAAATAGAGCAATCTTAGAAATGTTTGAAAATGTTGCAACATATCATTCAGACAGTTTAGGGCATGGACCTAATAATATAGAAAAAACAGGTTCAAGCTGGGTATTATTAGATTGGAAATTTAAAGTTATAAAAAGACCACAATATGGTCAAAATTTAAATGTGTGTACATGGGGAAGATGCATGAAAAAAGCATTTACATATAGAGATTTTGAAATTAGAGATAAAGAAAATAATTTATGGATTTGTGATTCAACAAACTTTATGACAAATAATTATTTACTAGCAAGTGGAGCAAAAATAATAAATTCAACAAATTTGTATACAAATTTTGATTTATATAAAACAGTTTTAGGAGAAGAAGAAAGTCAAAAACCTGAAGTTAGATATGTATACAATAGATATTCTCATATTAATATGGAAATAACTGA
>ERZ825324.2125-NODE-2125-length-21668-cov-3.666404_pt1 | contig 21668 bp, 27 predicted proteins | sample MGYA00519859_ERZ825324 | MGnify/ENA primary metagenome ERZ825324 (study PRJEB31778, sample SAMEA3449198) | human gut metagenome | biome: human gut; feature: human-associated habitat; material: faeces | place: United Kingdom | collected 2010/2012 ... | reverse complement strand
TGCGGATAAAAAGGTGACGATTCTGGCGGATAAGACCACTGTGGCGCAAATGCACAATGAGCTGCGCGACACCCCGAAAACTGGTGACGACAGCAAGCCGTGGCTGTGGGCGGCCCTGATGGGCGTATCCGCTATGGGCGCTGCCGCCCTGGGCGTTGCGTCCTATGTAGGCAAACGCAGGAAGGACAAAAACACCGCTGAATAACAGCGGCTGAAATTGTGTTAGGAGGAATTGACTATGGAATTAAAAACGATCATTGCCATCGGGCTTGTGGTATTCATCATCGGCGGCCTGATTTTCCTGAAAGTCAGAAGCCGGAAGAAGTAACCAGCCAGGGGCGGCCATGCGGGGCCGCCCCTTTTACATACCAAAAAAGAAAGGAGCTTTGCAGATGAGAGAACGATTTGAACAACGGCTGTTCCGCATCTTTGCCCAGGCTGGTTACTCCCCGGTGCAGCTTCTCACCATCACCCCGGAGGAGATGGTGGAGATCCCCGGCATTACCGTTCCCAACATCCGGGCGGTGCTGTGCGTCCAGAACAAGGTGCTGGCCGACCGCAACAAAATCCGCAGCGGCAGGCTGGTGGAAGAACTGCTGAAAGAGGCCGGGGAAAGCAGGTGCGGCCATGAGTAAACTGCACCTGCTGGATATACTGGCGGCCCGGCATGGCTGCTTTATCTCCGACTTAAACCTCACCCCCTTCCTGCGCAGGGCGGCCCTGTCCGATTTGTGCGGGATGGATGAGAACGGCTACCCGCTATCCCAATGGCAGGACGCGGTGCGCTACCTTACCGGGGATGAACGGGATTTTGCCAGCGTAAAGGAAGTCAAGGACTTTATTCTGAATGAAACGGAGGTTTGATGATGGATTACAGAGAGAACGCGGGATATATCATTACGGATTCCTGCCATGTGGGCGACAGCGAGTTTGTGCTGGGCGTCCATTTGACAGCGCCCCAGCAATTCGTTACCTGGAAATGCACCGACCGGAAGGACTATTATTGGGGCCACTATTTCAGCGACCTGTTTTCCGCGCAGAAGGATTTGGTGGCGCGGGCGCAGGAAGAAGTACAGTGCCTGGAAGAACAGCGGCAGAACGCCATTGCGCCGGAGGCCCCGCCTTATTCCCCATGGGGGAACGTACAGGAGTGCGAAACGCTCTGCCCCGGCGTTTATTCCGTTTCCACCCCAGGGCATGGCGGAATTATGGTGCGCCGGGAATTGGCGGAAAAGATATTCCGAAAAGAAGCGATGGGCTGCGCCTTTGTTAAGGGCGGCTATCTCTGCTTCGAGGAGGACTGCGACGCCCCGGTTGCCATCCGGGAGCTGTTGGACAAGGGTCTCTATATGGCTCCCGTAAATGATTATTTTAAGCCGGGAGAGTACGAAAAGGCCATTGACCGCAGCTTGCAGGAATACCACCCGGACTACTGGCAGGCCAGAGAAAATACCCAAGCGAGACATCCTGAAAAGCGAAAGGAGCGTGAGCGTTAATGGAACTGCAGGAAATGACGCAAGCCGAGCAGAAATACACCTACCGGCAGAGTCACCAGCTGGATGCCCAGACAGGATGTATCGGGTATCTGCGCGGGGACTTCGGCTCCACCGGAAAAGAGTTCTATTCCGGTTGGTTCGACAACATGGCATATCTGAAAACGCCGGAATTTAAGGCAGAGCTTGACCGGGTGATAAACGCCCTGCGGGTAGATTCCCAGTATTGTGGTATCCTGGCAGACCGAAGCAGCCTGTCCAATGCCTGCCGCCAATCCGCTACGCCGAAGTTTGGGCGGGACGAATCTGGTTTTCGGGTAAATACCCGGGACTATGCCTACCTGCTGCGGCTGAATCCCAATCCCGGCGACTACAATTTCTATATCTATTGCTACAAGCGGGATTACCTGGACCGGCATATGCGGAACGCGGAGTATGGCATTCGGTTTATTACCCCCAACTACAGGGAGAAGTTCCGCATTGCGGACGGTGACAGCATCCGCATGACCTTCCCCTCCGGAGAAACGCAGGATAAGCCCTGCCGGTTTGTGGATGAAACCCATCTGGAGGTCGGAAATAATCTCTACCACATATGCGAGTTTGCGGAGTTGGCGCAGCGCAGCGGTGTCCGGCTCATCCCCCTACGTCAGTCGCTCCCGGAAAAGTGTTTCAGCGCTCTGGAAAGCACCGGTGAGATCATCACCATTACAAAAGGCGAGAAAGGCTACACCCCCACCGGGCAGTACCCGCAGGATGGTATTCCCCCGAAGGAGGCGGCCGCCGTCCTCAATGATGCCGCCAAAGTCACCAGGGAGCAGGAAGCCGCCATGGTAGCAGGCTCTATGTTCGGCTGGGACACGCCCGCCGCCGACCCCAAGAATTACGATACCAAGGGCGTACCTATCAAAAATCATAGAGAGAGGGATGCAAGATGAAGTATGAAGTTACCGTCCAGGCAATCAGCCTGGGCCATGTCGCCGTGGAAGCGGATTCTCCCGAAAAAGCGGAGGCTGCGGCCATGAGCAAGTTGTTCACCGGCGCGATTCATTGGGAGTTCACGAGGATGGAGTTTCCCGGTGTCAAAGGTAAGAAAGCATAAGTCAGATGTAATCTGCTGAAAGAGTAAGGATGTGAAACAATGGATAAGAAAACAGCGATCTGCCAGCATCTCAAGAAGTACCATACCGGTGGAGAAAGGGCCGTTTACAGCCATGAGCTGCAGCGGCTCTTTTCCATTGACGGGCGGGGTCTGCGCAGGAAGATCAACAGTCTGCGGCAGGATGGATACCCCATTTGCAGCGACGAGCGAGGCTACTACTACGCCGACACCCAGGAGGAGATCAACGGAACCGTATGCCGGCTGAACCAGATGGTGACGAAAGTATCCAATGCCAGGACGGGGCTTTTGTACGCCTCCATTCAGGAGGACGGGGTCACGGTGGAAGTTTCCGTTACCCTGCGTTAGGGGGAAGCTATGCCCAGAAAAGATGAAATTCTTTCGGAGCTGCTTGCCCGCAAAACGCGGGAAATCGTAGCCCGCTCCGGAAATTACGCTGCCTTCCTGCGGACTGCTGCCCGGAACTATAAGTACACCTTCCGGGAACAGGTGCTTATCCATGCCCAGCGTCCGGATGCCACAGCCTGTGCGGAAATCGATATCTGGAACCGTCTGGGACGCCGGGTAAACCGGGGAGCCACCGGCATTGCTCTGCTGCGCGACCCCACGGGAATATGACGGAAGCCATCTGAATTTTGTGGGAATCAATCCGGAAATTACGCTCAGGCCCCATCAGGTGAATGCCATTGCCCACATCCTCTATGGCGGAAACACTCTGCTGGCACACACGGTGGGGGCTGGGAAGACGTTCGAGATGGTAGCCGCCGCTCAGGAGAGCAAACGTCTGGGATTGTGCCAAAAGAGCCTGTTTGTGGTGCCGAATCACCTGACCGAGCAGTGGGCTTCCGAATATTTGCAGCTCTATCCGGCGGCCAATATTCTGGTTGCCACCAAAAAGGATTTTGAAACCAAGAACCGAAAACGGTTTTGTTCCAGAATTGCCACCGGCGACTATGATGCCATCATCATCGGCCACAGCCAGTTTGAGAAAATCCCCATGTCCCAGGAACGGCAAAAGTTCATACTGGAACAGCAGAAACAAGAGATTCTGGACGGCATTCGGGAGCTGAAGCGCAATAACGGCGACAATTTCTCCGTGAAGCAGCTGGCGCGCAGTAAGAAAAGCATTCAGCAGAAGTTGGACAGGCTCAATGACCAGAGCCGCAAGGATGATGTCATCACCTTTGAGGAGCTGGGCGTTGACCGGATTTTTGTGGATGAAGCCCACATGTTCAAGAATCTCGCCGCGTTTACAAAAATGCGCAATGTGGCCGGTATCTCCCAGACGGAAGCACAGAAGTCCAGCGACCTTTATATGAAATGCCGCTATCTGGATGAACTGACCGGAGACCGGGGCGTGGTATTCGCTACCGGCACTCCCATATCCAACAGTATGGTAGAGCTTTATACCATGCAGAAATATCTGCAATACAGCACTCTGAAAGAGAAAGGCTTGCTCCACTTTGACGCATGGGCATCTACCTTTGGCGAGACCGTCACCGCTATTGAGCTTGCTCCGGAAGGCACCGGCTACCGGTCGAAAACCCGGTTCGCCAAATTCTTCAATCTTCCGGAGCTGATGTCCATGTTCAAGGAAATTGCTGACATTCAGACGGCGGATATGCTGAAACTGCCTGTACCGGAAGCAGAGTATCACAATGTAGTGCTGAAGCCCTCGGAGCAGCAGAAGGAAATCGTCGCCAGTCTTTCCGAGCGAGCGGAAAAGGTGCGCAATAAGCAGGTGGATTCCAATGAGGACAATATGCTGGTCATTACCAACGATGGTCGGAAGCTGGCGTTGGATCAGCGGCTCATTAACCCCATGCTGCCGGACAGCGACACCGGAAAAGTCGCTGTCTGCGCCGAAAATGTGTATAACATCTGGGAGCGGACAGCCGAGAAGAAGTCCACGCAGATGGTTTTTATTGATCTCCCCACACCCCACAACGACGGACAGTTTAATGTGTATGACGATCTGAAAAAGAAGCTGCTGGACAAAGGCATCCCGGAATCCGAAATTGCTTACATCCACGACGCCAAAACGGAAGCTGCCAAAAAGGAGCTGTTTGGAAAGGTGCGCTCCGGCGAAGTGCGGGTGCTGATCGGCTCCACCCAGAAAATGGGGGCCGGAACCAACGCTCAACGGAAACTCATTGCCCTGCACCATATGGATTGTCCGTGGCGGCCATCCGATCTGCAGCAGCGAGAGGGACGCATTATCCGGCAAGGCAATGAGAACCCCAAGGTGGACATCTACACCTATGTGACGGAGAACACCTTTGACAGCTATCTGTATCAGCTGGTGGAGGGCAAGCAGAAGTTCATTGGCCAGATCATGACCTCCAAATCCCCGGTGCGCAGCGCGGAGGACATTGACGAAACTGCTCTGAGCTATGCCGAGATCAAGGCACTGTGTTCCGGAAATCCTCAGATCAAGGAGAAAATGGACTTAGATATTGAGGTGCAGAAGCTGAAGCTCCTGCGCTCGAACCACATGAGCCAGCGGTACGCGCTGGAAGATAAGCTCATTCACAGCTTCCCCATGCAAATCGCGTCCACGCGGCAGATGATAGATGGTCTCCGGTCGGATATGGCACTGCTCAAAGAGAACACGCATCCAAACGAGGCCGGTTTCAGCCCCATGGTGATAGACGGTCATACCCTCACGGAGAAGAAAGCTGCCGGTACTGCCCTTCTGGATGCCTGCAATACCATGACCGGCACCGGTCCCGTTCCCCTCGGCTCCTACCGAGGCTTTCAGATGACGCTCTGCTTTGACAGCTTTGAAAAGCTGTTCAAGATTTCCTTGCAGGGTGCGCTGACCTACAAGGTAGGTCTGGGTACGGATGTATTTGGTAACATCCAGCGCATAGATAACCTGCTGGAAAGCATGCCGACACGACAGATTGAATACAAGGAGAAGCTGAAAAATCTGGAAATTCAGGTTGAGAACGCCAAACAGGAGGTTGCGAAGTCTTTTCCCAGAGAGGACGAGCTGAAAGAAAAATCCGCCCGTCTGGATCATCTGAATATCCTGCTGAATATGGACAAGCGGGAAAATGAGATCGTGGACGGTGTGCAGGATGAAGGCGAAATCCAGCCCCAGCGGGAATCCCGTGATTTGGAACGGTAAACACTTCGCACATTTGCCTGCTTTCTGGAAATGCGATATAATGGAAGAAAAAGGAGTTGTCCATTATGTTGTTTTCCAAGGAGAAAATGCGTTATGTAACCCTGAATGATTCCGAGCTGCGCCTTGCCAAATACGCGCTTCTCCGGTTCCGTAATATGCTCATTGCCAAAGAGCTGCCCACGGAGGACGTAAACGCCCTCTTGCTGAAGCTCTATAAGTAAGCAAATGCACCGCTTTTATTGACTGCTACAAATGCTCTCTTGCCGCATTCGAAAAACGTAACATGCAGTCTCCTGTAAAGCAAGAAAAACGTTACATACCATTTGACAAAGCCGAAGAATAATGTTACACTGGCCGTGTTACAATATGCTTAGGGGGTGGCCAAATGCTGTATCGAAAGGCATATGACAGACTGCTGGAATGGAAGGGGCAGCCGAATAAAAAGGCTCTTTGTATCATGGGCGCACGTCAGACCGGCAAAACGACCGTTATCCGCCAGTTTGGCAAGGAACAGTATTCCTGTTTTGTGGAGGTCAATTTCATCACAGATACCGATGCGGCAAAGATCTTCTCCGGGAATCTGGATGCCAATACTATCATTGCGGGTCTGACCGCTTATACCAGAAAGCCAATGATCCCTGGCAATACGCTGGTGCTTCTGGATGAAATTCAGGCGTGTCCCAACGCTAGGACTGCCATCAAGTTTCTGGTGGAAGACGGCCGCTTCGACTATATCGAATCCGGCTCCCTTTTGGGCGTCAGGCACAGAGAAGTGCGATCCTATCCGGTCGGCTTTGAGGAGCTTTATCAGATGTATCCTATGGATCTGGAGGAATATCTGTGGGCCAACGGCGTACAGAAATCGACGATTCAGTACCTGAAAGGCTGCTACGAGACGGGAACGCCGGTCACGGATGCCATTCATCAGACCATGTGCAAGCTGCTGTATAGCTATATTGTGGTCGGTGGTATGCCGGATGTAGTCCAGACCTATGTGAATACCCATGATATTGCTCTGGTGATCGCTCGCCAAACGGAGATACTGGAGCTGTACCGGCTGGATATCGCGCAGTATGCACAGGGCAGCGAAAAGGTCAAGGTTCGTGCTATTTTTGACAGCATTCCCAGCCAGCTGAACGATAAAAAGCGCAGGTTTGTGTTGGCCGCATTAGACCCCAATGGTCGACAGCTCCGCTATGCGGATAGCTTCAACTGGTTGGCCGACGCGGGCGTCGCGCTTCCCTGCTACAATGTGGGGGAGCCGCAACCACCGCTCATGTTGAATGAAAAGCGGAATCTCTTCAAGCTGTTTATGGGAGATACCGGTCTGCTGTGTGCTGCCTGCATGGAAAATGTACAGTTTGAGATTCTCAACGGTGCGCTGCAGATCAACATGGGCAGTATTCTGGAAAATGTGGTTGCGCAGCAGCTAAAATGCAATGGTTTTCAGCTGAATTATTATGACGGAAAGAAAACTGGCGAAATCGACTTTGTTATTCAAAACGGAATGGGAATCGAACTGATCGAAGCCAAATCCGGAAACGATTTCAAGGTACATTCCGCCATGGACAGAATCCGCAAAACAGAGGGCTGGAAATTTGAAAAAGCGACCGTGCTCTGCAAAGGAAATATCGAATCCGTTGATGGGGTGTGGTATTATCCATGGTATATGGTCATGTTCATGAAAGCCTATCAGCCGCCAAAAGAGATGAAATACGAAATTGATTTAAGTGCGTTGCAATAATCCAAACCGGAAAATAGCATCTGTCTTCACCGGCAGGTGCTTTTTCTATACCCGGAAATGAAAGGAAGGCGATATTTATCACAAATCAGGAATTAAACACACGTCTCTACCAAAAGATGTTTGACGAACAGGAGCATTACCGGCAGCATCTTCTGTCGCTGCCTCCGGAGGAAATTCTGAACAGTGCCTATGAGTACACCACCAGAGAAGATATTCTGCTGTCTCTGGAGTACAATGACCTGACGGATAAACAGTGTCAGGCGCTCCTGAAATCCCCATGTCCCCTGAGCGATGTTTTTCGGGTATGGGAGAAATATGAAAGCTCGCATATGGAGGAGCTTTGGTCTGTTGTCGAGAATCGCGCCAATACGGTCATTCAGGCGGAAAAAGCCAAACCCCACCGGGAGGAGCGGTAGCCCATGGCATACTTCACCCCGGAGGATATTCAGCAGGCAAAACAGCTGGATTTGCTGACATATCTTCAAATCAATGAGCCGGATCAGTTGGTAAGGGTATCCAGCGATACCTACTGCACCAAAGAACACGATTCCCTCAAAATCAGCAACGGGAAATGGCACTGGTTCTCCCGGCAAACGGGCGGCAAAACAGCCCTTGACTATCTCGTGAAGGTCAAGGGCTGTTCTTTTATGGAGGCTATGGAGATCATTCATGGCGCGCCCCTGCCTAGGACGATCCCCGCACCGGTTTCCAGAGCAGAATCAAAAAGGCTGCTGCTCCCTGAGCGAAACGGCAACGCGGACACCGTGATCCGCTATCTGAAAGGCCGCGGCATCCATGACGTTATCATCCGCTACTGTCTGGAAAATAATTTGCTCTTTGAATCCCGGAAATACCACAGTGCCGTGTTTCTGGGCTACGACAAGGATGGTGTTCCCCGCTATGGCAATGTCCGGGGAACCGTTGGTGACTACAAAGGGGAGCTGTCCGGCAGCGACAAGCACTACTCCTTCTCCATTCCCGGAAGCAGCCAGACCGTTCATGTCTTCGAGTCGGCCATTGACGCTCTGAGCTATGCCACCCTGGAGCTGTTCGAGGGAAAGAACTGGCACGAAGATCATCTGCTGTCTCTTGCCGGGGTATTTGTCACCAAACGGGAAGATGTGGTGCCGGTTGCTCTGTCCCGATATCTGGCGGATCACCCGGAGATTCAGACGCTGCGGCTCCATCTGGACAACGATGCCGTTGGCCGGGGCGCGGTGTCCGGAATTGTCGGTGGCCTGCGTGACAGGTACGAGATTTGGGACGAGCCGCCCAAGTGCGGCAAGGATGTCAACGACCAGCTCAAAATCAGGGTTGGATTGAAAAAGAAGGAGGAATACAGTCGTTGAAAATCCATATCTATCAGATCAACAGGAACCGGGACACCCAGCAGCTTAAATTCATGGGTCTGGATGCTGTCCGTAAGGTGCTGCATTCCGCGGAACCGGACAGTGCCGCCTACGATAAGGTCTACTCCGGGGATGTGAAATGCCGGAACCTGGAGGATGTGTTCGTCCTATTTCAATCCGGCAGGCCGGAGGGCTTCCGGGGACACAGCCTCTCGGTCTCGGATGTTGTGGAGGTGGAGGACGCCGCCAGCATCACACCGGGCTTCTACTTCTGTGACAGCTTTGGATTCAAGGAGATTCCTTTTCAGCCGGAGCTTGCCGCCGATGCCGTCCGGGGTTCTACCATCCAAGTTGTTTTGGTGGAACCCGGAAAGTTGGCACGGATCGCGGAAGTCGGCACTTCTCTGGACGCCATGCAGCAGACCGTAGGCGGCGATATTGAAGCCTGTTACCCCTTTGATGAGCAGGTCTGTATTGTCTGCAATTCTGAAGGGAAAATCAATGGCCTGCCCCTGCACCGGGCCATCCGGGACGAAGATACCAATGAGATTGTGGACATCATTGCCGGTACGTTCTTCATCTGCGATTGCCGCAAAGAATCCTTCGGCAGTCTTTCCGAGGAACAGCAGAAGCGGTATCTGGAAAAATACCGTCTCCCGGAACGGTTCTTCCGCACAAGAGACGGCATTGAAGCCGTGTCATATAAGCCTCAAAATCGAGAGCGTTAAGTGTCCTTTCTCAGCACCGCCAGATAATCTACGTAGGAATATATTTTTGCTCTTCCCGACTTTTCTGTTTGCTGTAAAATCCCATTATCCACAAAAGACGCAACATTTTTTGCGGCTGTATTATAGGACAAATTTAGGGCTGTCGCAGTTTTTTGAATATCGATAATGGGGTTCTTTTCCAAATAAATAAGAAAGTTTATTGCGTTGGTTTGCTGCCGCTTTGTCATGCTATTAAATTTTTGTACATTCCGGTTGTGAATTTCCGTAAGACGGTCAATTGTTTGAATTGCATCCTCGGCAGAATCGGATAGTGCTTGCAGGAAAAAGAGAACCCACTGCTCGTAGTCCCCGGTTTTTCGTACTTGCGTCATCCGGTCATAGTATTCGACCCGGTTCATTTTCAGAAAATAGGAGATATAAAGCGACGGTGCGGAGAGTATTTTCTTCTCCATGAGAAACAGCGTAATCAGAAGCCGCCCAACCCGGCCATTTCCATCTAAAAAAGGATGGGTTGTTTCAAACTGGTAATGGATCAGTGCTGCTTGGATCAGCGGGTCAAGGGAATCCTCCCCATTCATATATTTCTCCAGATCGGACATGGCATCTACCATATCTTCTGGATTCGGCGGAATATACCGCGCATTTCTCAATGTGCTTCCCTGACCGCCGATCCAATTTTGCGAATAACGGAATTCACCGGGATTCTTTTCCTGACCGCGCACCCCCTCCATCAGAACAGCGTGTGTTTCTTTAATCAATCGGTTACACAGCGGGAGCGTTTGAAGGCGATTGATCGCGTATTCCTCCGCACGGATGTAATTCACAACATCTGATACATTGAGGTTTGTGTTTTCCTCCGCAAAGGGGTTCAAAATGTCATCCAGCGTACACTGCGTCCCTTCGATCTGGGAAGAAAGCAGTGCTTCCTTCCGCACATACATGGAAACAAACAAATCCATATTCGGAATACGGGAAGACAGACCATCCAGTGTAGCCAGCCTTCGATTTGCGTCAATCAGCTTGGCAATCAGCTCATTACTCATCTCAATAGGCGGCTCAGGGGGAAGCGGATTGGGGCGAAAAGACTGATAAGCCATTTCCCCGGACAGATTAGTTACAAGGCAACCGGCTCTGTTATTCATGGCAGCTCCTTTCTCAAAATGAAATTACACGGCTAATAATAGCACAGTTATTTCAGAAAATCAAGTTTTTCTGAAATAACAGGCAATATAGTTTTTCATAAAATACGTAAAATATGATATAAGCAATCAAAATACTCCCTGTAATTTCATTTTCCACCCCAATAGACAAACCGGTTGCTTTTAATCATTTGTGTCGTGAAGAATAGAAAAGTGTGAATGGTTGCAAAAATCTATTCTAAGTCAACTAATAGCCATTACAGAAAATGAATCAATGCATCCGAAAACATATAAGCAATTTCTGGTAATACCGTTTCCAGAGACTGCTGCCACCGCACCGCCCGAAAGGGTGGTGCTTTTCTATATCCAAATTGCAAGGAGGTGATGCCCATTTGAACACAAAATCCACAGCGTCCTGTGGCTGCGGCAAGCCAAGGACTACCCCTATTTCCCCGGAGGAAAAGCGATGGCTGAGAGAACAGTTGTACCAGTCCCATTACGACGAATGTATGCAGGAGCGTCGGGAGGCATGGCTGTTTCTTCGGCCCGGTCATAAAAAGAACTATCGATAGGAGGTTTGTCTTTTATGGAGCAAGCATCGCCTTTGTACTCCCACAAAGGCCGCTTGTCAGGGGAAACCCCTGATACCCCTGTATCTGAATCGAGAAGGAGTGAAATCTATTCGCAACCGAAACGTCAAAATCCAGTTGTGGCTGAACAAAGCGGAAGCCCGGAATCTCCAAGAGAAAGCAAGGCGCAGCCACCTGTCTGTTGCCGCCTATCTGCGGCAGCTTATCAACGGTGTTGTTCCCAAAGAAGCTCCGCCCCCGGATTTCTTTTCCATGATGCGGGAGCTGCATTACATCGGGAACAATCTCAACCAAATTGCCATGAAGGCCCATGCGCTGGGAGCCATCGATGCCAAGCACTATGACGATAGCCTCCGGATGTTTGAGGAGGCTGTTCAGAAAATTCTGTCGGCAGTCCTTGATCCCGTGCCTATGGAGCGCTGACCCATGGCGGTTACATCCATCTGGCGTGTTCATGGCAGGGTTGGAAAGGTCCTGGACTATGTGGAAAACGTGGAGAAAACCACCGCCGTTTCCACCGGCGACAGCGACCTGTCCGATGTCATTGACTACGCCATCCAGCAGCACAAGACCAGCCAGTCCCAAGCGCGGGATGGTGAGGAGGTCGTTCAGCGGTTTGTGTCCGGTATCAACTGCAATCCCCGTACCGCCAAAATAGAGATGCAGAAAATCAAGAAGTTTTACGGGAAAGAGGATGGTGTCATTGCCTACCACGGCTATCAGTCCTTCGCTCCTGGAGAAGCCACACCGGAGATTGCCCATGAGATTGGGGTCAAGCTGGCACAACGGCTGTGGGGGGACCGCTATCAGGTACTTGTGGCTACCCACCTGGACCGCGCCAACCATCTGCATTCCCACTTTGTTATCAACACCGTGTCCTTTGTGGACGGCATCAAATACCACCGCACCAAGCAAGATTATAAAGAAATGCAGCGAGCGTCCGATGCCCTCTGCAAGGAGTACGGCCTGTCCGTAATTCGGAATCCCAAAGGCCGGGGCAAAACCTACAGCGAATGGGCAGCCGAAAAAGATGGAAAGCCCACCCTGCGCAGTGTCATCCGCTCCGACATTGACCGTGCCATTCTGGCCTCTACCACCCAGCGGAATTTTCAGGAAGCCATGCAGGCCATGGGCTACACCTTCAAAACCCGCACCCCGGATGGGCACCCTCTCAAATATCCGGCTCTAAAACCACCCGGAGCGAAAGGCTACTTCCGCTTCCACCGGCTGGGGCCGGGGTATTCTCTGACCGAAATCCTGGACCGTGTTTATGACAATGTACGCAGGCAGACACCCTTCCCGGAGGCAGACCGGACGGCCAAAATACGCCATCCATTTGTTCCCTACCCAAAAGCCAAAGGCATTCACGCCCTATATCTGCGCTATTGCTATGAGCTGCGCATTATCCAAAAGCATCCGGCGTCCGTAAAGCGGGTGCCTTATTCTATGCGGCAAGACCTTATCCTTCTGGACAAGCTGGATGCGGAAACCCGTTTCCTTGCCAAACACGAATACGGCAGTCTAGTCGAACTGGAATCCCACAGGGCAAAGTCCACAGGCAGAATTGCGGAATTGGAGCAGGAGCGCAACGCGCTCCGCAGCCAGCTTCGGACTGCCACCCGCAGGGAGGATGCACCCGCGGTTGAAAATCTCAAATCCCGTATCAAGGAGGTATCCTCTGAGATAAAAACACTGCGTCAGGAGGTGAAATTATGTGACGAAATTGAAGCCCGTTCCGCTCTGATGGAGCGGAATCTGGAGCAATTGCAGCAGGAACAGGAAATCGAAAGAAAGGAGGAAGAACAGCATGAGCTATTCCGGCGAGGCGGCAGATCAGGTCGTCCGTCTGAGCTTGAACGGGGTTGAGGTCGCGGCAAAATTGTCCGGCTCTGCCGCCAAGCAGCTGGCGATCATGATCTACGCCATTCTGAAAGACCAGAAGAAAACCAAAGGCAAAATCCGTCTGACCAATATGCTCCGCTCCGGCAAGGAGCTGAAGGTGTTCGCCGTCAAGGATGGTGATCTTCAGAAATTCTGCGAGGAGGCCAAGAAGTACGGTGTTCTCTATTGTGTCCTCAAAGATAAAAATGCCACCGACGGCATTACGGACATCATGGTTCGGGCAGAGGATGCCGCAAAAGTCAACCGCATCTTTACCCGTTTCGGGCTTGCCACTGTGGATTTGGCATCTCTGAAAACAGAGCTTGTCAGGCAGCAGGATAAGACCCGCACCGAAGAGGACGCGGATGTGCGCTCCGGTTCCGACAAGCCCCATAACGATGATTTCGTGAAGGAACTGTTTGGTGAGGACCCGGAGAAACACATTGTGGAGGAAAACCCTCAGACCGGACGGAACGAGGCCGAACGTCCGTCCGAGAGTACATTGCCGAACAGACGGGGCGAAGAAATCTTTTCTGACAGCCGCCCCTCTGTCCGTGAGGCGATGAAACAGATTCGGCAGGAAAAGGCTGCACGCCAGCCCCAGAACACCATTGCCGACAAGGTAGTGGAGAAAATCACGAAAGGAAAGGAACGATGAAATGAACGAATTTTTTGACAAGGAGGAATGGGCCAACCGCAAGCAGCAGGATCGGGAATCGGCATATGCCATGGTGGATGACGCTCTGAAAAAAGTCGGCACAGACGGAAAGGCTTTTCAGACCTACTTAGATGTGCAGTCCAAATTCGAGCGGTATTCCGTCAGCAACGCTCTGTTGGTAGCTGCCCAGAAGCCGGATGCCACCGATCTGGGCGAGGCCAACTTCTGGCGTGGCCGGGGAGGCTATATCCGCAAAGGAGAATCCGGTATTCTCCTTATGGAACCCGGAAATTCCTACACCCGAAAGGATGGCTCCAAGGGTGTCGGCATCAACGTCAAGCGTGTCTTTGATATTTCCCAGACCACATTGTCTCCTGTTCCCGAATTGTGACACTTTTTTGTACCTCGGCGGCAATGAGCAGTCCACCCATGAGTATGTGTCCAAGCTGCTGGGCAAGCAGACCATTGACACGAACACCTACGGCCAATCCAAAGGCCGCAGCGGAAGCTACACCACCAACTTTCAGACTGCCGGACGGGAGCTTATGACCCCGGATGAAGTGCGTATGCTGGACAACCGCTACGCGCTTCTTTTTATTCGGGGCGAACGCCCTGTGAAGGACCTGAAATACAACATTCTCAAGCACCCCAATGTAGCCCTCACCACAGATGGACAGGCCGCGGCCTATCAGCACGGGACGGACCCGTTGAGCGTTGCCGCCGTTTCCATCAACCTAGAAAGGCTTAAACAGGCTGTCCCGGAGGACACCGACACTGGGGATTACGTTATCCTCACCGAGGAGGAAGTCTATGACTTCATGCGCAAGAAAGCGCAGGAAAATAATCAAAATTCAAATTATCAGGAGGAAACTTATGAAAAACATCATCAACAACATCATTCATCCCACCACCCGTCGTACTTCTAAGCGTCTGCCCATGCCCGAAAATGTCCGCAAGGGCTTCCGGCGTTACAGCTGCGCCGTTCTCACCGGGGCTATGATCCTCGGTCTGACTATGCCTGCCTACGCCGCTGGCGATCCGCTGACGGTAGTCAACAACCTGAGCACCTTTATCTTTGGCCTGATCCGTGCCGTGGGTCTTATCCTGCTGGGCTGGGGCATTGTTCAGGTGGGTCTTTCCTTGCAGTCTCATGACCCTTCTCAGCGGAGCAACGGTTTCCTGACCCTTGCCGGTGGTATCGTCATCACCTTCGCCAAGGAGATTCTGGATTTGATCGTAGGCTGAAAAAACACCACGGGCAGACCCACGCGGGTCTGCCCCGGATAGGAGGTGAAAACCATTGTCGGATAACTGGGTCGTACAAAACTTGGAAAAGGCCCTGGGCATCTGGAATGACAAGCTAAGCGAAATCTGGCAGCTCATTACCCAATCCCCCACCAGCTTCAAGGGCGGCACCCTCTGGAATGTGGTGTCCAGCATCCACGGAGCCTTGCAGGCCATTGGATATGCCCTGTTGGTGCTGTTCTTCGTGATCGGCGTTATGAAAACCTGCGGCTCTCTGACGGAGGTAAAGCGCCCGGAACACGCCCTGCGGCTGTTCGTGCGCTTCGCCTTGGCCAAAGGCGTGATTACCTATGGCATGGATCTGATGCTGGCGCTGTTGGACATTGTGCAGGGGGTGATCTCCACCATCATGCAGGCGGCGGGCTTTGGACAGCCACAGTCCGCGGTGCTGCCATCTGAAATCGTCTCGGCCATTGAGGACTGCGGATTCTTTGAATCCATCCCGTTGTGGGCCGTCACGCTGATCGGCGGGCTGTTTATCTGGGTGCTGTCCTTTCAGATGATCCTAAGCGTCTACGGGCGCTTTTTCAAAATGTTCATGTACACAGCCATCGCCCCCATTCCCCTGTCCACCTTTGCCGGGGAACCCACGCAGAGCATCGGCAAGAGCTTTCTCAAAAGCTACGCTTCCGTCTGTCTGGAAGGAGCTGTCATTGTGCTGGCCTGTGTAATTTTCTCTGCCTTTGCGTCCTCGCCCCCTGTAGTGGATGCGGGTGCAGCAGCGGCCAGCATGGTATGGAGCTATATCGGAGAACTGATTTTCAATATGCTGATCCTCGTTGGGTCCGTGAAGATGGCAGACCGGGTCGTGCGGGAGATGATGGGACTATAGTCAGGTCGAAAACTGTCATTTCTAGAATAGTTTTCGACTTATAAGTTCAAAACTATTGACATTGTGTTGTTCCAGAGTATAATAAAAGAAAAGCCATGGAGGTATGCAGCAATGGCGGAACTCGTCAATCGCCCGGAATATGTGAGGCAGCTCATTCAAAACCGAGATGTAGACTTGGTCAAAATCGTCACCGGCATCCGCAGATGCGGCAAATCGTCCCTGCTGGAACTGTACCATCAGTATCTTCTGGAGCAGGGCGTCGCGGAATCGCACATTATCCATATGAATCTAGAGTCCCTGCGCTACCGGACGCTTTCCGATTATCTTGCTTTCTATGACTATGTCAGCCAGAGAATTCCGGACAGCGGAAAAACCTATCTGATTTTCGACGAACTGCAAGCGGTAAGCCACTGGGAAAAGGCCATTGAATCCTTCCGGCTGGATTACGATGTGGATATTTACATCACCGGCTCCAATGCTTATCTGCTGTCCACAGAGTTCTCCACTCTGCTTTCCGGACGATATGTGGAAATCCGGATGCTGCCCCTGTCTTTTAAGGAATTCCTGACCTTCTACAGCTTTGACCAGTCTGTCACCTTGGAAGAAAAATTTCAGAAGTATTTGCAGTTCGGCGGTATGCCCATTCTGCGGGAGTATCAGTTCAACGAAGCCCGGAGCAATCAGGCATTGGAGGGTATCTATTCCACCGTCGTCCTGCGTGATATTTTACAGCGCAATGAAGGTGCCGATCAGGTCATGCTTCAGAAAATCATGCTGTTTCTCTGCTCCAATATTGGCAGTATCAATTCCCCCAGCAGCATTGGAAATGTCCTGTACAATGAGGGGGATATTAAAGGACGGAATGTGGCGGGGAAAACCGTTGAGAAGTATATCTCCATGCTCCGCAGCGCTTATATTTTCTTCTCCGTCGGCCGCTATGATGTGAAGGGAAAGCAGCTGCTGAAAACGCTGGGCAAGAACTATATCATCGACATGGGCTTCCGGAATATGCTGCTGGGCTACCGGGACGCGGATCGTGGGCATATTTTGGAAAACATTGTCTATCTGGAGCTGCTTCGCCGGGACTATCGGGTCTGCATCGGAAAAGTAGGTGAAACGGAGGTAGACTTCGTAGCGGAAAAGCCGGACGATAAGCTATACATTCAGGTAACGGAGAGTATGCTTTCTCCGGAAACACGGGAACGGGAACTGCGGCCCCTGCAAATGATTCCGGATAATTACGAAAAAATCGTTTTGTCCATGGATCGGGACTTCATCAAATCCTACGATGGGATCAAATCCCTGAATCTGCTGGATTGGCTGTTGGATAAAAAGTAGGCACCCCATCGGGTTATTGGCAGATCAAAAACCGGTTTGTCCGTATTTTGTCATTCTCATTGGTTCCATGAGGATAGCAGACCGGGTCGTGCGGGAGATGACGGGGCTATAATTGGAATATAAAGGCGAACAGATTGGGATTGCAAACTAGGGAACTTTTTGCTATAATATAGGCAGCAAAAGTTCCCTAGGAGGTGCCGCATGAACAACAACTATCCGCAAATTCAAGAACTGCTCCATCAAAAGGCTGACTATCAGGCACGATTGAACCTACTGCCATACGACGGAACGCCGGAAGTCAAGGAAGATGGCGGCAAGAAGTATTTGTACGTTCGTAAACGCATCGGGTCGAGGCTGAGTTCCACATATGTGGATGTGTACTCTGACACGCTGTACCAGCTGCTGCTTCGCAATGCCCGCGATGCCAAGGCGTACCGGAAGAATATTCGGCGTTTGGACAAGGAATTGGCACAGCTCGGCTACACAGACCAGGAGATTTCCCCTCGTGTGCAGCTGAACCTGGATTTCGCCCGGGCCAACATGAAGTCCAATATCTACGATCAGGCAATTTTGGAGGGTGTCGCCACCAGTTTTCCACAAACGGAGGACATCATTGATAACGGCATTGTCAACGGCATGACAGCAACGGATGTGCAAAAAATACTGAATCTGAAACACGCATGGGAATTTATTCTTGACCGGGATGTGATCACATACCCCAGCGACTATTCTATTCTGTGCCACATTGCGAAGCTGGTCAATGAGGGATTCTTCCAGGATGGTGGACGAATCCGAGGAGTTCCTGTCACGATTGGCGGTTCCAGCTATGTTCCGCCGTTGCCGATTGAAACCGTAATCAAGGAACACCTGGAGGAAATTCTGAAACGGGAGCAGCCTTCTGATGAAGCGGCAATTCAGCTATGCCTTTACTGCATGAAAGCCCAAATTTTCACCGATGGCAACAAACGTGCTTCGGTGATTTTTGCGAATCACTACCTGATTTCGCAGGGTGGAGGAATGCTGATTATTCCGGAAAAAGAGGTGCCGGAGTTTAAGCGGCTGCTTGTCGCCTTTTACGAGGACAGAAGCAACGACATTTTTCTTTTTATGAAAGAAAAGTGCGTAAAGACATTTTAATCTAGGGAACTTTTTAACCGATATTTTATCAAAAAGTTCCCTAGCCGCAATTCAACGCCTTCCAAATTGGGAGGCGTTTTTCTTTTTACACAAAACAAGGAGGAAACCATTGGAAGTAAAAATCAACAAAGAAATCCAGTCCTACAGTGAGTCCATGTTCCTGGGGCTGTCCATGCGGCAGTGCGGCTTTTCCCTGGCGGCGATTCTGGTGGCCATTGGGTTGTATTTTCTGCTGAAGCCCTATGTGGGCACAGAAACCATCAGCTGGATGTGCATTCTGGGAGCCGCGCCCTTTGCGGCCATGGGCTTTGTCAACTACCACGGTATGACCGCCGAACAGCTGGCCTGGACCTGGATTCGTTCGGAGCTGCTGGAACCCAAGCGGCTCATTTCCGAGCCGGACAATCTCTATTACAAACTGCTGGAGGACACCATCTCCAACCGCGAAAAGGAGGCGTATAAGAAATGATGAAATCCATTCGTACTTTGGTGCGACAGGACCGGGAGAAATATGTCATTCCCCGGCGTGTCCAGGACGTGATCCCCATTCAAAAAATCTGGGAGGACGGGATCTTCCTCACCGGCGGGCGGTACGCGAAAACCTTCCGCTTCACGGACATCAATTATCAGGTGGCATCGGAGCCGGACAAGGAGAAGATGTTTCGGGGCTATAGCGCCATCATCAACAGCCTGGACTGCGGAGCCACCACCAAAATCACTATCTTCAACCACCGTATGAGCCAGATCAACTTCGAGAAGTCCATTCTCATGCCCATGCAGTGGGACGGCCTGGACGACTACCGGGAGGAATACAACCAGATGCTTCTGGACAAGGCCACCAATGGCAATGGTATTGTCCAGGAGAAGTTCATCACCATCTCCGTCCGTAAAAAGGATGTAGATGCCGCCCGGAGCTTCTTTGCTCGTGTGGAAGCAGACCTTTCCTCTCACTTTGCGGCCCTTGGTTCCACCTGCGGCCCCATGAACGCTATCGAGCGGCTGCAAATTCTCCATCGTTTCTATCGCAGCGGAGAAGAAAATGAGTTTCGCTTTTCTCTCCGGGATTCTGCCCGAAAGGGTCACAGCTTCCGGGACTACATCTGCCCGGATTTCATCGAGCGACACAGCGACTATCTCCAGATTGGAGATCGGTTTGCGAGGGTACTGTATCTCAAGGACTACGCCAGTTATATTCAGGATGATTTTGTGTCCGAACTGACCGACCTGAACCGGGACATGATGCTGTCCATTGACATGGTGCCTATTCCCACGGATGAGGCCGTCCGTGAGGTGGAAAACCGGCTGCTGGGTGTGGAGACGAACATTACCAACTGGCAGCGCCGCCAGAACAGCAACAACAATTTCTCTGCCGTTGTTCCCTATGATATGGAATTGCAGCGGAAGGAAAGCAAGGAATTTCTGGACGACCTGACCACCCGTGACCAGCGGATGATCTTCGGCATCCTGACCATGGTCATTACCGCCGGCACAAAGGATCAGCTGGACGCGGATACGGATGCCATTCTCTCCACCGCCCGGAAGCGCATGTGTCAGATGGCAATCCTCAAGTATCAGCAGATGGACGGCTTGAACACCGTGCTTCCCATTGGCACCCGGAAGCTCAACGCCTTCCGCACTCTGACCACGGAAAGCCTTGCGGTGTTCATGCCCTTTAAGGTGCAGGAGATCATGGACAAGGGCGGCATCTACTTTGGGGAAAACGCCATTTCCCACAACTTGATTATGTGCAACAAGGAGAACCTGCTGAACCAGTCCGCGTTTCTGCTGGGTGTCCCCGGCTCCGGCAAATCCTTCTCCGCCAAGGAGCTTATGACCTTCCTGATGCTGAACACCGAAGACGACATTCTGGTATGCGATCCCGAAGGCGAGTACGCCCCTCTGGTAGAAGCCATGGGCGATATGGGTTCCGTGATCCACATTTCCGCTGGTGGGCGCGACAGGCTCAACGCTATGTACATGGTGGACGGCTATGGGGAGAACAACCCCATCGTGGTCAAGTCCGAGTTCATCATGTCCCTGATCGAGCAGATCGACAAGAAAGGCGTCGGCCCCCAGCACAAGTCCATCATTGACCGGTGCATCACCATGGTCTACCGCAATGCCGCTTTCTCCGGCACCATCCCCACCCTCTGCACCTTACGGGACACCCTGCTGGAGCAGCCGGAGCCGGAGGCCAAACAGATTGCCCTTTCTCTGGAACTGTACACCACCGGCTCTCTGGACATCTTCGGCAAGCAGAGCAATGTGGATCTGGACAAGCGGGTGGTGGTATTCGACATTCACGGTCTGGGCGCGCAGCTGAAGCCCACCGGCCTGCTGGTCATCACGGATACCATGCTGAACCGTGTGACCCAGAACTGGAAGAAGGGCAAGCGAACCCATGTATTCATCGATGAGTTCCACGTTGTTTTTGAAAACGAGTTCTCCGCTGCCTTTTTCAACTCCGCATGGCGGCAGTTCCGAAAGCGCAATGCCTTCCCTACGGCCATCACCCAGAATGTGGAGTACCTGCTGGATTCCGTGCAGGCCAGCACCATGCTCTCGAACTCCGAGTTCATTGTCATGCTGAATCAGGCGGAATCCGATCAGGAGCGGCTTTCCAAGCTACTGAACATTTCCCCGGAACAGATGAGCTATGTGAATGGTTCGGATGCAGGTTGCGGCCTGATGCGCTATGGTAGCGCTCTGGTTCCTTTTGTCAACAGATTCCCCACCAATACAGAACTGTATAAGCTCATTACCACCAAACCTGGTGAGGGGCTGTTTGCCAAAGGGCGGGTAGATTGTAATGCCTGATATCAAAACCAGGGATGTGGTATCCAGCACCATTAAGACCATTGACCGTAGCGCTCTCGCTGGACAGCGGATGAAGGATGCCTATGTGCAGGCAAAGGATAAGGCGGAACACAGCGTTTATTCTTCGGAAAGCAACAGTGAGGAGTATGCGTCTGAGCGGATTACGGATGGTGTTTCCACCGTTGCCCGTGAAGCAATTCATCAGGTGGATGTGCAGGGGCACCGCATCATTCATGGCGCACAGAGGAAATTCACCCAACGGCAGGAGAATCCCCAGCCCCAGCAGTCCCCACCACAATCGACATCGGGCAGTCCACAATCTTCCCCTAATACACCTGCATCCATTTCTCCTCAGCAGGTGCAGAATAGCCCCGGAACAGAGGACATCCACCATGCACAGCAACCCC